>Ga0157364_1003403_pt1 | contig 15413 bp, 3 predicted proteins | sample AttsexASBM2_FD_111476 | JGI IMG/M metagenome (GOLD analysis project Ga0157364, IMG submission 111476) | Fungus gardens microbial communities from leaf cutter ant in Ribeirão Preto, State of São Paulo, Brazil - Atta sexdens ASBM2 | ecosystem: Host-associated > Fungi > Mycelium > Unclassified ...
ATATATATATATATATATATATATATATATATATATATATATGTGTGTATATATATGCATGTATTTGAAGTTTATGTGTTAAAAGTTGATAAAGATTATATTGATGACGAAAATTATAATATAACTGCAAAACTTAATATGCTACAGGTTTGCAAAAGAAACTTTATGGCTTTCTTACTTTATGCTACACGTTGTAACTGGCGATTTTAGAGGATCGCCAGAAGCGCAGAAGTACAGGAAAGCTGGAAATCACACCGCAATCGAGAACGATGAACGTTCGATCGCGGGCTTGATCGCGATCCGATGATTATTGCCAGTCCATCGCCATCGGGAATTCCCGCGTCGCGTTCCGCGGATTTGCACGCGTGTCAATTTAACCGCTACGTGCACGTCGATCGTCGAGGAAACGCCGCTCGGCACTCAAAACGTCTACCGCGAAAGCAGTGATGCCAGATAAAGTGATTTTTCCCACCACTCGATCGTCCCCGTCACTCTGGAGAACCACGTGACTACTGCAACAGACTCGAACTTACAATTAGATCCAACGAGAAACATTCGATCTCTTCTTTTATTTCTAACATATATATCTTTTCTTATTATTCGTCATATTTTTTTTGTAATCTTTCTCTTTAAATGAAATTAAATAAAATAATTGCAAATTATGGAAGCATATAATTATATTTGTACAATATACTATTTGTTGTGAATTATGGTAATTCCTCACAGTCTGTCTATTGTTGCAACATCTAATATTCCCATGACATCTTGACATAGTAGATGGAATAATTTAATATATTTTGTCACAACAAAACATATAAATTAATTAGTTTAACTTAGAAACAATTTAAAGATATTTTATATCTTGTTTATTTTTTAAATATTCATAATCGGATCCAAAAATACCAAGCACTCAGTTGAATACGCACATTACTGAGCGACACGTGACTGTTACACACTACTGCGCATGCGCGAAAAATCTCTCGTTTGGTGTAACGATTCAAAAAAAATATGCAAAGAATGTGACACGGCTGGCCGACGCAATTGAAAGCCGCTCGATGAATTGACTCTGCTGGTTCAGGGCCGTGACTAAAACGAAACGGAAAATGAACAAAATATATTGCCCATTCATGTGGCATCGGCGAATTGATGAAATAAAAAATATATTACCTTTTTTTGAACATCGATCGATTGCCACTTCAATGTTGTATCTGCATGTGTCACATGGAATTATGTTAATCTATGTAAAACAATCATTGAACAAACAGCAAACAACAAGCAACAGCAACACGAATGAATGAAGCAGAATTGATGCAAGAGTTGCATGTTATTATTATGCATTTCGTATTATTCACGTAATTTCTAAAATCTTAATTCATCTCTTATATTTGTTATATTGATATTTTTATATAAATTAAATTTTAATTTATCTGTTTATTTGGCTATAGTCTCCCATTCGCTTTTATTATTAATCTTTTCTGTTAAAATAATTTTGAAGTCATATGGGACGATTTTATAAATTAGTAAATTATAGCATTCGGTTCACTAGAATTTTTTAAAAGTGATGGTTTCTCGCAAGTAGAACTATCCTGTTTCAAAAAGTTTTAGTTTTTTATTGATCATTTAACAAAATTTGGATATTAAAATAATCTTTCTATGTAATATTTTGGAGAATTATAACAAGAGTAAATAAGAAAAAATTTAAGATATCGCCGAAAAATATTCGATAAAAGTTTAAAATTGCTATTCCTTAAGTATAATTCAATTTATAATAATATATAATAATATATAATATTTCTCTTCTCTGTTAATAATGTCAGACTCTGTATTTTGTTGTGTTTCTGCCAAGAAACTTCATTGCCGACGAAGCATTACTCGTACTGCAGTTTTAACATTATCAACTATTCCGATAACACTAGTAGATACAATATAGGTATAAAATTCTTTTTATCTAAACTTCTTGCACAGTTCATATTTTCATTTTTCCCCAACAAAAAAAGAAAACTTAAGAAAAATGAATCATGTACAGAAGTTTAACTAAGAAAGCGTAATGATTTCTATATTAATATTTAATTCATCAAGTTACAAAACTTTTATAATTATTTATTGATTTTATATCTTTGTATCCTTCAATCAAAAAAAAAAAAATTAAATTAAAAATGACGAAAAATATTCTTCAAAATCTTTCAAAATTTTATTTGATATCTTTGTTACAAATTAAGATTTTTTTTAAAAAGTATTCATTTTTATATTGCATAACAAAAGTTTTAGAAAAAGTATGTAGGAATATAATATAAATATATAGTGATCTTTTTTCTCCATGTCAGACATGTGCATGGAATATGATTGCAGTAAAAACACCGAATAATTCTTTAAAAAAATGTATATACATTTATCTATATATTCCTTTCTGTTAAAATAATTTTTAAAGTCATGCGGGATGATATTATAAATTAACTGTAAATTAACATTCTATGCGCCATATTTTTCAAAAGTGATGGTTTCTCGCAAGTAGAACTATCCTGAAATTTTTATTTGTGTGCAAAGATACGTATAGATAATAATACTTATAAGCAATAATAATATAGGTAAATGTAACTCCGATTCTAAAATTTTTATTTGTGCAAAAGTGAACAATCGAGCTGTTGGCAATAAGGCAAAAAGAATCATCTCATATTGAAAGACTTTACTTGTGCATAACTTGTGTAAAACACAGCTTGGACAATTTTTGCATTATTTATTTTTTTTGTATGATAAAATTATAACACTGCAGTGTATTGTCGAAACTTGCAAGCTTTCTCTTTGAAACGCGTTTAATTTAAATATATTTCATGTAATATTTTATAATGCGAAAATTAAGTTAACTCTTACATATTTAAAGAATTTATAGATAATATAGTAGTAAGCTGTTGATTATGTATTGATTATGTATTTGAATTGATTATGTATTTTATGTCTTATACTTTTTAAATAACTTAACATTTGTGATATACTAGATAATATTTATAAGTTATTATCTATTATATTACAATGTTAATTTATTTAAAAAGTATAAGACATAAAATATGTAATCAATTAAAATACATAATAATCTATGAATATATATATATATATATTTATTCGTAGATAATATAAATAGTCATTATTATAAGAATATTTTCCAAAAATTGCAAATCTTTTTTTAATTTATGGAAAAGACAAACTATATCAAAAATTTTTTTGTATTACACTAAATATTCTCGCAATTTTTATAAAAGAAAATTCTTTCTAATTTTAATTAAAAAGTTGTTCAGATTATACAAGAATATCTGAATCTGAATATCCTTATCTGAATGACCTTTCTTCGCAAACATCTCTTACAAATAAATATTTATTCTGATGTTTTCTTTATTATGCGGAAGTAAAGTATACGATAATCTTATTGATTGTTGTTAATTTTAGATAAAAATCATTACTAATTGTAAGTGGATTTTATTTATTTACACTCCAATATGACGTCACGCAATATCATGTGGTTTGAAGAAAAATATATGTTGTTTGTATCCGGGAGCAAAGATCAAAAGAATCATGCAATATACTGACCTCTCACAGTGTATCACACAATGTATAAGAATTTTTAGAAACATTATTATATATTATTTGATGGTGTTATAACTTGAAAGAAATGAGTTTATTTGTGAATAAATGAAAACATGTTATATAACAAATCGATTTTTATTAGTAAAATCGTATCTATTTAATATTTACTGTTCTTTTCTATATTTTTTCATTTTAATTGAAATATTAATATCCAGACTTTCAATGCATGCACGCATATCGCATGCCTATTATCGCATGCCATATTTCATAATCATTGAATAATTTACTTTTACAATTGATTGAAAATATATGTAGTTTGTGCTGCAATTTTAATTTAACATACGTTCTTTAAATCAGATTATTATAATTTTTTCCACGATATCGCGCATTTATATTCCTTCGAAATATAAAATATTTTTTCTTCTAAATAATTCAGAAGGGTATAACTCCTTTATATATTTTTTCTAATATACAATTAAAAATTTTTTTAGTTATTTTTTTTTATTTTAATTATTCGAATATTAATTATTCGAATTTTAATTATTTTCTTATCGAAGGATCTATTTTTTCTCTCTTATTTATTCTAGAAATTATCTTTTTTCTAATTTTTTATTTCAGTTATTGCCAAGACTCTCAACATTTGAGTCACAGTGATTGAGTTCATGTGTTTCTTCATATATTCTTCATACATTTATTTTAATTATCAGAAAGTACCTTTTAATATAATGATCATTTGAAAAAGTACCTTTTAAATTTTTTAATGCTCAATATTTGTAAATCATTTTTTAAGTCCACAATTTTGCTTTAAGAAACCTTAAGCGATAAAGTTGTAAAAAATTGAACAATCACAGTTTATTTTTTTTATATTCGACTGTGATTAAATTGGTTAATTTCTTATGATTTTACGGCTTAAAATCCATTTTACGTAAACATAATTGTAAGTGATCGTAGTTGTAACAATTCACCAACCACAGTCGGATATTCTCCTTGTATTCAAGTATGATTAGTCAATTCTTACAATTACAACTACATTTACGCAATTGTAGATCGTCGGGCTTAAGGATTCTTAACAAACAAAGTTATAGACCTAGACTTATATTTACTAACATTTCGAAAAGTTTTTCTATATTAATATGCGTTGTGCTTCTCCCACCAAACAGAAAGAATCTACATTGACCTTGAAATATTAAATCGTTGGAATAGCAATCGCTTCATAAATCCCGCGGTCAACATAATTCTCATCCCGACTAAGTGCATTCGTGCTTCGTCGATTGTGGCAAGCACATCGTCGTCGTCTTCATTCTCAATCGTCAATCACGACGCTGTAGCTGATCATCCACTACTCGTCTCGAGTTTAATCACGTTTAAATATAATATTAATGCAAAGTCATGCCGTTGATAATCGTCTAACGTATCACATCATTGTTATCGAACTTTTAATAATACGCGCCGGTTCAGTGGAAGCAGTCGGTCGGTGTTCGATTGTCAGTGCACATCCGACCACGACTTGACACGCGACGCGACGCCAAGGGAGTGGTCATTATCGACGTAATAAGTGAGGTAATATAGATTTAATATATTGATATATATATATATAGATCTAAGAACGAATCAAACGAATCCTTATTCTTTCGCGACACGTTATTAAATATATCTCTTGTGAAATATTACTTAAAAAAATTAATTTACATTAAAATTTTATTGATTCAATTTGTTTTTTTATCATCTCTTTTTCTATTTATTTTTTGGATATTATTGAATTGATGATTTTGGATATTATTGTTGGAAATTAAAATATGAAATAATATGTAATATTCTAAGTTTTTTTACTAAAACGAGTATAACGCGCACGTATAGTTATCGCTTTTACATTTACGTCATATTTATATTACGTCATATTTATGTATATGTTACGTCATATTTATATTATAGTTATATTATTAAATTTATATTATCATTATTATTATATTAATGATCATTATGACATACGATGCGTACAAAATGCGCATACAATGTTAATTAGTATCAAAGAGTTTTTTTTTCTAAACTTTTTTTTATCTTTGTCATAAAAAAAAATCGAAGGGCTTACTATTACACAGATTAACCTACATTTTTTAAATATACACAGTAAATCCTTCAATTGTTCGACATTTGAATATGACAAAACACAGACATCTTGATTGTTTTATCGTGAGAACTATCGTGTGCAATTAGTGTTTATCTTGACCACTGAAGTATGGCTGTATTTATGTAACGGTCAGGCAGAATTGTCGGACTATTAAAATTTACATGCGATTATATGCGTACTGTTACGATCAAATAACACTCCCAACGGGAAACTGATCACATTATGTAGCACGTAAAATATTTTCTTCAATAATCTATTTTTTCTCAGTTAGCTACTGAGACCATGGTTTGATTAATGTTGACAACACTCATGAATATCATTTATCTTTGTTCAATATTTGATAAACAACAAGGATGAAACAATTTTAAAGCGTGAATTTGATCTCGTTGTGTGAACACAATCGCGTCAGTATGTATTTCAATACGAGATTGCAGATATATATGATTTGTTAAAGTCACGGAAGAGATACCGTTGATTGTCGAGAAGTTAAATAACTCTGAGAAGCACTCCTGAGAAGCACTCGTCTGCATCATTTCGCACGTGAAAGACACAGAATAGATTACGAAACGTTATCTAAGAATCTAATTCTCCCGCTCTCAATACTACGTGACTTCAAGATGACGTTAAACTAATATTAATAAATTTTATGTTTGGAAATCCTTTTTTTTAATTACGAGCGTATAATAAACAATTTATAAATATAAATTTAATAAACAGTCTAACGATAATCGTTTGGAAACAAAACTGTCTCCTAAAAATAGTATGCATTCGTACATTTTATATATAGTCATTAAGACTTCAAAAAGAAATTAAATAGAAAGTAACACGATTTATTTGATTGCTGTTGATAGCATATCCTTATATTGATAGCAGCAATATATGTATAAATTTTATGCTTTTGTTATAAAATTATAAAATTATGCAAATAAAAAAAGCATTTTTGCACAGTCATATTTATTAATCACGATTAATCGGTTGTTTTAATAGAACGTAATGCTTCGATCTAAATATTTTTTAAGACTTATTAGTTAGACTTATTTTTTAAGACTTATTAATTAATATGTGCAGTTACAATTGATTGAAAATTAATATTTTTCTCTTGTTATACAAGTTACACGATTTCAAATTAAACAAAGATTTTATTCCTGAAATTTTGTAATGTAAGGATAAAGTTTCTTAAAACTCTATATACCTACGCTCGAAAAATTGCTACACAATCAAATAGTTTCTTGGCCTATAATCGAGCTATTAGTTGACAAGAAAATAATATTTATTTTATTTACAATGTCGCAAACATTTCGACTTACAAAGTCTTCTTCAGTGAAATTCGCAAATTATTATCTCTCTATTTCCTCTATAAATTAACTATTAAATTATATTACTAAAAAAGTCGTTTGGATTATAAATATCCATACGTTTATTATACAATTAATTGTTCGATAAACTTGAAATCTGTTTATCGTTTCAAATTAAAAAAAATGCAAAGGTTGATATTCAGATAGTAGTTTTACATAAATTATGAATATATTACGATATCTTGGAATTTTATTTTTAATGTAATTGCTTGTTTAAATTTATGACTTGAAATTCTCGATAATAATCGGAGAACTGAGCATAAAAATATTTTAATAATATGACTGTAGAATAAATGTTGACGGAATAATAATGATATTATATATAATTATGATAATAAATATGTAAATACTTATAATTAATCCGAATAACTTTTTTTAGTATGTAATATGTTATTAGTTTATAGAGGAAAGAGAAGGATAAATAGTTTGCGAGCACTAAAAAAGATTTTATAAGTCGAAACGTTTGCGACATTATGAATGTAGAAATAAAATAAATGTTATTTTCTTCTTCTTATAGTCAACCACTAATTGCTTAATTATAGAATAGGCCGAGAAACCATTTCTATATTTATAGATTTGCTCATATTTAATTTGTTTCAAATGTATATAAGTAGTCTCGGTTTCAATATTAAAAATACGTATATTTATTCATTAAAATACATTTAATATTACAATAATGTATAACGTAATTCATTAAATAATTAATAAATAAATAATAATATCAACAAATAAAGTATTATCATTAATAATGTTAAATGAATTTATTAAATGAATAAAAATTCATTTTTATTAATTTTGTATTTTATAATTTTATTTTAATTTTGTTATAATTTATTTTGATTTATATTAAATAAAATTCTGTTATAATGTTATATGATATACAAAATATGACATATTTAAATATGAAATAAATTAATTAATATATGCATACAGTGTGAACAAAAAGACGCAATTTTAACTGCTGTTGTAAACTATCTAATTTATATTCAAAGATGAATGAAGCAAATACCAAAGTATATATAGAATGCTTAGATTTAAAGGTCCACAATTTAAAGGACAACAACTTAAAATATTTATAAATATTAAATATATAAATATAACTAAATTAAGATAAATAAATTTTCCATAACACATCTTACTTCATCTTTTGAAATAATATTTGTACTTTCTGTCGATACACTTGATATATATGTGATTTTATTGCATTAGCTTAGTATTTTATCGCTCCTACTGCTTTATCTAATATGCCATTTGTTGAATTTAACAGAATTGCATCAAGATGCCACACGTTCTAAATACTTTGTTCCATCTGGTCAGTTTAGCGACCTACAGCTTCACAATCTATTACACCTACAATGTATTACAGTTTCCTGAATACAAAAAATTTAACAATTTCGATCCTGGCCAAAATAAATACTTAACGGTGTGGAATTTGGTAAGTAATATTTTAGTTCAATCATATAAACTCATCATCTCTCCTTTCCTTAGATAAAATATATGATAATATATTAGTTATTATAAAATATATAAATGTAAAATACATAAAATATTTAATACTAATAAAAAATATGTCGCATGATAAAGACAGAATAAAACAATAAATAAAGTAGCTTATACAACAAATATTTTTTAAATAATATCCGATTTATGTTATAACTTTTATACTTCATAGCATAGATTTTTTAGTGTTTTAAATAAAATAAATTTTTATTGATATCTTATAAGAAATTAAATAATTCCTGTAAAATGAATTTTTATCTGTAGTCGAATTTTGTAAAAATGATTGATAGAGATATAGATATTGCAGTCATTTTCTACTCAAATTGGTCAATCAGAGCTTGAAATGGAGATTGAACAATTTTTATATGGAATTCCATATATCGAAACTATCAAATTTTTCGTAGTCAGTTCACAAATCAATTGTCTAAACCTTCTCTGCTCGTGACATACGTAACTTGATGCTTTTTTTTTTACGTTAGTCACTGTGAGTTGTATAAATTATAAAAAACTTTTTTTGCGCACGCAAATATAACAGAGTTATTTAAACAAAATTTTTTTTTATAGCTTTGAATTAAATATGGCCATAAGTACATGTTAACATGTATTATAGAAATTATAAACATTACATCATTATACATGAATAAATGAATATTAATGCTCTTGTCATCATTATCATCAAAATGAATTATAAAATTTAAAAAATAGGAAATCTTAATAAAACTTGCATTATATAATGCTAATTATACACTAAGTAATCTTCTAAAGTAAATCAATTCGATATTGAAAAGAGCATGTAAGCCAACATATTGTTGTTATACATTGTTTTTGTATATTTTGTTATGAATAAACAATATTAGATACTTGCAAAAAACCAGCGTTGGCTTACATGCTCTTTTTAATATTAGATGCTTATATAACGTTAAAATAAATTACCTTGCGACTAAACTAACGACAAACTATTTTGTACACAGCATGTTAAGTTGGTGTAGTGCTTAGACGTTCTGTATTAGTAAATAAATATATCATTTATTACTCTTCTCTTATATTTAGTATTTCGAATAATAATATATCTTGTGATAATTCAAGGTTTACAAGGTTTACAAGTATTTATTGATTCACGAGATTTCTCAACTTTATGAAATATTAGTATTATGTATCAGTTTTTTATAAAATAAATGTTACATAAATTAAATTTATTTTTGTTAAGTTTCTTATAAATATGATTATGTAAACACATTTTAATTTATCATTGTTATTTAATCTTCTTTTTGTTGTATGTTTTTTTTTACTTGAAAAACTACCAGCTGTGATATAATATCTTGTGACGTTGAAATATGATATCTGAATATGAATATTTTCTATATCTTTTGAATAAATTGGTTAGCGATGGAAAAGTCCTTTGCTTTATCAGTCATTATAGCGCATTAATATTTATATTTTTATTTAATCATTAATAAAATAGATTAGGACTAATAAATGATTTATCCCTAATAGAAATTTAATTATAAGAAGTAATGATTAATTATTTATTTTGAATAATAAAAGCATTGTTGTTTAGTGCTTTTAATACTCAAAATAAGTTAATTTTTAGTATTAAATTGATCAGTTATTAAATTCTGTAATGGATGAGCCCTAAAATAGGTCAAATTAACAAGTTCAGATTTATGATTTGACTGGATTATGTATATTCGTATTCAGTGTTTCAGATTTAACAAAGGATGGAGAAATATCATTGTTCTCCCTTCACTATTGTGTCATCAACTTTGTGTAACTTCAAGTAGTTTGTAGAAAATCTAGTCCTTATAGAGTGATAAATTGCTCTCTCTCTCTCTCTCTCTCTCTCTCTCTCTCTCTCTTTCTCTCGTCTTTATCTTTCTTTTCTTTCTCACAACAAATCGTATTCTAGATACAGTTTTATTATTTCTTTGGCGGACTTCTAATGCAACAAAATATCCGAGCAGAATAAAAAATCGTATGTATCAAAATGACTCCAAAATGATTACTAAAAGTCATTTTCGATCAGTCACGATTTATTTTAATTGTTGTTTTGATATTGTCTGTTATTATTGATCTGTTGTTATTCTGTTATTATTACCACCTTATATCTTTAAATGTTATATATAAATAAAGAATATATAAGACATTACATAATAACAACTTAAAATCAATTTCTAGCGTTTCGAATTTAAATATTAGAGACTCGAACAAGAGCTAGTTAACCGAGCATAGCAGAATTACAGAGGAAGAAATTACATAGTCTCTACACAAATAGTAATTTGAAGAGATACATACGCCTATATAAAGGCTGCATCTCAGCTCAAGGCTGTGGAGAAAAACATGCATGCGAGATGTCCGATTGGCAATCAGTTCAAGTCGACCACCTGCTGTCTCAATTTAAGGGATTATGCTGGTATTAATCGTGAGATTTTCTTCGAGATTTTATTTGCTCAGGATATGGTCAGTGATTCCTAAGGGCGGGAGCATGGATTCTTGTGCATAACGCAAGAAAATAACCAATCAAAATTCTTTATTTCTTTCCTTTCCATCAAATAAAAGACTTTGTTCGATTTTCTTATGCTTTATGAATTATGGCATTACGCAAGAATCTACAGTGAGAATAAAAAGTATTCGTAAGGATATTTTTTATTTAAAAAATCTATTATATTTTTTATTTAAAAAATCTGTAAAAAATAAACATTAATTAGCAATTTTATATGAATACATTCTGTTCTAATATAAACGATCAAGCTGTGCATGTATTTCTGCATGTATTTTAGAAGCTAAATTTCTCGATAGTATGAATATTTTTGACCATCCAAACAATATAATTTTTAATTTTCGTTTATTTTTCAGATAATATATTTTCTATAATTAATACATCTTTTTGGTATATATAATTTAAAAAAACACATAGTCTATTTTATTCTTTATGAATAAATTGTTAATTATTCAACAAGAAAGGATTGTTAATTAAACTTAAAGAATCGACGTCAAATTAGTATTGAAATCATCGTATCGATATTCATTCGACATCAATTCGATGATTTATTTCTTGCTGGATGTTTATTTTTTGACAGGGTTGAGTAAGTTAATGTTTTTTTTTTTAACTGAATAAAGTTAAAGTTAAATGCTTTACAAAATTAATAAAGTTAAGTTAAAAGTTAAAGGAATAAAAAATTAACTTAACGTAAGTTAAGTCAATATTGAATTAACTTAAATTAAAAAAAAAATTAATTTAAAAAAAATTATTTTTTAGATCATAAGATCCTAATTTTTCTTAAAATGAGATTAAATAACTACAATATAGATTATTAAATAAATTTAATTTTTAATTTTTTTATTCATATGTGATATAAGTATATAATACATAACGATATAGCTATATAAGTTATATAACTTTAAAAAAACAGCTAGCACATAGAGAAGATACAAGATTAGTGATTACTTTTTAATAAGTCTTAAACCATAAGAAATTGACCAATTACAATTGAATGCGAGAAGAATAAAATTTGACCGTAATTGGTCAATTTCTTATGATTTAAGGCTTAAAACACCTAGATCCGGACTAAGGCTTATGGCATAAATAACCGCACAAATCAATCAGAAGGCTGTATTAGCACCTTAAGAAATTATTTAAGTTAATCTTAAAAAATATGAACAGATTACGAATATATGTTCTTAGTCTTATTATATCTTATTATTTCTCTAAGATATTTAAAAGAAAAAAAAATTTTTTTAATTTAAAAAAAGTTAACATTTAAAAGTAACTTAGTTAAGTTACTTGTAAAATTTCATGCTTTTAATTTAAGTTAAAAGTTATTAACTTTTTAACTTTTTTTTTAACTTTTAACGTTTTAACTGCTTACTACCCAACCCTGCTTTTTGAAAATAAAGTTTTTCTAAAAAACATTTTCTCTGTACGAATATTTTTTGCACTCATTATACTTCTGTCCTAATGAGCTTTTTATGGACAGAATAAGCTTTTAAGTCTTAAATCAGTCATAAGAAATTACAATAGTTGAATGTGAGAAGAATAATCTATTATGATTGATCAATTTCTTCTCTCTTAGCTAGAACTTAGGTAATGACCTATTGTAGAAAGCTCATAAGAAAGTGCAAGTTCGACGGTGAGTAGGGCGCCAGGATACCTAAATCCATTACTGTCACGTTACTCCCTTCCTTTTCTACTGAACGGCGACCGCATGAACCAAACGCACGCACCACGCTGCAGTCTTTTCTCCCTTCCTGAATCCCACCTGTCGTTTTACTCCACTATCCGTCAGTAAGGACAGTAAGTCGCGGGCCGCCGACACGAGTGTGCTCCAAGTGTTCTTTGTGCTAACCGCGTGAAACGTGATTTCGGTGTCTCGCGTTCCGAAAAAGAAAAATAAGAGTAAGAGAAGAAATACAAGAAGGGCAGACGTCGCACATATATCTATGCCCTCTTTCAAGAATTGAAGCGCACATTTTCCTCATCGAATAAGGGTAGATCAGGGTAGATCGATCGGTAGTACTCCGAGGTCGTGGAGAGACGGTCATGTACATGGACCGTGATTAAAAATAGAGTTCTCTACGTCTTTTTCTCTCTTTCTCTCTCTCTCTCTCTCTCTCTCTCTCGCTTTCATTAGACGGGTGTGTCGGACTATGATGAAAGTAGAATCTAGACCTCCCCCGCGCCTAGGCAAAGTGTTACGTGATCTTGGCCGAATATACTGCTTAGAATATACGCGGTGCTGTTCACGCGCGAGAGTAACTTCTGCGTATGTTGCATACACACGTACATGCGCATGACATACAACGGAAGCATGTCTTTCCGTATCCAACAAATAGACCTTGCTCTCGATGAACGAGCGTGTCACGACGACCCTCGCTGTATAGAAGGAGGTTAGAGTTGTTCACGGATGCGTCGTGTTCCCCAAAATCTCCGCTGCACGTTCAGCATCAGCGATCGATCACAAATGATCACCGCTCGTTAAGCGGCGTAGATTCGAAGATCTGAATTTCTATCGCACGATGACGTGGCGGAGCACATGGTATGATTATCACGCAAAGAAAACTTTATAAATGAGGAAAAAAAGAGAAAAAATATTTACGACACAAATATAGAGATAGAGATTCTAGAGATAGAAAAATCGTTTTTTAAAAGAGCGAGAAGGAATCGGTAGACTTCCGCGTAAACTTTGAAAAATCTCTTATTGATCTAGTCCTTTTATTATGAATTTGTATTTGCTGCGATTTATTCATAAAGAAAAGAATTATTTATTTAGTTACTTAATTTTAAATGGTAAACTAAAGGCATCTACAAGTGGTTAAAAAAATAAAACTTGCGAAAATTCCGTAAAAAAACGGAAATCGATATAAAGTTTTGAATCTCGCACTGACTTGTCCTTATTACAGATTGATTTTGACTGTTATTTGATTTTTCTGTGATTTATTAAAAATCATTTATCTATTTTTACTTAATTTTTAACGATAGATCTATAGGCAACAGGAAATTCCGATCTTCTTTAAAGAACGGAGAGAAGACCGATTTAAACTTTTAAAAATCTTATTCCCTTTTATTGTGGATTCGTATTAGTCGGCGATTTAAATTGTTTGCGCTTTATTTATAAAAGAGTAAATTATTTAGTTAATTTTTGATAACTATTAATTATTTATTTATTTATTTTATTTTTTATTTAATTAATTTTTAATAACAGATCTATTAATAGTACAAAATAAAAATTCTTAAAAAGGACAAAAAGAGAGTAATTGATGTAAATTTAAAAAAATTCATTAATCTTTCATTAATCTTTTTTTCATTTAGATTTACATTTGTCACGATTTGAACTTTCTGTAGTTTATTCATAAAAGAATTAATTTTTGTTTAGTTAAATTTTTTTTAATGACAGATCTACATGATGATAGGAAATTGTGGATTTTAAAAGGTGAGACGAGATTGGTATAAATTAAAAAATCTCATTCATCTTTTTATTAGATTCATTAACTTTAATTTCACATCTACAATTATTATTTTTATTATTTTCTTCTCCGTTAAAGAAAGGAAAGAAGAAAAAGAATAAATTGTGCAAGAAATTCATTAAAAAGAACAAATCTATAATTAGTATACGGGAACCACAATGTTCTCTTTTCTGTTTCTTATAGAATATTTAATCACATTGTTTCTTTTAATTTTGCGAAAATTGCTAAAAATATTATTGCAATTACCTGAAAAAAAAAAACAAAAATTGAAGTCGATACATCTGTAATTTATCTAACGATTTTTTGATTGAAGTACTAATAAATTGCTTAAAGGAAGAGATATATGGTAATTCAAGTTGTAATAAATCATTACATCATGAAAGAAATTTTAATAAATTATATCACTGTCACTTGTTCGCGCCGCAAATGCCAAAATGGCACTTAATTTGACGTTAGAAGAAAAAGCTAACAATAAGTGATGATTTAAAAAGGTCTTATTTTTTACTAAATAATTAATAAAATTAATAAAAATAATAAAAAATTATTTAGTAAAATAATTTTACTAAATAATTTTTTACTAAATTAAAATATTCGTACAATTGTCTAAAAAAAATAATAATAAATCATATGTTGCAATAAGTCGCAAATTATCTTCCCTGCTTAGATTGTCCTATTTCGATTAAAAATATTAGTTGGAGAATTGTTGATCTGCTGTTTTATTGATAAAATGTAACAGTTCGAATACAATGTCAGTACATTTTTTTTTATGGAAGAACGTACAAGAGAGCGATGGAAATTTTGAATCATATGTTAAATCCTATCTTCTTTGTATGACACGAAATCGTCCTCTATTAACTTATTTTTTATTGTACTATAGAAGTCTTACAATATAT
>Ga0157364_1003404_pt1 | contig 15412 bp, 2 predicted proteins | sample AttsexASBM2_FD_111476 | JGI IMG/M metagenome (GOLD analysis project Ga0157364, IMG submission 111476) | Fungus gardens microbial communities from leaf cutter ant in Ribeirão Preto, State of São Paulo, Brazil - Atta sexdens ASBM2 | ecosystem: Host-associated > Fungi > Mycelium > Unclassified ...
ACTTCTTTCGCAGAAATCGAAAATTGGCTCCAAAATTGGATCGCCTCCAAAGACGAGTCATTTTTTCGAGATGGAATTCGAAAATTGCCTGAGAGATGGGAAAAAGTAGTAGGCAGCGATGGATAATATTTTAATTGATCTGTTCATTCATTTTGTTTTGAAATAAATGCACAAAAAAACGGACCGAACTAATGTGTACTTCCAATATGATAAACCAACATTTAAATTTCATTAATTTAAAAATTGAGTTTCGATATTGATTCGAGCTAGAATTAGTCTAGATTTTGATAGAGTCGGTGATATTTTTCCTTGATTTCGTGCTCATTTATGATAAGAGACTGCTAATAGGTTGTCAGCATTTATGGTAAGAGACATTATTCCCTGAAATTCCTCAATATAAAAGTGATGTATATATTAAGATTATATTAAATAATTACGAAGTACAAATAAAAGTAATGTTATTCAGCAGGAGATATATATTATATATATAGATATATATTAGGTGTAGTAAAAAGAAATTCTTTATTTTTGCATGAAATTGAATGGAAAAATAATGGATTTCTTTTTACTACACTTAATATATAATAAGATACAAAGAATTATTAGAAGAAAAGATATAGACTTTATCGACAGTTGTAAAAAATGTTCTGATTCGTATAAAAAAATTCCATAATTTTCTAAAAAGTTATAAAATTATTTATAAATTCTGAAAAATTTTGAGAAAGCTTTTATGATTAGAGCGATATTGCAATTGTCGAAATGAAATCGAAAAAAAATGTTGATTCGATCTTTGAACAAAAATATTCAAAATAAGATTACGTATCACATATTTATACCAAAAATATTAAAATATATCAAACTCTTATTGCACTATCTACATACGTAACTTTTTATCACTCGAAAATGTTAAAATTTCGATACAAGTTTCGAATCGACAACTTTTCCATCGTAATGACGTCGAAAATCTTTTTCGAGGAACTATTTCTGACTAGGTTTTATATTATAATATTTATTTATTATAGAAGTTCGCTAAAAGGAAGAAGATACAGCGTATTGCTGCGGGATATATTGAGAGAATTGTATCAAATTATACAAATTGTTTTCAACAAATTAATTCCAATCTCACTTTCGGATTACACGTATTACATTTGAAGTTTTATTGATAATTCTTGGTCCAAACTTGAAAAATAATTTAGATACTGGTAGGCCAAGAACATCAGTAGAAAAGCAATTACTTTCAGTGATTTGGCTCTTAGCAACTCCTTTTCGGTATTTGAACATGTAAAATATAAACATATAAATATCTATTTACTTTGTCACAACGATTGAGAAAATGATACAAATATTTCTTATCTGCTTTAAATAGTAAATTGTCTGAATCTGAAAAAAATCTATAAAAAATTATTTATATTATTCTAATAAAATAAATTATACCAAATCTATAATTGTAAGTTGTTTCTGCAATTTCGAGAAACTTCCTAGTCCGAACTTTCTATCAACTTTTATGTACTATTGTAATAGTTTTTTTTTGTTTTATTATAACAGTGATTTGAATAATTCATAAGTATTGTTCTGTATTTCTGTGGAAAAATTTGATATAATTTGCCATCTTGTTTGCCTATTTTGAATGTGTAATTGGTGCTTTAAATAGTATATCCTCTAAAGTTATTGGCCAAGACAAGAAAAACTTATAACAATAAAAGAAAAATTTAAAGCAATGGCTGATATTGATAGTGTTGTTGCAGCAGTTGATTGAAAATATATGTGCCACTAAAAGCACCCTTGAAAAATCCGGATGTTTATATTACGCGTAAATGTCAATACGCCATAACATTACAAGCAATGTAATTCTGACACGAAATTTGTTGTTGTGATTGCTTTGTAGGTTATCCTGGCTCTCTTCATGCCAGAATTTTTCGAAACTCTGATATATATCACTTAATATATGAAAATGTTAAAATATTTTCCTGGGAATAAATTTATTTTAACAGATAAAGCTTATCTGGTTTTAAATTGGTGTATTCCTCCATATATGATGAGAAAATGATTCTTGATTGAGAAAATTTAGTGAGAGCGCAATGTTAATGAGTTAGTGTCGAAAACTAGACAAACAATTGAAAGAGCATTTGCTTTATTTATTGGAAAATTTCGACTAAAATATCTTGACATGAAATATCTTGATAGATTTGATATAATACCTACAACAGTTATAGCTTGCTGCGTAATTTATATAGATAGTGGTGGATTTATTGAATGAATATATAAGTGAAAGAATGAATGATGTACAAAACGAAAGACAAGGAATGGAAGATAGAGAAACTAACAGTCGATGCTCTATGTAGAGAATTATATCGAAATCTGAAGTAATATTTTATATATAATATATATATATATATATATATATATACACATGCAGAGTTGGGCAGTTCAATAAAATTTCATAAAACATGAAAAAATTGTTTTATTAAAACAAAAACTCGATATTTGTTCAAAAAATAAATACGCAAATTTTACACTACTACAAATTACTAAAAAATTTTATTGATTTGTATATATTAAAAATTTTAATAATAGTTTATACTATACAACGGTAAAGTAATTTTTTGAGTAATTCGTATAGTAATATAGAATAATAAATTAAATCAAAATTGATAGGGCTAATGAAAATCAATTGCTGATGTAGGAAAAATTAGAAGAATTAGAAGATGCAGATAATATTAAATATGCAGATATTGATAGTTATTATCATTTATTATAAAATATCGAACGTTTCATTTATTACAATTGTAATAAGTAAAAAATTTCAATATGAAATATTAAAACACGTGACCTCAATGGGAAACAAAAAATGCTCAGAAATATTTGTTTACAATTATAAGATCCAAAAAGTTATAATAAATTTTAGGCTTTGATAGATTGTAGTATTTAAACATAGACTGTTAAATTAAACATAAAGATATTTATAAATTTTTAGATTATGAAAACAAATAATATACTTAGAGTGTAAATAAAAAGAATATAACATTAAGTCCCCGATCTTTTACTAGTCAATAGCCTATGATAAACTTTCGCAAAAAATATACTTCTTTTTATACTTAATTAATTTGTACTTAATGTTCTAATCTTACAGATATTTTTAATATATATTGCTTGTCCTGAAGCCATTGGATAAGAGAAAGCAATACATAAATCACAGTTAGAGTAGCGAAGAATATCACAGATTCAACTAGTGGAAAATATTTAAAACATAATATAACATTTAAATCTTCTAATCAATATGTTGAAGATTTCTAAGTTAAGGTATTTCTTGGACTCAAAGTTTTTTCAGTAACTCGTTTATGACATTCTTGAAAACAGTTATACTTTCACGTTGAATTGCTTGTTTCTCAAGATGCGTTCTTTGGCCTCTTCTCTACTATTCAACTTAGCTAGTAAATCATCACTTGTATTCTTTTTTTTCCGTCCTTTTTTTTCTAAAGTTTTCTCTTCTTTAACGTCAATTTTCTACATTTTCTTTTCTCAATTGTTTTGTCTGTTTTTACTGTAAAGATAATTAATAGCATTAAATAAATAACTTTTCTATATATATAATTGCAAGAGGCTAATATTGAGATATCTGTAGTAGAAAAATTTGAAGAGAATTTCAGTTTTCTATAAAGACTTTGAAAAATTCTATATTTTTTAAAAACTTTAAAATTATTCTGTAAAACTCTTGAAATCGAACATTTAGCTGAAAAATTACAAATTTAAAAATAAATGAGCATTTTTAAATAAGATCAATTTTATATTTTCGTAACAGTTATGAAATTTTCTAAAGTATAAAATTGATTTTCTTTTAGAAGAAATATATAAAAAATATTATAAAACTACAATTTTTCTTTTAAAAGGATATTTTACAGGAAATTTACGGATAAATTTATCCACTAAAATCGTAATATTTATAAAATAAAGGTAAACATATTTGGCATTTGACTTTTGATGTGCTGCAAACAGAGACGGATTTAATGCTTAGTTTTTTATCAAATAAGTTGTCCAATTCATTAAAATATTCGCATTTTATTGGAGCTGAACGAGTGCTCTTAGATTCCTTGTTGTCTATTTTTTTTTAAGTAACAGCGCTTCATGTATTTCATTTTATCTTTACACTAGCCAGATGAAAATTCGTAGTCAGCAGTTTTCATTTCAGCAGCTATTTTTTTTCACACTGCTTCAGCTTTTATCATTGTGGATGTAAATCGGGTTTCATACTTCTTATATAAATCTGAGTAATAATGTGCTTTTATGGATCCATGAATATACATGATGTGCCATTTGCATTTAACATGTTGTCATCAAAATATTTAGGATTTGCATCTTCCTGGGTTTTTTTTTGTTGTAATTTCATTAGATGGTTAACTGTTGTAACATAAACCCATATTTGAATTTTCTATAGATTTACTTACGTTGCTCTTATTAAAAACTTCATAGCCGTAGTCCAATAAAAATGTTTTAATTACAGCATCATTATATTATTAACATACGTAACATTTCCATCTGAAAAATGTACAGTGTAATCGTAAAAGAAAATGATTGTCTTGATGCACATATAATATTAAATTAAGTTAGTTATTCATACAAAAGCTGATAGCGGTGACATGATACAATCCCAATAATACATAAATCTTCATTTACATGTATATTCCAGAAAAGTTAATATGATATAGTAAATAAACAAATTAAAACTTGCTACAGACTATAAATTATGTCAAAATAATTAACTTGTAAATAAGAATACATGCGTTAATAAAAGGGATTAAACAATTTAAATAATTGCATTTGTCTTGTAGAAGAAAGAACTTTTTCTTTGTTCATGTCAAAAATCGGTGTTTTTTCCACCACGCAGTGTGATAATTTATTTTAATTATTTTATTCATTATATCGTATGAATACGCGCTTGGAAAATAACAAAATATGTACTAAGTGGAAAATACATCGCACTTGTGTGATTTGATGCACTGCGCAAGAGAGGTAATCTTTTCCGTACTCTCGAGTGAGGTAGGGAACATTCTGGGAATTTTTCCCATATATTTTCGAACGCTGTTAGGAATGGGGAATGGGGAAAAAAATGACGTTTACGAACGGGTTTGGGCGAATCCTACCCTGGGGAATAGGATTCCGACCGCATTCCTGGCATGTTAGACAGGTGCGGATCCACTCTTTAATGTCTTTAGCCATGGAGGGCCACACAAATTTTTATGCAATTTGCTGATGAGTTGCTCTGCCGCTTGAATAGAACATTTGATGCACCAAATCGAAAATTCGTCTTCGTAATGAATTCCAGGAATGTATGGTTTGATCTCTTCTTCGAAAGTGTCACAGTAAATGTTGGATGCTGTTTCCTATAAGGTAAACTTTTTAAATTTCAAAGACATTGGTGTAGATTGTTTCAGTTGTTTCGTCCGAGGTTTGAGCTTTTGCAATCTCTTGCATGTTGAGACTAATTGGCATCACATCGACACGTCGTGTCGATGCGAGATAATGCATCTGCTACTAATGTTTTCAGCGCTTGAAACGTGACGTACATCGGTTGTGTACTGCAAAATGAAGAGTAATTGATGGGTTTGTCTAGGCGACATTTGATCAGATTTCCTCTTGAATGCGAGGGATTTATGATACATGATAACGTGAAAGTTTAGTCGCTCTAGCATATATCGGAAATGTTTGATAGTCACATAGATAGCTAATAATTCTCTATCATATACTTTGTTTGCGTAAGTGTGAGCTTCCTTGAAAAGAAACTGAGTAGTTGTAAAAATCCTTGCTGTGCTGTACCGTACCGATTGCTTTGTCTGAGGCGTCTATTTACAACGAGAATATCGCATTGCAGTGGAAATGCGAGCAAGAAAATGCGATTTGAGCGAGATGTTCCTTATTGAAAGAATTGTTTGAGCTCAGGAATCCAGTCTATTTTCGCATTGTTGTTGCGTTTACGTTTTACGCTCCGAGATTGTATTTAGCAATGGCGCTTACATGCTTGCGAAGTCTTTGAGAAACCGGTTATAGAAGTTGAGCATTCCTAAGAAACGTCTTAGTCCTTTTGACTGTAGCTTTCTGAAATTCAGCTTAGACTTTTTCGGGTAAAGGTTCGATATCTTCAGCGCTGATTGCATGTCTCAGAAAGCTGACATTTTTTTGTCCGAACACATTTATTCGAATTTGAAATCTGTCGAACAGTATTTTTAGATGCTCCTTATGCTATGTTTCATCCTGCAAAGCGATAAAATATTATCACTATAAGTAAAACAGAAGTCAAGTCCTATTACCCGGTCCATAAATCTTTGAAAAGTTTGTGCTACTTTAGGAAGTCCGAATGTCATATAAGAAAATTCGAAAAGTTCGAACGGTGTAATAATTGCGGTTTAGGAATATCCGATTCGCGAATCGGCGATTGAAATCTGTTGATATGCACGCACTAGAGAACACGGTTTTGCCATGCAGGAAATGTGCTGTCTTGCAAGAATAGAATTGAGTAACAATTTGACAAGGTTACTTCATTGAGTTTGCGGTAATCTTCACACGGATGCCAATTGCTATTCTTTTTCTGCACGAGATGTAGGGGAGCCCAAGCGCTTTGGAGGCTATCGACTACAGAAGCCTTGTTGCATCATGTACTCAAACCCTTGTTTAACTGTTTCGAGTTTTTCTGGACAGAATCTGGTTTTGTTTGACACGGAGGAGGGACCCATTGTTTCGATTACCCCGTGTGCAATTTGTTTGTGTGTGATCGACATCCTAATTATTTCAGGAAACTTGGTTAGTACAGGTAATCGACCAACGCTGTTAATCAAGAAATTGCTTTGTTGACAAGCTGAATAGAGACTTTAAGAAACGTTTTATTGTCGATCAAACGCTTATGTCATATGTTAGACAGCAAATTGAAACGTGCTAAAAAAATCTGAGCCAATAATGAAGATGTCCACGTCAGCGATTATGAAAGAAAAATACGACGGAATCCCAAATCAAGCTGGAATTTTTGTCATATGTAGGGATGATCGTTCTGTTTGCAGCGGTAGAGTACCCGATCGTTAATATGAGTACGATCGCGTGACGGGATGATCGAGACGGGAATGATCGAGACATCCGTTCCACCAAAAATGCCGGTGGCACGGTCTCTGACTAGAGACGGCGAACTACCACGGCCAAACTAACCGCCGGGGATAGTTCAGCCTCTAGTTTTCCTGTTTCTTTCTAGCTGCAGGGTTGCGTACACTAACTTTGCCGCCAAAACGTCGATAATATCAGCAGGGCTTGCTCTTCGATTGTGATCTTGAACGATTTCTGCGACAAGAATTTCGCAAGGCCTGTGACTTGCCACGCGATAAATGAGTTTCCAATTTCTCCATCCGATCTAGAAGCGCGGACATTTACGAATCCGCCGAATTGGCTTGGATCGGTGTAACTGCTGCGTCAGCCTTAACGCCAGCGGGTAGCACATCTATTCGCACATGTTGTTCGGTCTGCTAGTTGCGATAACTCTTCGAGTTCGTGCTTGGTAGCTGTTAATATAGCCTGTTTGTTGTGGTAGGTGCTGTAGCCATAAAGATTTAAGCACATCATCTGATACACCGTTTTGCGAGATCTCTCATCCGACGGAGCAATTGCGACGGACGGTAATCAACTTAAATCAACTTCATAACTTTAATAACTTATGCAGTTTCTTTTCGGTGCAAAACTCTTAACTAACCTGTCTTTGAGCGCGGCGTATCTATCTGTCGCGGGCGGATTAAGCACGATATCGTAAACTTCGGTCAAGGAATTGTCATCGAGACTGTATCACGTAATTGTATTTCGTCTCATCCACGGTTATACTCGCGGTGAAAAATTGAGCTTCTATTTGTACAAACATAAGTCTGGCTTCGATTTCAGAACGGCGTAGATCTGATTCCGACTCGCGCAAGCACAGGCACTTCAAGTATACACGACGATGCATCGCTATTCTAATCGCCTGAGGGAGGATCGCCTAAGTCGCTAGCCATGCCTGTTAGGACGCGCGCGTTAGGCTAAACGGAACGTGACGCAATCACGTCGGGGTCACCAATCTGTGGCTACGTTGTGCTGCTGTGTCCAATGTGGCGCCGTGCGTGTCTAGGCGCCGACGATGGCGAGGCGAAGGAAAATTGGAAAATCATTAAGTTCACAAAGAAATTTTAGTTACTCATTGTTTCTGACTCACAAGCCATAAGGCGATTTAATATAAATTCGAATGAATGTTTGGAATATACAGATCGAAGGAGTAGAGACATAATTGCGTGCGTTACGAGCTTGGATATTGGTATCGCACTAAGTTACAATACGAGAAATTAAAAAATCTACAATATAAGCGTTTATCTGACGGCGCGAGCAATTATTTAGTGATTAATCTTATCGAGTTAACTAAAATCTACCACTGAGGCTTACAAAAGATTCGCACGCAGAACGTCAGAGAGAGAGAGAGAGAGAGAGAGAGAGGAGGGGGAGGCGGAAAAAAGAACTGACGCGATATGCATGTCTAGATATTTCTCTCACTCTCGTCAATATAGCTGAAATCAGAGTGGGAGGAAAATCTAGATTTCAATATTTCGCCGCAACTGACTCTTACGTTTTCATAGAGCATGAAATATCGGGATATAGTCAGTTTGAAATTTTAAAATATATATCTGTATACTGGCGTGTGACAGCCGACCTGACAACTAAATGTGTGTAAGTCTCTCAAGTACAAAATTTATGTATATAATTGTGATTGAGATAGTTATTTTTTTCAAGAATTGAAAATTAGACAAATAATTCATTTAATACTCGAAATGGAGGCGATTTGAGTAATGAACATTTAGCAAAAATATAGCACAAATGTAGTATCGCAAGTAGTATTAGAACAGATTAGACGACGACGTGTCGCTGCAGTATTTGCGGTTTTAACAAAAAATGCAAGAGGCCATACAAGAAAAAAGAGCATTGGATAGCATTACTTGTTCTCAGCTCTCTAATTTCTATCATGCCTCATGGGTTCTATCATACCTAAGTTGCATTCGCTTTCATAATTATTTTAGAATGTCTGCAATGTAATTAGAAGCTTTATTGTTTATTGTTGATCCTCATTTGTAAAAGCAAGATTTTATAAGAGAGAAAGAACTATAACACTCGCAGAACGCTTGGCAGTAACGTTAAGGCAAGTTTACTTTATACAAAATTAATAAGATGATAGCAAACATTGTTATCTCCGATATTACTTTGTATATATTCCTTCAATATTTGAGATATTTGGCATCTGTAATTCCATGACATCTATGACATTCCAATATCTTATGGGGAAAACGACAGTGTATAATATCGTACACGAAACATGTTCAGTAATTTGGAACGCTCTGCATTCTATAGTTTTATCACTGATACTAATAGAAGAAAAGTGGATAGAAATCGCTCGGGACTTTGAAAAGTCGAGAAATTTTATTCATTGTATCGGAGCCATAGATGACAAAAATGTTATCATTCAAGTACATAAATGTTAATAGCGCTTGTTTAATCAATTTCAATAATACAATTTCGAAATGAATAATGCACGACATATATTGCAGTACATATATACATTGTGATAAAACAATAATTCGTAATGTTTCAGTGCCCTAATAATGCTGGCTCGAGTTATTACAATTACAAAGGGATTCACAGTGTAGTTTATTATTAGCAATTTGTGATGCATAATATATTTTTCGTTATGTCGATATCGGGGACTATGGACGACAAAGTGATAATGGTTTTTTAAGCCAATACGATTGATCAAAAATTCGATTCATGAATGTGCCAAAACCAGCAGTAATTGAAGGATGGCGGTTATTACCGTATTGGAGACGAGCCTTATTGGAGATGAAGCTTTCCCTCTCAAATCTGCTTGCTTCGTCCTTATCCAGGCAAAAATGAATTCACATCAGAGCAAGTTGTGTATAATTATCGCTTGAGTCATGCCCGTAGGATAATTGAGAATACTTTCTGTATTTTAGCAAGTCAGTGACGAATATATCGAAAATTGATAATTATAATTCATAAAATAAATAATTGCTAATCCAAAAAATATTATGTTAATGATTCAAGCAACAGTTTGCTTGCACAACTGGCTTTGAAAAAGCGATACAGACAATGTTATTTGAACGCAGGTTTGGTCGATGAAAATGATCCAAATATCTTAAATGGATTTAGGGATGGCTCTTGGCGAAGAATTTTTGAGAATGGATGTACATTTACAGATATAACTCGAAGCGGATCGAACATGAGTACTCGCAGGTGCATGACAATTAAAAACAAATGCGATTATTTTAACAACGAAGGAGGAACATCGTGGCAAGAAAATCGTTTTCAAGATAGTGATTTTTAAGTGAATAGTTCCGTTAAAAATCATCTTAACAGATTTTTAAAGCTGAAACTTTGCTCTATCGAATGATATAATTGCCAATGTTGTATAAATAGGAATATAGATTAGATTGTTGAAAATTTGAACTTTCCGAACAAACTAATACAATATAAATCGATGATCAAAGTTAATTTGATTATTGTCAAATTCAGTTCAGACTTAAATAAAAAAATAACCTCTGTGTACCTGAAATAAATATTATTGTCCACAGATTATTTGCTAGATTGATTCCGAGAGTTTGAGGCTTCATGTTGAAATGTTTCGTATTCAATCTTATGAAAGTTGTTTGAAAGCTGAAGTCACTTATACGGAAATGCAAATTACATTGTACAAAATGTTATAAAAATTTATTTACAATATTGCAGTTATATTCTGTTTGCTGGATTATTTATTAGTTATGTTTGTGTTTATTCATAAGAACTTCGAATAGATTGCGTATTATTTCATTTTGTGCATCTTTGTCCTCGATTCTTTGTAGTCTTTGTTCTCCATAAATCTCGTAAAGTACGAAATAGTATCATTCCGGTACGGAACTGATACGGAGCGGATTATATCCACGTTTATATGAAGAGATTGGTCAAAGATAACTAACTTTCAAAAGGTTGACCAAAAACTGACCAAAGCTTCTGCCAAGTTTTGTAGGTCATCATCATCAAGTCTCCTCCGCTTACTGGTAGAACTGTTTCCTGCAAAAATTAAAGTACAATATATTATATAATTATTTTCTCATTAACGCATTATTACCATTGAAATACTTATAAGGTATATCTGATAAGTTATTGGCACATCTATTGGATGAAATGTTAGTATCCATTTCATAATTTTCATTCACTGCCTCCTTAGTATCATCCGTTGCTGGAGCTTCAGCGTTCATTGTCGTTCTGTAACACAAAAGATATCATAATATTGTACTAACTACTATTGCAAAAATATTGCCAAAATATCGCACAAATATTTCTGCTATGGATTTTCGCGGACATTATTGTAGCATTATTTATACAACATTACATGTTGACTAACAACCTTACATATTGATATATTATATTATTGCTATATTGCAAAATTATGGAAATATTGCATACTGTCTGTTATGTACAAGCCTTATAGTTGAATATCTAAAAAAAATTGCATGCTGTCATAATGGATTCACGAACTACGTGATAAGGCCGTAGATTCACTGGATCGGCAATTTCTTTTTTTTATAATGTGCTTTGAAGGAGTTACAGAGAGATTTCCACTTGTTCTTGAGCTTCTTGATTAATATTACTCCTAGAAAAAAAAACAATTAATGTTTAACTAAAATGTGTAATTAATGTCAAAAAGTAATGTATCATATAATGTAAAAGAAATTAATATTGTACTATTGAATCTTATGAAAATTTTTTCCCACAGTATCTCTTTCTTACGAATTCCACGTTCTGTGAGTGGAAGTTTGAAGTTCCACAGAGGAGGCCTCGTCAAACTTCTGAGATAAGCTCCTCCAAACGAATTTTCTCATTCATCCACTACTTTGAGCACTTTCGTTGTTGCAGGAATTGTCGGTCACTATCTGTTCGACCCCAAATTTCTGCGTCGAATTACCATCATCTTTAAATAGGAATAAAGATAGCAGTTAAATAAAATTTTAATTGCACTTAATTCCGTACTTTTTATTATTCAATACTTACCGTCTTTTGCATAAATTTTCATTAGTAATTTGAGATAACCTTGTACACATTCATGAATTTCAATTTTTGCTAATTCACAAATCCCGCAAGTATAATGGTCGTAGTTGAAATTATAATAATTGTAAGAAAATATTGAAATAAAATAAAACAAAAAATATATAAGACAAATTTAAAATAAATATAGTTAAATTATTTATAATAAAACAAATGTCTTTAAGAGTTTGTTTAGTTTTTTTTTCTAATATTTAAAGATCTAAATAAAGGTCGAAATGATTGTTTATTCATCATAAGGCGAAGTTGTTTTAATAGTATCACATGAATATCTAGTTTCAGCTCATAATCCCTCTTTTTATATTAATTTATATATGATTCTAATTGAGCCCTCCTTATATTAATTTTATTCAAAATGTGAGTAAAAAATTATATTTACTTACCTTACTAGATTCTCCGTCATTCTGCATTTTGAATTCTGGTCGTCGCGTATCCAATGTACATATCTCAGATAAATCGAACTATCGGATATCATATCTGGATATCTCTGTTTTCATCTATATACTAATGGAATATACTAGGGGAAATATCTAAATATGCATACCTCCGTGAAATCGCAGCTTAATACTTGTAATGCCATAAGTATTTTGCGGTTACAGGTTTTGGATCATCATGTCCTCTCTCAGGTTTCTCTTTGATACGAGCAAACGAAGAATTCAGTTTTATTCTGCGCATGCGTTGGCTATAAAACCAAGAATATGGCGAACTGTCATAACATTAAAACGGCGACAATTGAAACACAATAAATTACGATTGAGAGCTGAGTGAATATTGTATATAATTACACATATTAAGATGAAAATAGATAGAATCTCTTGTATTTTTGGATATGGAATTGATTCTTATCCACTCTATTCTCCGGATTTAGAACGAGAAATCGTATTGAAGCCTAATTCTGTAATTTTGCATGAAAATCATTTTTTTTTTCATTTTTGTACGCGATAACTATTACATTTCTTACTCGCTTTAAACGATTACGTGAATAATGCGTTATTTCTGATTGAAATTTGATCTGGAAGGGTTTGAAGAGTAATACTTTCCAGGTGTCATATCATCAAATTGTGGCATCATCTTATAAAGATTTATCAGACTTATCGAACTACTCTCGTATTACAATAATTAAGTAAATATAATTTTTCATTATTTTATCGTTTTCTCTATTCCTTTCTCTTTCCCTATCCTAGGCAGCACAAATTTGGATGTCCAATACTGGGGCATAAAATGTCTTAAAGATTTATGTTATGATGTTTTAAAGAGATCTTAAAGACCCAGTTTTATGTCCCAATTTTAAACATTGTGCTATCTGAAATTGTCAATAAATTGTTGACTTACAAATATCATGTTTCACGTACTGTTTCACGTATTGATTTCATTTGGTTCATTCCAGAAATATATTGAAATTAGAAACAAAAAATAGACCTATATTAATATATATAGTTATATCTAAAATCATTGTTACGCCCGTGCCGTGCCAATATCATAGATCGTCACTCGTGAAGTCCTGAAAGTCATGTTGCCCAGCATGGCTCATGTTATTTAACAAGATTGGCAGATTTGGACATGAGCCGTTGCTGCGCTCGGACGTGTCTCTCGATTCGTTTATCTTCTCATCGATCATTCTGAGCTTTAAGTGTGTCCTGTATTCATTTCATAATAAACTCTTCTTGTTCTTTTTATAACATTTGTGTTGTTCATTTCTGCGGGCCGGGAGTGCGTGAACACGTTCGCGAAAATGTCTCCGCGGGTCGGACGCTTGGACGTAACAATAGAATTTATCCGAATTTTAAAAATACTTTATATGCGAAATACTACAACGTCTTTTGATGCCATTCAAATTCAGCAGTCCGTAAAACACTCAACATGGCTGACAGTCACGTGATCGGTGATCACATCAAAGAAGCCGATAGCTACTGCCGCTACTGTATATAATTATATCACAATATATTAATATAGTAGCGCAACTCATTCTCTGCCGTTGATGTTAGTGCCCAAAATGAAATACCCATGCGCGAAATAAGTAAGTTCCCTAGTAGCATCATCTGAATTTCTTTCTCAGTTGCTTTTTATTTTTCCGCTCTTTCTCTCTCTCTCTCTCTCTCTCTCTCTCTCTCTCTCTCTCTCTAGGTCATTCGTACATCAAAATATATATTTTAATCTAAATGTAATAAAACTAAAAGGAATAGATTTATATTTATAATGCATTGCAAAATAGAAAAAATACAAAAATAAGAAAATATAAAATGTTGTACAAATATTATACTGTAAAAATATTTTAATTAACGATTGCAACACACGATTATTTTCCTGCTAGATCGTTTGTGTTTTAGTAAATTAAAAATTATCAGAATTGCACCATAAAGAATGCAGATTTTCTGGGTAAAACGAAAGCAATCTAGCAGAAAAAACAATGTGCAGCAAGCTAAAATTTTAACATAAACAGTAGAAAGTAAAATTTAATGTAAAAACAAATTTGAGATTACATTTAAGAAAAGAATAAATATAATTACTGTAATTATACAATAAAATATTTAATATGAAATAATTTTATTAAATTAAATAAGATAATAATTTTTTTATAGAATAAAAATATCTAGAATAAAAATAATCAATTAAAAATATGATAAAAATATGATAAAATTTTAATTTTAATATAATAATAATTTAGAATAGAACAAATATGTTTATCAATATTTTATTTATCAATATTTAAAGATTATGCATTTCGCAAGTTTTCTTCGTCCAAATCCATTCTTGGAATGCCAATGTTTCGAACCTTGCAGTTTACTTCATCAGGGCGAGGAGTAGCCTGATATTAGGCGTACAACTTTGCTTCCGCCGTTTTCTTATAGATGATTTAGCGGTAAGTGGTGATCGAAATAAATAGATCATAGACGTCATACAATAAACTTGGGCATCTGTCAACATAACCCCATAGAAACATTAGTCGATTTGTATCTGTCATAAAGTTATTCTCGATTGAAAATATCAGTTTACGAGCCAAATTCTCGTCATTTGCGGGAGGTTTTAATTTTTTGCTTCAATATAAAGAAATCTGCGGCTGAGGCTCATCGAATGCTCTCAAATACTTATGGTGAGGCCACTATTAGTGAAAGAACGTGTCGTGAGTGGTTTCAATGCTTCAAGAACGGTAATTTTGACGTCGAAGATCGGCATAGCGGTGGAAGAGAGAAGATTTTCGAAGATGCAGAATTGGAGGCATTACTTGAGCAAGACTCGTGTCAAAATCAAGAAGAATTGGCACGATCATTGGGAG
>Ga0157364_1003405_pt1 | contig 15412 bp, 8 predicted proteins | sample AttsexASBM2_FD_111476 | JGI IMG/M metagenome (GOLD analysis project Ga0157364, IMG submission 111476) | Fungus gardens microbial communities from leaf cutter ant in Ribeirão Preto, State of São Paulo, Brazil - Atta sexdens ASBM2 | ecosystem: Host-associated > Fungi > Mycelium > Unclassified ...
CAAAGCATAATTTAAATGTTGCAAAGCAAAATAAGAAAGCCTGGAACAAGTAAAAGAACAAGTGATATTAAGATAATAAATAATTTAAGTCAAATATAATAAATTATTGTCAAATCTATAAATTATATTATCTTATACTCGGTCAAAGTGGATCTTATGTTTAATGTTTAAATATTGTATTTCAGTATAAATTTATATACTTACATGTCTAATTCTGTAAGCCGCGCGCAAAAATTTGAGTAAATATAAGATTTCTTTTACTCTTAGATTAGATTTATTCTTATCGGTTCCATTTCGTACTAAAACTGTCAAATAATTTCTCAAATAAATAATAGGAATGTATTTTGAATACATAGCCTTCATCAGCTAAGTCGAAGAGAGGAGGAGTAAAAATAATTTAAATGTTACAACGCAAGAATAAGAAGAATAAAATTAATAAGTGAACCAAAATTAAAAAAGAAGAATAAAAGAAAAAAATTCTAAAAATCGGAAATTAATAAATAAATTAAAATTAAAAAGAAAGAACAGATAAAAGCAGAACTGTTCTTTGGTGTGCGATTGCTAAGACATTAATTTCTTTTAATCAGTTTTAATTTAATACGAGATTTATTAATGCTACAATTAATGCTAACCTCAGACAAAAAAGACTCTCCATGGGTCACTCTTGAAATGCACCAATGCACAATTGCGAGAGCCTGCGGGTTGCAACTCGGAAAAATTGTAACGATCCACGTAGCCAATTAAGTGAAAATCATACTGCCGCGTCGCTCGCGGGTCTACGCGCCGCAGCCATCCATCTTTCACCTCCATGCATTTCTTTCTATTATCCTCTTTTTTAACAGAGCATAAAAGATTTTTACGGTGCATATTCTGGGGAAGCTGTTGCGAAATTAAATTAAATATTATTATCGAATCAGGAATACACTACCAAGTTCCGATGTAGCGCGTCGGATATCTGAGAGAAATATATACGCGTCGCGGATAAAAGCTTCAGCTCGGATGAGAGTACGAAGCTTTGAGAGTTCTAGCTATCTCGTGAGTCGGATTGCTAGGCGAAATCGCGTGCGGCCAATCGAGTTCACAATTAAATATTTCAGGTACAGGTAACGTGTGCAATGCGCATAGATATGTGTGTGCATAGTCATGTCTATATGTATTTTATATATATATATAATATGTATCATACACACACACACACACACACACACACACGCACACGTGTATGTATGTATATATATATATACACAGGGAGATGCAAGATTGTATAGCCTACGTCTCAGACAAGGATAGATACTTTGAAAATTATTCAGGAAACTGTCACAAGTTGAGAACTCGTGTAATACATATATTATAAGGCCCTTTGTTTCGTGAATCCAATCTCGCAGTGCTACTTGGTTGCACAAAAGGGTTTGAGCGGGTTGGTATATATATATGTACATCCCTTTTCTAGAAAGGAATTCAAAAAGGTTTTCGTATTTGCCGAAGAGATACACGGGTACACGTCAGATATACATTCAAACTAGTTGGATTAAATCTGGATTGATCATGATTCCGCAGGCAAAATGGAAGATTTGATGACTGCGTAGTGAAACTATCCTATTTAGTGATCCATATGGCTTGTCAAATTTGTAAAATTGAGCTGTTGTCATGTGTCGATTCTGATATCCGAGGAAACTACTGAAGCGAATTGCAAATATATTATTTCGTATTGTGTGTGTATCAAGATAATGTATTTATATATTATACTTTTTTTTTGTCTGGACAGATCTCACAAATTATGTTTGCATTCCCATAAACATAAACACACACATAAATCCGTCTATTCATTTAAATTCCCGCCTTCGATCGCAACAATCTTGCACATCATCAACACGAAGTGAATAATTTTTATATTGTCACGCGTGCTTTGTTTGATAAATACTATAAAATTCAGCTCAAAAAAAACCTTTTCCTTTTAATATAACGTGTAGATCATCCCGACACTCCCTTGCCCTGTATATATATATATATATATATATCAGTATGTATATTTGACATTTTCCGAAATAAAAGCAGAAAAACTGGGGCGCACGAGGTTAAAATAAAATACATGGATGTATTGTGTCATATTTTAATCACCGAGCATGACAGCTGACGAATTTCATTCTGAAAACTACAGCAGTCCGAGAACCTGATTCTATCAGGTGATATGAATATAATTCGCTCAGCTACTCTCTCTCTCTCTCTCTCTCTCCTTCCCCCTATCTCTTGAAATTAAGGCGGATCTGGTTTTTTTGTTTTCTTTCAAATTATTTATTACAAAATTTGATTGTTTTCACATGCGCGTTATGCATTATTTTAACGATTTTTTTCCCTTAATTTCCATTTATGGAAATTAATTCCTTTGCTATGATTTTATAAAGTGGTGTAGCTATAAAATAAAACACTAACTTTTGTTAAATTAAAAATCGAGAATTGAAAGAACGAGGTTTAAAAAGAACGCAGAGAAGAACGTGAACACGAAAGGATAGAAATAGACAAAAAATATTTTATTTTATGAATATTTCAGTCACACGCAATTTGCGGTTGATATCTTTTCTTTGTAAAACTGCGCATTTGTCTAGTACTGTCCTTTAACTGACAAGTAAGCAAACTTCCATTTGTATTGTCCCACGTGCTTCTCGATGTTTTATTTTACAGACCATTTAAATTTATAACACTCTATCGAGACGTTTTGCGTCCAAGTTAAGCCATTTATTTTCACGCTTCGCGAATATTCATTCATGATAACAATCGAGATCTTCGGCGATCGAACATCGACGAGATAAAGTAATTCCCATTTAACGTCGTAGGTTCCAGTTCAGCGACTGGTTTTGTCTGGCTCGATACAAATTTATCTGCGTTGGATGCATCGACGCTTGAAAAATTCAATCCTATACAACGCAACAGGTAATTACGAAACACAATTAACGAATTAATGTCGACTGGCAACAAGATATGATTAGACATGTTATGCGGTTATATTTCCCGCGTCTTTAAACAAAGATTAAAGTCGCATAAAGCAAGGGTCCCGTTCTGTTCGTTCGCGATTGTATGATAAACTCATGAGTAACATGACTTCGCATTTGCACAGCATTATGATTAGGCATTAGGAATATATGATGCATACATTTCATCCGTGAGACATGCTATTTTTTTATAGTGTTGCTTTAAACTCTTTCATGCCATCAGTTTCAATTTATTCTAAAAATTCTAATGATTCATATATTTACAAAAATTCAGACAAGTCGTCGAGGTAACAGAAAAGTGACACAAGTAAAAAATTAGCATTAGGATTGCAATGAATTTTAAAATATAAAAATTTTATAATTTAAAAACTCATGATATATATAGTTTTAAAGAATACATTCAGTTGCAAGTATAATTAAGCGGAATTAAGAAAGTAATGCATATTCGTCTTAATAAAAATGTTGTTCCAATTCAGAATTAAAAAAAAATGTTCTGCTAAAAAGTTCTACTAAGATGTGTCATTTTTCTATCAACGCAACGCAATGTCTAGAAAAGCATGTAAATATTTTATTTTATGTATATTATTTCTATAATAATAGTGAACATTGTGAGAGAAAATTTTTTTTTAAGAAATTTCTGCATAAAAATATACTTTCGAAAATTATTTCGTAAAAAAAAAATATTAATGAAATTAATTTCATTTTTACTGCTTTTTTAGTGAATTAATAAAAAGTAAATACAAATATCATATTATATATATACAAGTATCGCAAAAAATAGAAATAGAGGAAATAAAATTTCAATGTAATGACTGAATATAACAAATCACTTGAATTTTCACAAAATGAACATTTGTCATTTTAAATTTTGCTATTTTAATTACGTTGAATTCACACAAGTCATATGATTTTTCAAATGTCAACGGTCTAATATGCTAAAATTAGTTAGACCACTTCCAAAATTTTCCCAACCGACCTACTTTTGTTACTTATTATATTATTGCGCTGTCGTTTGCGTCGCGAAATATCATTTGCTATTTTTATGCTATTTTCACCTAAATTAGGTAAGTACTTCTGCTCTTTGTCGGTGAAGCAAACGCATCTTAAAAAGGTTTATTCAGATAATTGCTAAATAAAGGCCTCGTTTTCGAAGCTTTTCTTAAAAGGCAAGATATAAATTCAACTTTTAACTGGAAATATACACGTTATAAGTATATATATATATATCATCTAGATTTGAAATGAAATTTCTTTCCAGTCTTACAAATCTTATGTATAAATCAAATTTAGACGTTCATTCTAAATTTTTCTCGTGATTATTTTTTTGATCTTATAAACACATTGTATTGCAGAAAAATTAAATTAAAACAAATAAAAATTATTGAATCCCGGTCGTATTGACGAGTTCATTCTTAATTTTCAGAGTATCGCAGGTACGCAATGCAGCCAATTACAATGCATTCTTCATGCAATCACGAGATTAAAATACAGCGAAACGTAGATTGTACAGTGCGCGTGTCCTTAAGGGGCTAATAAGAAAAATAATCCGCCGCTTTTAATTAAGCCGCAGCTGACTTTCGCTGTAGTTGCATTGTAATACCGGCATTTTTGTTTATGGAAAGAGCAAGAAGAGGAAAAAACCGGAGAACCTGCATTCACAACCATTTCGGTGTTTAGTTCCACCGCGACGATGCGGAGCCATAAAGCGTATCGAGGCAACGAAACACGATCATTACTTCCGGTGATTCACCCGTTATGATTTTCAAAAAGGTTAAAGCTCTATATTATTGAACAAGCGTTTTAACGGGCAATGTCGGCATTTCCCTCTTTGCCAGTCGGAAATCATCGTCATAATAAATTAGTTCGTAACTAAAGGTTGCGCGCGCGGCGCGTAAGTGAATTTTAGAATTATCTAACTGCCGCGCGTTCTATAGTTCAAAATTAATTAACAAATTAATTAACACGGAGCAAACGCAAACGACTGCGAGCGAGCGAGCAAACGAACGAACGAGCGAGCAAGCACGGTTTTCTACGACAAATCGCGATCTTACCTCCGAAAGCATAACTCGCGTAAGCTCGGCTCTAACGACTCCGAGTTCTGCAATTTAATAGATGATAGTTTACCGTTTTGTCTGTGCCCTCCTCTCTGCTCGGTTGATGCAGCGGTATTAAACGGCGTGAATTTGGAAACTATTACGTTATATTTACTCGAAACATCTTAGTCAAATCATTACAATGTTAGAAATGTTTGTGAATTTATAATATCCTTACATAAAAATGTGCAGTAAGTAGTTTACAAATCATGTAACTTTTTGCTGTGATTTCACAATATTTGCAAAATAAAAATTTTACTGGGAATTTACAAAACTGACGCGTCGCGCGTCGCGCATGCGCATATATTTTACCACAAAATATTATTGTAACACATAATTGTTCACAATATAATCCGGTTAAATTTGCACATTTTTGTTGGACAAAAACACTTTTAACACTTTCAAAAGTTTACAAGACAGAAATTTTTTGCAGTGTAGAACATATTGTGCAGTAATTAAAATATTACAATTAAATAAATAATTGAAGACTTTCACAAAATCCATTATATATAATGTTTTTGCGTAATCATGATTGGCGGTTTATAGAATTTTAATTAATAACACTGAGGATGTCCCGATGAAGAGATCAGAAGAGATCATTACAATAAATGTGTAATGAAAATTGTTCATTGGAAATCGTAGCCCTTCTTGAATACTTTCTTTAAAAAATTTTTTATTTCCAAGCCATTGTATAAGTATAATAATTTTTCTCCGAATTATAATAAGTAGAAGATCAAAGTTTTACGCTTGATTAATACTTTGATGGCCCATTAAAAAAAACAGAAACCTTTGGATTTGTTTTTATAATATTAATAGCGATAAAGGTAAAGAAAATATTATTTAAAGTATAAAGCAATAATATTTTTACTTTTTATTTGAAATTATTCTTAACAAAAATTCTTTAGAAATGTCAAATTCCTATATTTTCCATTTGATTCTTGCCGAAACAATTGTTGACAATGTGACGCTGCTGATAGAAAACGATTTGACGCTACGACCTAGATTAAAAAAAAAAATGGATTTATTCGGTTTTTGTGTGAAACCTTTCCATTGTCTCTCTTATTCAGCTGAATTAATCACTTGAAAGCGTAATTAATATTCAGCGTTGAATATTATAAACTTGCTATAAAACTTTTTACCTATATTTTTAGTTATAGATCAATTCCAAATTCATTTGCTGATCACCAAAATTTTATTTGAGGAAAATAGAATGTTTTTACATTTATATCGACGTTATACAAGCAAACTCGTATTTTATTTAAATGTGTGATTTTAATATGTAATAATAATATACCTGCGCATACCAAATTTCCGACTGACACGTAGCGAGAAATTAAAATAATTCGAAAATGATTTTATCAGAGTGCATATCGCGTTTCTCAGCGAACGATGCCACACGGGAAAAAAACCTAGCGCGGTGTAGGAAAACGTGTTGCAAGCGCTTCAGTCGACGATCCAAGCAAGAAATTGCAATATCGCGGCTTGATAGCGAAAGGATACGTGCCATTATTACCGTGAAAAGCGGATTTGTTCCTTTCGTCCCTTTGCATGGCTTGTACACGTGCGAGAGGATATATGCTAGTTATTAAAATTGAATACAAAATTCGTTTTAAAATCGACATCCTCGTCGCATTGACGTTTTTCGCAAAAATAGTCATACTATTAAATTAACAGCGTATATACATATTTAATTCTTGTCGAGTGAGAATTTATTTCTGATACATTTAATATTGAACTGCTCAGCTATTAAATGTCGTATAAATTTTCTGTTGGGACAAAATTCAGCCGCGATTAATCGATTCCGTAGTCATTATTAATTCGTAAAAATCCCTGAGACTTTAATTGTTTGTAGAACTTGGAAACTATCGACACTTGGTGGAAACTCGTTCACGACAATCTTTCTATTTCTCAAAGACTCCTGCATAATAAAATGGGAATAATTTATCGAGAACTGTCGGCTGAAAACATGAAATTCCTAGTTGCTGCCTTCATCGATCGCGATGTTTCCAGAGTCGAAGGAAAAGTCGCGATTGCACCCCGCACCTGCGATTATTAACAGTGTTGCGCGGCGTTAATAGTCTGGTAAACCAGAAGTATAAATCAGAGGAATGAGCAAGCGTGCGGGCGCGAGAGAGAGAGAGAGAGAGAGAGGAGAGAGCGGCCGTACGCTTCGCGCAGAACAATGAGTAATTCGCGGCGGCGAAATCCATTATAAATTGCAGTTAATGTAACTATATTTTTCGCGTGATATACGCTATCTACCTATCCCACTCCTCTTCTCCGCCGCGTCCCCGTTTCTACCCTCAGCGTGAGGATTTGCGAATAAAGCACGGATATTATGCGCTCTGGCGCCGGCCCGGGGGTAGTGGCTGATTTCCTGCGCACTTTATCTGTACAGCCATTCTACGTTTCCTTTATAGACCTCGTATTATTCTTACCGCGCCTTCCCCTCAAACCCTTTCTCTCCCTATCATCCTGTTCGACTCACGGCCGTGGCCCTCGCGATTCAACGCCGCCTCCAGGCCACCACCCCCGTGTCAGGATGTAAAAGCGGTGGTTAAACGGCGCGCCTCCGCCATTAATCACTCCCGATCGCGATATTACGCGAGAAATCCGCGTGTTGGTTGGTATATGTCGCGATGAGCCGGCGCAGCGCGACGCGACGCGATGCGACGCTATGTTTACATGACCTTTTTATCTGCAATCGCGAATCCACGGCTCCGCGAATTTAAATAGAGACCCTTTGCTCCCTCCCTCGCGCGCAATTACTGCAACTGACTGTACCGATCTTCGTGCAATCGCATCTTCATCTAGAAGCATATCTCTGCTCTTTTCGTGCAAACACGATAGTTTGCACATTTATCGATATACCATATCGGTACATCACCGAATAGACACATCGAGGATGATAAATGACATGGGCTATTAACGAGCGATTGCCGATGTATCTGAGAATCTATCGACTTGCTTTCGTCTGCAAATCTTTCGATTAAACCGTAGTCGATTTTTTTCTCTCTCGAAACCGTGGAAACTTGAAAACTTTTTGAATTACAAGTGATCGATAATGCGTGACTTTACTTGAGCAAAAATGCCGCTGTCAAGATAAAGAGTTCCTGAACAAAGAGTTTCCGATTCGATTTTCAAATTGTGCACGGATTACAGCACTCGAAGTTTTATATCGATATTCGCTTCAGTTGAAGAATGATCGACGAATACACGCATTTTTTCGTGTCCGATATTTGAAAGGTACAATGCCTGGATTATAAGCGAGTCTTACTCGGAAGATGGCCAGATTTACTGCATCACGTCGCTTGGAGTATGCGCTTCCACTGTGCCTGTATATTTTATACGTATACACTTTTGAGAAGATGAAATCCGTTTCACTTGCAGCGTATTTATTCCTCGACGATATGGAAGGGAAGAACGTCGAATAACGCGACCAATACACAATCTGTCGATTTGCATCAAATAATAATTTAAAAGCTCTCGTAGTTTCCAAGCTTTGCTCTCTCGAATCATAGTTGATGTCGGTAAAATGAATTGACGACGATGGCAAAAGAAGAAATGCCCAAGCGTGTGCAAATAAGCATTGGGTTCAGTTGCACATTAAACAACAAGCCTAATTAACGTAAAGACTGAACTACAAAACAATTATCGACACAATCGGCCAGTCAACCGACGTAGCGCGATCATCGATCGTGGCAATCGCCGTCGCTTTTTACCGTGTCGTTTGACGGAGTGATACGCCTAATGAGCGCGTCCATCTCCACGAATGAGGGAGATGTATAAATCCTGAACGTTCTAGACGTGCGCGAAATTATCGGGTCATCCTAAATGAACGCGACGTAATTCGCTTCTTTTTTTTTTTCAAAAAAAGTCGCCAAAAAAAAAGAGACGGCAGAGAGTGACGTTGATGGCGTTACAATACGTCGACTTTTATCTCTCGTCACCTTTTCACTCGATCGCAGCTACTGTGAAACAACATCAGCGTTACCTGACGAAGAGTGTTTCGAGAAAATCCCTAAAATCCACGAGAGAGAGAGAGAGAGAGAGAGAGAAGGAAAAAATAGGATTAAATTAGGAATATACTATTCGCGTCACGTAAAAGTCAACTCTTTGTCACGTTATATTATTATCGAACGCATATAGCAATGTATTGCGTTTTTCGCGAGCGATATAAAAAAGTGAGTAGGATCAAGCGTATACGTAACTTGCATATTTGTAATTCAGATTATATGACGGAGATTTAAATCGCGTCTTTTGTTTTATCCGGTGGTTCACACATGCGAACGGATCTCGCGTCACGTGTCGCTAGGTGATGCGATTGTGTGATATTCTGACAAAAAAAGATGAATAATGCAGAAAGTGAAATTTTAAATGTAGAAAGGAGATAGATAATTTTGGATTCATTTTATTATTTAATATTTAATATAGCAGGACGTGCGATCTTGCGTGACGATAACGACATTGCTCCTACCAATCTCCGACGAAGAGTGTTTCGAAAAAATAAAAATATCTACCTCAAAATTAGAGAGGAGATAGAAGAATAAAACGATATTCGCGCGCGCGCGCGAAACAAGGATTACCGAAATGCGAACGCTCGCATGCGCGAGCGCGCGCGAATATTGCATTCGCATTTTAATCGCTCCTCTGATATATAATTACGCTGCCGTCACCTGCATGAAACACACCAAAGTCTAAGTCACAATATAGCTACAAAACGGAGGTCAACGGTCCTCCTGCGTCAACGCATTATCCTGCTAAAGTGGATGTTTAAAGAAGAGGAGAGTAAAAATTACACTCGCATTTTTGTGCTAATTCCGTATTACGTATTCGCACACACAAAACTTGCGTTCGGCATCTTTCGTTCCCTTAATCGATCTCAGCTCCTTATATCGGAATGGAACTTTCAAAAATATCATGACACATAAAATTAACAAGAAAAAGTAGCTTCGATATTGATTTACATTTCTGAATATTAATGCAAAAAAATTTATTATTTTTGTTTTTATGTCATCCACTGAATTTTTCTTGTAGTTATATTCTTTATTCTTCTTCATATTATCAACTATGCATTTTATTATTATTATTAATGTTTTAGTCAGTCTTCTTTATTTGTAAGTTATTTTGAATTGCTATCATTTTAATTTGTATAGTCTTCATTTGAAATAAAATTCATCATCTTTCTGTATATTTTTTCAAGTAACAATTTATTATTTTATGTATATATAATATATATCCTTCTATCGGCAATGTGAAATTTTCATTCTTTGTTCAGGATCTTTGCACTTCAGTGCAAATTTTTATATTATTCCGGACTATATAAAAATCTAAAAAAATTCTTGCACACTCGTGAAAGCCTTGATAAAGAGTTTCTACAATCACAAAAAAGTCGGATTGTATATGTATTATTTTTTTTCAGATTTAAATTTATCTACTAGAATCACTTATTATACTTTTCCTGTTATTTGCATTTTCAATAAAATTATTACTATTATCTCGATACTTTTTCTCTCGTGCACGAGCACGTTCTTAAGGATTCTGAACGTTTCTCGAATACCTATGTAAATTATCCCCGAAGCAGAAACGTAAGTCAAAATCACCGTGATCCGACTTTCTAATCCCTGTCGTCCCATTAATTCTAGTCCTAATTGCCGTATTAAGACGGCGTGTTACAGCCGGATCCCAACTTACAAGGGACTCGCGTAAGACTCTCAAGTAAGCTGTACGCATAAACTTTACCGAAAAATTGCAATATAAATCCAATTTCACGGATAAGTCTTACGGTAAATTCCGTCGTCCGGAAAAATTGACGGTCGTACAAAGGTCTCCGGACCTTTACCTAAGTTGGCGGCCGATCTGCGGAACACAATAGACGATTTTTACGACGCTCGGGGAAAGGAAGTCGCGTAAAATGGATTAACGTTCGACGGAGTAATCTCATAAAATGAAAGATTCTGAGTAACGAGCGAGTGATAGCGAAAGAATAGCGCACACAGACATGAATCGTCCATCGCCAAGCAGCAACACTCGCCTTCCTCTTTCTTCGCAAAAGCGAAAGATTGAAATCGGGAATTCAGTAATTTCCGAATTCAGTATAACGATGATAAAGTGGGACTCTAATCTTTTGTTAACGGATATTTTCTTGATCATTAGAAATTTCGAAATTTGTATTTTGTCTTAAATAAATCTCGACGATCACAAATTTCAACTGGAAATGATCCCGAGATAAAATGTAGAAGATATCTATTATTCATTCACCATTGGAGGCTGAGTTCTCGACTTTCGGGTATTGACTCTGCAATTGAACATTCCAATTTTAGTTCCAATTTCGCGAAGGCAAGACCGTCCCTCGAAACACTATATAGAAAATATATCGTTTTACTATCGTTGTCTTACTGCCATAGATTTCGCAAAGCATTCGTTCCGGAATAAATCTATTATCGCCTGGACGTCAGACGATCCAAACGATTCTTCTCGCAACCTCGATCGGCCACGTAAGTTTAGTCGCCCCAATTTTCAAGTTAAACGTTTATAAATTGATGGTCGAAACTCCGTTGAGATCGACGGTCGTTTGCACGATAAATACGAGGAAGTCGCTTTCGAGGGGACCCGGCGGTCCAGGGAAACTGATGCCAACCGCCCATACAAATATTGGCTCCTGTGTCATGGCGGGGTCTTCCGTCGTGCAGTCGCGTACGCACGCAGGCGCATCGTGCACGCACATAGCGATGCAGCCAAGTACGGACGTGGCATGAACGTGTATATATATATATATATATATAGGTATACGCGAACGTATGTGCATGTGTCCACGCAATCGCACATACACATCTGACATTCACCGCAGTTTGCGACCGTGTACCGGGCGTCGTACCGGAAATCCGTATCGGACTTGGCCGTCGATAAGGTCACTGGGTTCACCTGGCGCGCCGCGCAGAAACCTTAACTGAACCGGACTAAGCATCGACGTTGAAAAATCGTCCGACCGTTTTCCATTTCGCGCGTAACAAAGGTTATTCTCCTTGCTCGCCGCTGCTGGCACCGGTATTGTGGCGAAATAATGATGAGAGGAGGGAGAGACAGAGAGAGAGAGAGAGAGAGATATGAAGAGAGACGGAGAAATTTCCGTTATCGGAACAACGACGTATATGGGAGCGCAGCGGAGTAACGATCGCCGGTGCGATCGCTGACGTAACGTTCTCTTAAGTGGTGTTAAGTGAAGGGTGGTCCATGGGGCGGTCGGGAAAATTGGGGATACCCGTCGTACCGTTGGAAGGGAAGAATGGAGTGCGTGGAAATTGAGCGTAGCGCGTCTGACGAGAGAAATTCCATGGTGAAGAGGGTGGATTTCTCTCCGCGGAAACGCCAATTCTCCTCTTTTTCGCCCATTTCAAAGAAATGGCAGCGTAATTAATCACCGTCCGTCCATCACGTTACGAGCAAAATCTCCGATACTCGTAATATGATATAGTGATAGCAATAATAATATACATGGTATCCCCGATGCGAACGCAGTCGCTTTAGTGGCGCGTCCTGAACATTAATTAGAGTCGAAAATCCTGACATGGAAATGTCGGGGTCGCAATAGTTTTCGAGTTACAAGCGACTGAAGTTGGCCAATGGGATCTGCGTGAAATTCACGTGTTCCGGGTAATATTATACATAACTATATTTGCTTACGTACATATATTTGTTTGTTAGAATAGATATAGAAAAAATTCTATATCCTAATAAAATATTTATTCACAACGACTTCAAGTCGTTTTATTATATTTTAAATTATATAAAGTTATGCTGCCGATAAATATAAATACAGATAAAATATAAAGATTACGATAAAATATTACGTCATGACAATTAATTGACGATTAATAATCTTTAATATTATTGGGGCATTTTTTACTAAAAAAAATTAACTAAAATGTTATTTAATTGTACACGTAATATTTTCTGTCCTCTTATTTATTTTTGTATCACATACGTATATTGAAAAAAATCTCTGAATATTACTTTCGTGCAGCAATTTATATTTACTTCTATAGGAAAACATGAAGAGACCAAAAACAAATCTCTTGAATTCTACTAAAAAAATATTTAGAAAGAGGACGGAAGAAAAAATAAAATTAAATATCTAAATGTTAACGATTTTTCCTAACGTGTTTTATAAACATTAATTTTGTCTCAAGTAAATATAATATAGGTATGCGTAAATATCTTCTTCCGATATTCGTCATCCTTAAGATATAAACACTATGAATAAATTTAATCGAAAGATTTATTTTCAAAATATCATTTTATATATGTAATTTAATTTAATTTTTTCTTTTCCTTCTTTCTTTAATTTGTACTATTTATTTAAACAAAAAAATTCAATTATTAATAATATATATGATATGTTTAAAATTCTTAAGAAAAACAATATTAGAATGTATGATATGACATATAGTTCGAAGAAGCACTTAAAATACTGACCATCTTAAAATTTTTGTGCACGAAATTCTGGCACTGTTATTTGTAATTTTTAAACTCTTCTTATTTGAAAACTATCATAGTGTTGACATTTTTGTATATTAAATTTTCTTAAAATGTTACAAAGAATGTTACGAAGAATCTATCTTTAAAATATTTATCGTCTAGGACATTCTACATATTACGTATATTAATACGTGCTAATAACACGTTTATTAAGCATGTTCTTTTTAGTTGAACTTCTTATACAGTTCATCTTTTCTCTTTTTCTCTCCAATGTGAAGAGAAAAAAAAAGAAAGATGAACTCTGTTCAAGAACTTTAGCTAAAAAAAACCTATTGTAAGATATCAAATATGTATCGATATACTTTATTTTATGAGCTTTATATATCTTTGCTTGCATAAATTGATAAGTACTCGTTTCCAGGATAAATATGAAAACTAATCTATTATAATCCATCTAAATATTTTACAAGACAATAAATCTAGAGTCATATTTGTCTGTAAGATTCACATGCTCTTAATTTGAAACAAACATCTGTATAATGCATATCCATATATAATTTTTACAGACCTATTAACACAAATAAGAATATACTATAATTTATCGCTCAGCGATATGATATAATATTAAACTATTTTAATTACGTTGAACTTTAAAATATATAGAAAATATAGAGAATGTTCCAAATAGCTGATTTTTTTAGTGTTCGTAAATTAAAAACAATTAATTAATAAATAATAAAATAATAAATAACTTTACTTTATGATTATTCCGTCAGCTTCCCAGGTGTCCTCTTTTGTCTTTAGTTACTACTTCTTTATTAACAATAGAGAGTTTTTGCAATATAAAATATAGTTAATTACGATCGCGCGCACAATATTTTATAATATATGATAAATCATATTGTACAAGGCGTCACTTTTTTAAACAGAAAACTCTTTTTTTGTTGCAAATTCTTGTAACTGACCTCAAGATCTTTTTAAAATAGTTAAGTTCCACTTGGTAAAAACCATTCGAAATTTGCGCGGCTAAAGTTTAAGTACCGCCGAGCATTTAGTATTATCCAAGGTGCATACGATAGTTGCACAGTCGGATTTGTAATACCAAATCAATATCACTATATGGTAACTTGATAGCTTACAATTTTTGTATAAAAATGTCATCTTTCCAAGATCATCCGATGTCTTGACCTTTTTGTAACACCTTGTGTAAAATCGAGTAAGATATTGAAGAGTAAGATATTGAAATTTGAAAAAGTATATATTTATATGGGGTGAACAATATATTCATAAGTTTTAATCGAAACTTCAAGATCACATTTTTTTACAAAAAAATGTTAAATTTCGTCAAAGAAATTATCTTTAAACCTCGATTATCTTGGAAATCTGACGTGGTAGAATTTTTTGGTTTACGATATCATTTCCATCATTCAAAGATCTATCAGAAACACCTAGTTCGATTCGAAATAATTTGTTACTTTAAACTAATGTAATTAATACAGTAATGTTTTCCGTACTCATTCATAGTAATAACTCGAAAATTAGATTTTTTTTCAGTTATGATACTTTTGAAGCAAAAGGGAGGTGTGAAAGTAATAATGGTGTAAATCACTTTTTTAAACAACTTGTAATTATGTGTTTGTGCAGTCTGCTGAAGGAAATATGTTGAAAAATATGTTTTGCTTCTCGAAATAAAAGTGATATACACTATCAGTGATACCACTATACCTTTCACATCTCCATATGTAGATAATCATCTCGGTATATTTAGAAATCGTTAAATGTGAGAATTAATTGATCACGTGAACTGATATAGCTCATTTTTCTGATTATAGCTCTTATTATAGTTAACTAGTC
>Ga0157364_1003406_pt1 | contig 15403 bp, 16 predicted proteins | sample AttsexASBM2_FD_111476 | JGI IMG/M metagenome (GOLD analysis project Ga0157364, IMG submission 111476) | Fungus gardens microbial communities from leaf cutter ant in Ribeirão Preto, State of São Paulo, Brazil - Atta sexdens ASBM2 | ecosystem: Host-associated > Fungi > Mycelium > Unclassified ...
AGAGGTTCAGTATAAGAAAATAGTAATAATAAGTGATGAGTAGTATCAACAGGAATAATTGATGTAAATTGATAAAAATTAATGTTATTAAGTCTAAAGTCTAATTCTTAGACATAGAGGTATATATACAAAAGAGTAATGGTCCATGTACAAGCTGTTTCCATCACATGATCAAAACTCATATCTGATAGGAGCTGTTATCTGTCATAGCAGCTGTCAGAATAATTTTAGAAGATAACTAATTATGTTACTATATTGATATGTTTTTATCTCTATTAATACTTATTGCTATTAGATATATTATATATCATTAGAAACTGTTTAATGAACACTTTCCAGTGTAAGTTTAATTGTGCAAATCCATTCAGCTATTCATGAGATATTAGCAGACAAAGCTTTTACAGCTGCTGATGGCCTGATATCTCACTTGTTTGTTGTCACTTTTGTATATCTCACATATGTGTAAATAGCCCTCATTTGAGGCTTTTCAGTGCAACTTATTATGTGAAATTCTGTCTACTGGTTGTGGAGATACAAGCTGAATGAAGTTTGTGACACTACCAAGCTTTGGAGTGTTTAGTAATATTAATACATTTCAAATGTTTATACCAAATGACTTTGTTTGCAAATTCTTGAACTGTAAGTTCAAGAGAGTCTTTATCCATTAGTTGTTTAGTGTTGATCTTCTTAATAGCTTCTATAAGTTCAGCAATAAACTTATCTTTCTCTTTGCTGTTCTTAATAATTGTGTATTGTTTATCTGTGACAAACTTCTTGATGATGGAAATGTTGACTGTCAATAGAGTGTGATCAGATGAATATTGAAGTTCAGGATGAATGGTATGGTTGTCAATTTCTGAGTAATTAGGTCTGAGGAACATGAGATCAATAATAGAATTTGTATTATTCACATTGTCCAAATATCTAGTAGAAACTTGGTTAGTAGAATTTGATAGTAGAAGATCCAAAGAATTGGCAATGTCACTAAGTAAATCACTATGAATCAGATGAAAATAAAATAAAGGATCCCAACTACTATCTCTAATGTTAAAATTACCAGTTATGACCAAAACATTACAGATATTTGCTTCAGTATCCTTGAGATACTTTAAAGCTGTTTAATTGACATCAGAATAAACATTAATCATGTAGTAAATGTTATTGAAGAAAGAAAAGTAACAAATATCTTTGTAATTAAAAATATCCTTCTGTAGAGAAAAACACAGGTAAGAAAGTTGAGTATTGATATAACAAATGATCCTAGGAGAGTCATTATTGTTTAAAGGTGTCCTGGAAAAAGTAATCTAGTTAGGATGATTGAGAGCACCTACTAAACTCTCTCCTCCTTCATTTAAAGAACTAGGAATTAAATGAATAAACAACTAAGATAGTTCTTGAATGAAGATAATGTTGAACTCCTTATTGGATTTCAAAATCATGTCAGTAAAAAGCTTGTTCTTTTGAAAATTTTGCAAAAAAAGCTTGATGTTCTTAATTATACTTAAAACACTGCTTATAGCTAAGTGAGTTGACTACTTAACTTTCTGATTTCTCAGAGTTCTTGATATTTCTTTGAGTACTATTCATTGTTGAATTAATGTTTCCAGAATGGACATTTGTTGGAATTGGCTTGGTAGTTGCCTTTACAGTTTAGACACTTGAAGGTATGCAGATATAGTTTATCTTGTTTGATTTCTAATTGAGATGGGTTTATCTTGAAGTTTTCCTTGCAGTACCAAGTAAGTATTGATAATGTTTAGTTTTGTGTGGTCCATTGCACTTGACATATCTTGAGTCCTGATCTCTACTAGTAAAGGTAGTGTATTCCTACTTCTAGCAATCTTTGCACTAAGAAACTCCAGAGTTCATGTTCCTATCTTGAATGATGGTAATATAGCTTCCTATATTGAAACACCTGTTTATCAGACATTTAACATTGCTACCACTTTAGACATCCCATATGTCCAGCCATACAATTGCCATATCTAATTTAGGTAATGCTTTGATAACCCAAGGTTTCAAATTAAGAGATATATTGTTGAAAATATGATTGTTCTTTAAGGTGGTCTTAATCACACTAAAGTTGATGAGCATATTAGTATTTTCTATTAAGTAAGAAATATCTATTATTTTCAAATAGGATTTGGACTGAGAAATTTGAGAAGTTGAAATGTTATTAGAATCTATATTATTGACATTTTTGATATAAATTTTTAATTGTTTGAAGGTCTGATGGTAAAGTGACCTTATTTGTTGTTATAATGATGCCATGTTGATTGACATGAACAAAGTATGCCATGAATTTTGACTTGATATTCATGAGTGCTTTGTTTAAATTAGTAATATGTAAGCTAGATGCAGTAATAAACTTTGATTTGTTATTATTACTCATAGGAACAATAATTTGCTTTCTAGAAGGACCTTTTGTAGTCATGTTGATTCTGGGCTTTACCTTTCTAGAACTATTGATTGAATTATGGATATTTTCAATTTTCTTTGCTGAAAAATTAGAAAAGTTTTCTTTAAGCTTTAAGATATCATCAACTTATAGGGCTGATACTTAAGCATATGATTGTTTATTCTTAGGTTTGGCCATTTCTTTTGCTTTGTTACCTTTTTTCTTAAAGAATTTTGACTTATCTAATGTTTTTTTGGATAGTCTAAATCGAATTGGAGAAGAGACTTTAGCAACTTCTGCTTGATTATTCTTTTGATGAGTTGATTGATAGTAATCTTGGAAGTAAATTTTAACACTATATTTTACCTAAATGTCTTCAGCTTATGTGCTGTACTGTCTGTCTGCTATATAGTCACAACTTCAGATGAAAGGAAGAAGTCTGGGGAGAAAATGAGTGCTGATTGGTATGTCGCTGTTAAACACTGGAAATTAAGTTGAATAAGAGTTATCTTTATCAATTATCAGACTAGCAAATTACAGTGTAACTATTAGGTACATACTATAAAAAATGCTCAGAGTTCCAGTAGTATAGCCTCTATTGTCCCAAGCAGAGGCTTCAGTGCTAAGACACTAATAGGAGTACAACTCTGCCATGGAGGACTAAGTTGGATAGAAGTATTTCTGTCATGGAAGATAGAATCTCTAGATTTTTATTATCATTAGCTTTAAGCAAATTCCATCCTGATTCATAGATAGAAAAGATAAATTGCTAGACAGCCTAACTGAAACCTTTAAGTTGTGGAACATTGTTTTCTGTGTTGTACTTAAATTTCTGTTCCTAATGAAGTTTATCATATATAAGAGTAAAGTAGATATATTCTTGAAATTAATATTGAGAAATTTCAAAGATGGAAATGGAGTGGGCTTTGCCATTCCAAGCATTTATTTTAACTAGTTGGTTATCCTTATAAGAGATTATAGTATTTTTGATGCCTTGAGTAGTATCAGGTGTGATTTACACTGGGGGTGAAAGTCTGTGGGATTGGCTTGGAGATGTGAACTTATAGAATGATTTTGGCTTTAGCTTATGTGCTGTGTTGTCTGTCTGCTACATAGTTGCAATTTCAGATAGGAGTAAGTACTTATTAGTGTGTTGCTGTTGAACATTGGGAATTGAGTTCAATAAGGATTATCATTGTTGATTATCAGACTAGTGAATTACAGTGTAACTACTAGTCTTATATACAAAAATATAATATAGGAGATACTTGGGATTTCAGTGGTATAGCTACTATTATCCCAAGTAGAGGTTTTAGTGGTGAAACACTAACAGGAGTATGACTCTGCCATAGGAGACTAAGTTAGATAGAGATATTTCTATTATAGAAGACAGAATACCTGGATATTTGCATCACTGGTACATGGATATGTTGCAAGAAAGATGGCTGCTGTGGAAGGTAGGCTTGTATAGTAAATGTTGGGAAAGCAGTATTACTATGAGGATGTATTTTCCAGATGGGTAGACTTGGCATATAACAGTATCTCTCTCTTAAAACTAAGCCTTTGAAGTTCTATTGAATTTATCTGAAGAATCCTGTAATGGTGCCTAGGTCAACAATATATAAACAGAAAAGAAATTTTTTTGCCTTTTCTTCTGTATTACCATATCTTCCTCTATTTCCTTTGATATTTCTCAGAATGATACTGAAATGCTTGAAGAGCAGCTATGTGAAATGCAGAGGAGGCACAAAGAGAAGCAATGGCTTCTGACCTGCTTGGAAGAAGCAGCAGAGGCCCATCATGTTGAGTATATAGCTTAGAAAGCAAGAAAAGAGATAGTGGCCAAGGTAAGAGAGGAGGCTAAAAAATGGAGGCTTGTAGAAGAGGAGGAGAAAAAGAAATGGATAAGGTACTAGCAGAGAATGCCACTCTCTTTGAGAGTACTGGAGGTTCCCATGACCTGGGAACTAAATACAAGAAAGTCAACTCAGAAGATAAGAAGAGTAACAGCCTTCTAAGAAAGCTAAAGGAAAGAAACTAGAAAAGTACCACAGAGATGCTGGAGTTAAGATGGGTAGTGCTAACCCCTATGAGAGGTGTGTGTGTGCCAGGCAGAATTGCCTAGTGCACAATTCAAGGTAAGTAAAGAGATTTCTTTTAGTTTTTCTTTTACTAATAATGTTCTTCATAGCCAATCTCTTGTATGTACTGGATGTATTGCTATTAAGTAGTGGTGTGTTTCTCACACCAACACCAACTTCCCAGCTATGATCCCTACCTATGGCAGGGTTATGAGTGCTATTGAAAAAGTACTCCAGAACATCATGGAAGAGTACCAAAACATAGGGAAGTCCCTCTAAGACTTAATGGAGGACTAGGAGAGAAACATAGCCTAATTAGCAAGAATTGGGGCCTTAGTAGAGTGGAGATGGGGTTTGAAGGAGAATCCATATAGCAGCAATAAGGAGAACAAAGAAGAAGACAGAAACAATGAGGAGAGGTCTGAAGAGGGGCCTAGAGAAAGTCAGGAGAAGGTTGAAAAGAGAACTCCATCACCTATCACCTACTAGTATAGTTGCTTTGTATTTTATTTAGTTTTTAATTTCATTTCTTAACTTTTGTTATATCTAACTTTTTTTTTTTTTTTTTTAAATCATCAATTTATTACACAGCACACGGTGGCAGACTGTGGTAGCTACTTTGTAACTACATACATGAGGAGCAGACTAACATGAAAATAAAGAGAGAGAGAAAAGGAAGAGAGAAAGGAAAAAGGACAAGAAAGGAGAAAATAGAAAAAAAAACTAATCAACAAGTGAGAAAGGAAACTAAAAGGCCGAGTTCTACTCGCTGAACTACAAGACTAGTCTGTAAAAGCGAAAGCTTTAGGATTAGTAATTAAGAACATGACGAAATGGTTCAAAGAATCTCTTCTTGAGTTCCAGTACTTGTTAAATCTTCTACATTTGTGAAGAATGTGTCTTCTTGATTTGATAGGATAATTATCACATGGACATTTGAAGTCCTCGTTGGGGAAAAATCTTAGATGGCATTCTCCAATAGGGGCATGATTGGTAATGGCTCTTATTGCACGAGCGCATAATGAATTGGAGTGACTGAAGATTTGAAGCCAAGATCCACCTTTGGTATAAGCCAGTTCAATAATGTTAAAGTCGTCATCAAGTAAGTCAAGGAATTGTTTTCCTTTTCCATCAGATGCTTGGAAAGTCATTTTTCATTGCTTGATAATGTCATCACAATCCGATTTCCTGCAATAATCCCAAGATATTTTGCAAGAGAAGGAGGGGGTCAGATTGAATGATTTAGAGTCTTTGTCGACATCTTTGTGGAGCCTCCATTTGAGGCGACTGGGACATTCCCAGAATTCAATGGAATTATCTTGACTTTTGTTGAAGAACTGACACAATTCGCTAAGAATGGCTGTGGAATGAGATTGATATGGATATGAGGAGCTGTTGAAAATGTTCTTCGCAGCATGGATGGAATCGGTAATGATGATGATTTTGGAAACAACTTCCTTGTTGCAAGCTTGGTTAATGCCACATCTAATAGTGAATAGTTCCACTTCCGAGCTTGTTACAAATGCTGCATGGTGAACAGTTTTTATGAGAGAGTGGTTGGCTTGATGAATGTGCAAAATAGATGTAGCAATATCGTTCTTGATGCTAGCATCTGTTACGATAAGGGCAGTGTTTGGGGAAGAAGAGATTCAAAGAACCATATCGTTGAGTTCTTGTGCACGGATTTTGTCTTTTTCTTTTTTATTAGTTAAGTTAAAGGAAAAACAATCAGAAAAAATGTCTGATAAACAAAAACCAGGAGTAAATTCCTGGTGAAGAGGAGAAAAAGATGGGAAGATGCCATAGGAATTATTGCATGAATCAATGAGGTGTCCTTCAGCAATGTTCTTTTGTCGATTCGTAAGAGAACTGACTGCATGAGGGTTAGGTTTTTTGCTCTGATGAGGCAAATCATCCATTAAGTCTCTAATGATGTGATTAGCCAGCAGTTTGAAGAAATGGATAAGGGATCTTTCAGCGAGTTTTTGCAGGTGAAATTTAATGGGAATAATTCCCACAATAGCTTCGATTCCTTCTGAGGGTGATGTCTTGAATACCCTTAAAATCTAAATTGCGGCTCTCCTTTACATTTTGTTCAAAATTTTCATATGGTATAACAAAGGAGCCTTGTTGTAAAACCAAAGTTAAAAACTGTATAATGCTATAGGAAGGACACAGCATCGATACAGTAGGCATTTTTGGATGGGGGTGATTCCTCGAGACGAATTTCCTAGTAGCTTCATACATTTTACTATGGACATCACTTTGTTTGAATAGTAATCAATATGCTGGTGAAACGTCAGCTTTCGATCAAAGAAGAAGCCCAGGTATTTCCAAGTATCTCTAGAGTGTAAAGACAGACCACCCATTGAAGAGAGGTTGAGAGGTGGAGGGTTGAAGATTCTGTGCGATCTGTTAAAATGAAAGACTTCAGTTTTCCTATGTTCAATGACTAAACTGAAATTAACAAGAAGTTTTGAAAGAACATCGTAGCTATAAAAGAGATAAGCATTCGAAATGTCTATAGACTTGTTCTGTGCAATGATAAGACCATCATCCATGAATGAAAGAATGGAAATGGGAATTTTTAGGTTTTTAAGATGTTTTTCAAGGATATATAAAAACAAGGTTAGATATAAAGCTGAAAGGATAGGGGAAAGGGCAGATCCTTAGCCTACTCCAATGTTGACTTCGAAATCTAGAGACTGCAAGTCATTCCAAACGTAGTTTGTTTTCCTCTTGACTAAGTAATTCGCAAAGAAAGATGACACTCTAGGTTCTAGACCCACCTTCTCAAGAATGAGAGTGAGGAGACGATGGTTGAGGGAAGAGAAGAATTGAGATATGTCAAAGGCGAGAGTACTAGTGGTTTTGCCTTTGGCCCAACCAGAGAGAACAATGTAGGTGAGAGTTACCCCAGCATCCGTAGTGGATTTGAATTTCAAGCCACCTAATTGGCTCAGATGGATGAAATTGTTATTGACGACTGTGAATTGAAGTCTTTCTGTAATGACTTTTTCAATAAGTTTCTCTAAGGTGTTCAGGAGAACGATAGGACAAAATGATTTGGCTTGATCATACAATGTTTTGTTGGGTTTAGGGATGATTATCATGAATGAGTATTTGAAATAATTCAGCCAATGTCCTAGATTGAAGCATATATTAGCAATGTTAATGATGTTGACGAGACATTTGTCTTGATTGACTATGAACTTCAGATGATGCCATGAAAGTTTGTCAGGTCCTGGTGCAGACGAGTTGTTACACTTGCTGATCACTTGCTTGAATTCTTCTTTGGAAAAGGGGAACCATTGCAAAGTGGGTTTATGATTGATTTCATTGAGGATGTCAAGATCAACTTAGTGATAGAGAGCGGTGTTGAATGTGTTATGGAGGGCATCCCATAAGCTTTTTGGGGATAGGTATGGGGAGCTGTTATGTTTGATGGCTTTGGTGGCTGGGAGTTTACACCTGTTAATCCAATTCATTAGTTCCCAAGGACCTTTCCTTTTATTAGCAATTTCTTGAATTTTTGCATCAAAAAATGATCTCTTGATGTTCTTAACAACTTTCTTGAAGTTCTTCCAATTTTCAAGACTTCTTGATGCTCTATAGTTGTTGAGAGATCGACTACAATCATCTGTCCACCACTGTTTGGAATGCTTTGAAATTCTTGATTTCTTGGTATTTTTCTTCCAAGCTTGGTCTATGATTATTCCAAGTTGATTGACAATGCTTTCCAATTTGTTGGAATCGCCGATGACAGATGTGTCCAAGATTTTAAAACTCGAAATGATTTCTTCAACAAAGGCTGTTTCCTAGTCGCTCTTTGGGTGAATCGAAAGTTTTGAAGATTGAATGACTTCTTTAATAATGGGAATTTCGATGGAAAGGGGGGCATAGTCTGAAGACAGGCGAATTCCAGGATAGATTGAGTGAAGATCAAGTTCATATGACCCACAACGCAGGAACATGAGGTTGATCACTGAATTCGACTCTCCTACCATGTCAGAATATCTAGTTGAGCAAGGGTTAGTCGGAGTAGACAAAGAAAGATTAAAAGAGTTAGCTATAATAATTAGATCGTCGCTAACTGAAGAATGAAATGGAAAAGCAGAATCCCATAAACTATCTCTAATATTGAAGTCGCCTGTCATGAGAAGAACATTTTTGATATTCATCTCAGTATCCTTGAGATACTTTAAGGCTGTATGAGAAGAGTCAGAGTAAACATTCATAATGTAGTAACAAACGTTATTTTTGAAGAAAGAAATGAGGCCAATATCTCTATGATTAATAATGTCTTTGCGGAGCAAGAAACAAAGTGATGAAAGATGAATGTTCTTATAGGAAATGACTCTAGGTGAGTCCGACCTATCCAATGGAAACCTAGCAAATGCAATCCAGTTGGGATGATGACTGGTTCCCATAAGAGCTTCCCCTTCACTATTAGAAGAACTGGGAACTTTGCAAATTTCAGACCAGGGAGGTTCTTGAATTAGTATGATGTCGAACTGAATTTGGGTCTCAAAGAAAGTATTGATGATTAAAGAGTTTTTGTGAACATTTTGCAAAAGAATTTTGAGGTTCTTCACAATCATTGTTGTAATGTGTCGTATGCTTCAGAATGAATTGACTTGGACCTGTTTTCATGGATCTCAGTATACTTTTTCTGTTGCCACTCTCTGTTGAACCTATGTCTCCAAAATGGACATAAGTTAGAATCTGCTTGATGATCCCCATGGCAATTTAAGCACTTGAAGGAATGAGGGCATGGTTCCTCTTTCTTCGTTTCCAACCTCGGAGGATTGATTTTGTCATTGGCCTTGTAGCACCATCCGAAGTCGCGATGATTTTCAGACTTGTGGAGACCATTGCATTTGACACACTTAGACCCCTGAATTCTACATGAGAATGTCATGTGACCCCATTTCCAACAATTTTTACATTGTGGAATGCCTAGGTTCATATTAACTTCCCGAATGGTTGCAATATACTGTCCAACATTGAAACATCTATTGATTAAAATTTTGGCATTACTGCCACTCTGAACGTCCCAGATATCTATCCATATGATAGACATGTCTGACTTGGGCGATACCTTAATTACTCTTGGCCTTAATACTAAAGATATGTTGTCAAAGATTTGATTCTGCTTGAGAATCAATTCAATATCACTTGAAGTGAGACGCTTTTGGGAATTCACATGCAGGTAGAATGGAATGCTGATAATTTTCAGGTACGATGTTGATTTCGGGAGTCATGGTTCTTCAACCTGAAGATCATTGACCTCGTTGGAGTTTTTAATGTATTGATCGATGATAAGTAAGTCAGACTATTGACAAACTTTACTGGTAATAATGGTTATGCCTAGTGGGTCAGCTCGAATGTAATTGATAAGAACCTCTGATTTCGCATTGCGAAGTTGCCTGTTGATATTAGCCACATAAAGAGATGAGTTTTTCATGAAGGCATTGATGTTGTCTTTGCTCATGGGGATGATTACCTGTTTCCTCGAGAGACCTTTGGTTGTCATTTGAATCCTCGGCTTCGGCTTCGGGTTTCCTTTAACAATGTTGTTGACTTGGTCGATTTTCTTAGCATTGAGAGCTGGAAATGCTTCCTTGATCTTGAAAACATCAGACGTAGTGGCTGGTGATTTGGAGGCCTGAGTGTAAGATTTGGTAAGATTGGAACCTTCTTTCTTCTTGTTTTCAATCGATGGTTTCTTGTTCTGGAAGTACTTAGAGATGACATTGACTTCCTTCGCAGATTTAGCTAGGAGAGGAGGTAGCAGAGGAATCTTATCAACAGAGATGGGAACTGATTTGAGAAGGTCTTTGTTGTTTTTCTGGGAATTAGTCGGAGTAATTCTAGGAGAAAATTTTGACGCTATTTTTTCTCTGAGAGATTTGGATTTGTTATCAGTAAGGAAAGAATCCCAACTAGCTTGATAAACCATGGAAATAAAATTCCAAACAGAGTTACCTATGCCATCAAAGTCCTTTAAATCGTTAGCATTTTTGGGATTAATCTTCTTGTTTGAGATGTATTTCGCCATGAAATTGAGTGAATCCTTAATGCTTTTAGTGTCCGAGGCGATATGTTCAATGGAACCATATAAAGAGATCAGATGAAAGTTACCACTCCACAAGTCTGGTTCAGTGGGAGCATTGGGATCATAGGGTAATTGGATGTTGATGTCATTGTCATCTTTGTCGCTAAGGGCTGCGGCACAAGGTTGCGGTTCATTTGGAATAGTGTGTCCAGCATGTTCAAGTTAAATGGGGGAGGCCTCATTGTTTCCATTCTGGAGCCTCGTGTTGTTTAAGGTCTCAGCCACCTTTCTGAGATGAAGTAATTTCTCCTACTCCATCTTATAAGACAAAGCAGGAGAGTCAGTAGGGGGGTTAGAGTCAACATTCATACTGTTGTTTGCTATTCTCTCATGGTAGATGACAGAAGAGCAAGTGGAAGACATTGATGTGTTCCTAGAAAGATTGATTTCAATAGAGAAAGTTCTTTCTCTTACCTCAACGTTGTTTCCAGGAGAGGTTCCTGTAGATTTGTCCATTTCTGTGTTGTTAGTTGGAAACACGGTTGGTAAAGTAAATTGTTGTGAGTTAGACATGATTGTAGAGCTGAAAGTAGGGGGAAAATTGAATTTATTTGCTATATCTCCAACAGGCACTACCATGCAAGATGGTGGTAAGAGGAAAAGAAGCGATGTGTTATGTCTAACTGTATGAGTAATAAAATGTAGGAGATAGAGATCAAAATAAAGTCCAAAAATTTGAAAAGAAAACCCTATAAAGAGTACATGAAAGCTAGAGTTAAATGAAAATAATAAAGAAAATCCCATTAGAAGTGTGTGGAGGTAGGGGACAAATATAATAGCATGATTAAGACAAAAGAAGTGGACTGGGCTTGGCAAGATACATGATATAGAAATTAGATACCAAGTTGGTAGTATGAGTAAGTTTAGATATAGAGATTCACTTGAATTTGTCTTTTGTATCTTTATATTCTAGCCAGGTCATCTTATACAGGAGTTTATATGCTCATTGGCAATTGATTTTGGAGTCCACTATCTGAAAAATTTCATATTCAGGTTCCCTATCAATTATAACTAGAGTGAGGGCTAGTTGTATTTTCTCAGAAAAAGAGTTGGATGTAGTGGGTTCAAGTATGAACATATTGGACAGAGCATATATACTCTGGGAGACAGAAAGTGAATGATAGAGTACCAGGCTGGAAAATGATTTCATAGGGTCTGAGATATTTTTTGGAAAGCTTTTTTGAAGGCTAAGTGGTTTTGAAAAACTAAGTGTTGATAAAGACTTTGTTATCTACTTTGAAAACAGAAGCAGGGAAATGTCATGTATCAGTAGATTTCTGATAATGCTGTTGGGCCACAGAGATTTCAGCTTTAAGGGTACTTTGTAACTTATTAAGGTCTATAGCAAAGTTGTAGGCTTGGGAGGAAGCAATATTGTATTTAGGGTGAATGGTGATATTCAGATGATATTTCTTATTAGTGAAGAATGGAGAGATACTGGTGGTAGCACTCAGTGTTGTGGCAACCACTAGTCATAAAGACTAATAATCATACAAGACAGTAAATCTCTCAGTAGGATATCAAGTAGGAATCACAAGAGAACTCAACAAGCAGTCTCTGCTATATTGCTACCCTATTTATACTATTACATGTGGTCTGTGCTACCAATAATTAAACCTGCCCTTATGTCCATGCTTTATCCTCATGTCTGCCTCATATCTTACTCAAAGCTACCATGTTGCATCCATATACCCTGACATTATCTTCTAGATCTTTCTACCATGTTCTAGGCCTATGATGTCACATCATGTGACATGTCATGTGACTACAGTGTCATGTACCTCTTCATTATCCAAAAGAAAGTTAAAAAGAAAAAAAACAAAATTAATATAAAATCAGAGAAGTTAAATAAAAGAAAAATTGTCAGTGTTCAAAGCATTCTATAACACTCAGAGCATTGTTGTAAGTGAACTCTGTAAGAGATAGGAATTTAGACTAGTTGTCTTGCTAGTAATTACAATATACACAGAGGTATTGCTTAAGAGTCTGATTTGTGTGTTCAGTTTGTCCATTACCTTCAGGATAGTAATCTAAAGTGAAGTGAAGCTGCATATCCAGAGCAGTACCTAAAGAATAGAAGAAGTTCAACACAAACTCTAAGCCCCTGTCAGAGGTGATATAGGAAGAAATGCTGTATTTGGAAAATACATGGAGAATGAACAGATGTGATAGTGTCATAGGTAGGAATAAAGATTGCCTGCTTGGTGAGCTGGTTGACTATGACCAAAATAGTATCAAACCCAGAGTATTACAACTCAAAGATCTTAGAGTTGATCAATAAACAAAACCTTGTATTAGAGTTAACATGAGAGAACTTGATAGAGTTCTGAATACAATGTATTTATCTTTATATACTAACTACTGATGGTCCATGCTCTACTTCATTAGCCTACCCTAAATGACCATATGTTAGTCATGAGGTTAACATGTATTGTACATGCTATATAATATCATTGTTTCTTGAACCTTCTACCATGTTCTATGTAACCATGTTATCTAATGTGACTGATGTATGACAGTATGATTATGATATTACTCTAACTCTGACTTTAGATTCCAAAATAGAAAATAGAAAATAAATTGAAAAGAAAATAAAAATAAAAAGAATGATTAAAAGAAACTTGGGTCCAAGGTTTGCAAGTCTGACACAGAGGATAACAGAAGTTTCTTGATAAAGTCCATAGAAATAGAATTCCATAGTCATTTATGGATAGAAAGTTGTTTGAGAGATCTATAGAGCTTGTGATGTTGTGGCTTAGATCACATACAAGTGATACAGAACTTGCAGAATTGTTGTACATCAGTGTGGAGACTGGGCCAGGAATATTCATGGCAAACTAATTCTAGTGTTTTGTTTTGATTGAAGTGTTCAGTAAGAATATGGTCATGATTATACTGGAGAACATATGTATGGAGATTATTAACAGATGGTATATAGATTTTGTTGTCAAGGAAGAGAAGACCATTTGGATCCATAGACTATTAGCCATCTGTGGAGATGTGTTTTGTCATAATTGGGTTACTAGGGAAAGCTGAGAGGATATCTTGATGTAGGGTGTCCAGATCCATGACTGTAGCTGCATAGAGAGAAGGAAAGAGGAGGACAGTAGCTTGTATGAAGGCTGCAAGTTGTTCTTGAGTGAAGATGGGTTTGAAGTTGTAAGGGTTGACTGTGGCATAGCTAGTATTCTCCCCTTTAGGATAGATGTCTCACTATTTAGTAAGAGTATCTGGTTTGGTGCCAAAATGACCAAGACAGAACCTAATGACAAGGTTGAACTAAAAAAGGTACTCAGACCACTGTACTTATCTCTGGGTCAACACCTTGATAATAGAAAAATACTCAAGGTTTTTATGATCTGTAACAATATTAATAGGATAGACTGGATCTTTTAGATAGTATCACCAAATTTTGAAAGCTTCAAGAATGGCAAGCAATTCCTTGTTATGTGTGTTATAGTTTAACTCTACTGTAGTAAAAGTTTGGGAGTGAAAAGTGACTGGATGAACTTCATTTTCTTCATTAACAATAGAAAGAATTGTAGTGAAATCATAGTCTGAAGCATCAGTTTCCACAATGAGTTAAGCATTGGGAATCCAATGAGTGAAGATGGGAGTAAAGGTAAATGCCTTCTTGAGAGAGTTGAAAGCATCATGATAGGAGGAGTCAAACTTCCAGAAAATGTCCTTCTGGATAAGGCATGTTAATGGAATGACAATGTTCAAGTAGTTGAAGATGAACCAGCAATAGAAATTTGTGAAACCTAAGAAGGATTGAATATTCTTGACTTTCTTAGGCTCTGGCCAGTCTTGAATAATCTTTACTTTGTTGTTGGACATGATGAGACCAGAAGGAGAAAAGATATATTCTACTGACTTGGAGTGAAATTTACATTTTTTTGCTTTGGCATAAAGGCCAGCCTTGCAGAGATGCTTGGGTACTTCTTTAATATGCCAGTAGTGTTTAAAAATGTTACTCAAGTAGATGAGTATACCATCCAGATAGATTACAACATAGACATCCAAGAGATCAGAGAAAATGTTGTTTATGAATTACTGAAAAGCTGTAGTAACATTGGTAAGACCAAAGAGTATTACAAATCACTTGAATAATTCATAATGTATCCTAAAGGTAGTCTTCCATTCATCACTGTCAGCAATACAAACCAAGTAGTAAGCATAGCAAAGATTTATCTTTGAATAAGCTCGAGCTTTACAAGATAAGTCTAGTAGATTGGAGATAAGCAGAAGTGGATAGTAATTCTTTTTGGAGATGCAATTAAGGCTACAGAAGTTGACACAGAGGCATAGTGAACCATCTTTCTTCTTGACAAATAAGACTAGTGTACCATACAGAGAGAATGTTATAGCGCAAGGATGTGGACAGACTTTAGGGTTAGGGTTAGGACAGAGGAAAGATATGGTAGTAGTATTTTATTAGTCTACAACGGACAAAGGGTTAGGAGATAGGCACGTGACCTGGAAGTCATGTGATAAAGTCTAGAGCGGTCTAGAAGGATCGGGAAGAGTCTAGAGATGGAGTTAGGGTTAGGAGATGACGTTAAGGGACATAGGTTCCTCATGGTGTACACATGGTATGCACATGTATAGCAGAGATTAAAGGTATGACGTTAAGGCACATGTAGGAAGCGTGGTGGCCTTATGGAAAACACATGTGGATGAGTAATAGGACATGAGAATAGAGCATGGACTTTAGGGTCGGTTATATAATGTTGTAGCACAGACCAGGACAGGATAGTATATATAGTGGTAGATAGAGTAGGAGCTTCTTATCGAGTTCTCTTG
>Ga0157364_1003407_pt1 | contig 15398 bp, 11 predicted proteins | sample AttsexASBM2_FD_111476 | JGI IMG/M metagenome (GOLD analysis project Ga0157364, IMG submission 111476) | Fungus gardens microbial communities from leaf cutter ant in Ribeirão Preto, State of São Paulo, Brazil - Atta sexdens ASBM2 | ecosystem: Host-associated > Fungi > Mycelium > Unclassified ...
ACTTTAATTTTTCTGTAAATCGCATTTCTAGTGATATGTGCTTTCCAAAAGCAATTTTTTATGATAAAACCATAAAATATTCCAATAAATATAGTATTAATTCTGAAGGATAAATTTATTCATAAAGATAGAGCATGTATGTGCCCCAAACAAGCTACAAATATTATCCACATTAATATAACAATACAGTCGCTTGGTAAGTTAATTATGGATTAAGTTAATCGCAGTAATTCTTTTTAATTTGACCACTCCGAGTCAATTGAAATCAATTAAAAAATGACGGTATGAAATTCATCAATAAAGTTCGGGCATTGTTTATTCTTGCGTTCATATCAGGCATAAATACATCGATCACGTAATTAATATTTTCGATAAATCGTTTTCAGCAGTTAATTTTTTGCTTATCATCTTATCCAATAATGCATTGATTGTATTCAAACTCGATATTATACAATCTTTTGATTTCATATTTAAAATAAATATAAAACTTAGCTAATGAAATGATCGTCAAATAATAGATCAATAAATTTTTTATTTAAATATAAAATGAATTATATTAATTATTATATCATAAAAACGGCTGTTAAATCAAAAGACTGTATTACATAAATATTATAAAACATTATATTTTTATATTAATATTATTATTGTAATAATTAAAGAATTACAGTTTTGCAACAGTTTGTGGAATATTACAAGCATATTACTGACACTTTGCAGACATATTATTAATTTACATTTCTGTAATATCTCTGCAATGTTACATTGCAATCTGTACATTGCAATATTCTATGTATGGGTTCATCTTACATTTATACCTCACTCTTATCGATAAATGCGCATCGATAAAAGTGAAATGTAAATAAATGAATCATAAAATTTAAGTTGCATGCGATAGTACATAAATAATCCATAATTTATACGTGCTGCTTATTAATGCAGTAGTCGAGTTATATTTCGAGAGCATTTAATTCACAGAACAGCGACCTCGAGACGTTTTCTAGGAAATATTTGCAAAGGGAGATGAAAGCTTTGTGTACGATGGAAATCCCGTAAACATTATGTTTAAAGACGTGCGGAAATTTCAATAGAAATTTCAATAGAAAGCCGAAATTATGTAATGAAATTTTTTTATCATCTTGTAATTTCGCGGTAAATTCTTTCGCTGAATTCGTTCTCTAAAATCGCGAAATCGTCAAATTAAAATGAGCGCTACGAGACGCGTCTGGTACGCGGTCGTTGTGAAGCAAAGATTTGTAAAGGAAGTCTGTAACGTATGTCATTCCGTTCTGCGGTATTTTCGTATTGAAAAAGGAACAAGCGGGACGAAGCACGGCTAGGGCGAATCACGTGATGTGAAAAATAGCGCGAAGGAAGAAGCGATGCAGGTCCGATGAGGAAGCTAGTGAAAGCGAAGGAGCGAAAGCGGAAGTACAAACGAAAAAGGAACGATGTATAGAAGGAATGGCTTGAGAAAAGTCTAGATGAAATATTTACGATTCAAAAACCGATTATTCAGCGACTTATATCGACTCCGGCTGGGCGAAATAATTCAACTTTTTACGTCTCCGTTCAAGAAGTGTTACAAGAAATTGGCACGACGTTACGATCCGTGTTAATAATACGGAAGAATTATTCGCGCCGCGTGGTGAAATTCGTGAAATCTGTACCGAGAAACGTTGACTCTCTGTCAGACTTTCAAATGTGATGCTTATGATCCTGGTTTATTTCCAGTCACGTTACTCCTATAGACTTCGTAGCTGCGATTTAATTATCGGCGCTTGCATTCTTGGGAAACTTCGTCGGGAAACGCCACGTGCATACATAACGCCGCTATTTAAATCGTAACCGCTGGCACTTGGTTGCCCATCGACGTTCAAGGAAAACGACACTGCGATTACTTACTTGGTTTCCTAAATTGTAAACCGCAACCGGCAACGGAACACGGTAATTAATTAGCGTCAGCGCGACGATATAATTATGTTCCACGTGGTTATAATTATCGCTGGCGTAAGTAGAAGCAGAAATCGTTTATCTTCGCGAGAGACAGTGAGATATTTTGATATTCGTGACTATAATTATCATAATTATGGTTATTACTACTGTAATGTTAATAATAACTATATATCCATTTCTATCGATAAATGTGCTTTGCGGTTGATCCAAAAAATAATTACAAATTAAAATTAAATTACAGTAATTGCAACTATTTTTATATAATTTATATATCTAATTTATAATAGCAATTATATAAAATACACAACTATAGTATATAAGTTTTATATGTAGAATTAATGTATATATAAACTTTTTATAGTTGTAATAATCATAAAACAGTTTATATTATATACATTGCTGCAAAAAATTTCCGGATGTATAACTTAAAATTGTATATTCAGGTAACCGTAAAAAATCATGGTAAAAAAATCATCGCAGACAAAAAAATAAAAAAGTATTTTAAAGCTTGAAACTTATACTTTAGCATGTTTTTGACCGCTTTTTTATTTTTTGTCTGCGATGATTTTTTACGACTTACGATGACCTGAATATTATGCAATTTTAAGTTTCATGTCCAGAAACTTTTCGATATATATATATATATATTAATTCTACACATAAAACTTGTATAATTATCGCCTTCATAGTTGCTTCACTACGTTTTTCTTTGACTACACGCAAAGGGATTGGTCGCCGATTTCGTTTAATTACGTCTAAACCTTCCATCATTAAAATAAACCCAAAAAGTACACATATTTTGAAATTGTCATTGCGACGCTCTTCCGCTAATCTTGAAATTATTATTACGTAACATCGCGATGTATTCACGGAATGGTATGCGAAAACGGTGCGTGGGCACCCGTTTATTGTTCCAAACAATGGAAACGTCGATTTCGACGAACGCACGATGAAAGTTCTAATGCTGCTCCGGTGAAAAGGAGGAAGGCATAGTCGAAATTTTCAACCGGCACCACATCTGGCGAACAGACATGGCTTTGTACTCGCGCTGGTGTGATTTCCACTATATTCCGTAGTTGGTGCGTGCTCGAAAGTAGCGAGTTTCGTTGGAATTTCGGCGACGGAGGCCACGTGCGTAAACGCACAACACGTAAACAGAGTCTCGTTTCGCCGCGACGCGACACGGCCTAAATGTGGAGGTGGACGAAACGGAGAGAGATTCATAATACCCCGTCCGCTTGAACTCCCGTAGACTCCCGGGATCCCCGATTATTTTCGACGTGCTCGACATATACCCCGGTTGCGGATTAATATTTCGGTAAATAAATATACCGTCGCGGTGAACGGGCGAAACGACACGTCTCTGTGTGGCACGATATGCGTATGAGCGTTATTATGATTGAGCTCAATTGTCCAATTGCCCGGTCATTGAATGCCAAGCCGGGCTGCGGAGGCCGCTATTACCGAATCGCCAGCAACGATACTCTCCCGGGCGATGGCGGATACGAAACGCCATTTTCTCGGACTAAATCCAAAGGCGGGAGCGGCGAGAGCGATGAGAGCCACTGCCAATCTTTTGTCTATTAAATGTATTCAACAGCGTAATAGCGGCTGATATTACCAATTGGACAATGAAAGAGATGGCAGCGCGATTTATCGTAGAAGGGGCAGAAAGGAGGGCGGGGGTTGGATGAACGAGAGATAGGAGAGGAGAGGGTGAACCGAGAAGGAGATTTCGCAAAGAGACTGGTCTTGCCAGTTGATCGAGCGTCACTCCGATTTTCCGCTGGACCTGTGCCCGTATTCGTATTCGTCCCATTCGCTCGTTTCATCGACATATAATACTGGACGAAGCATCTTGACAGACCTAGAAAGAGATGGAACGATGTTTGAGTAGTAGCGACTAATAGGACAATAGTACACTGAAAAAAAAAAAGATTGGCTGCTGCAATAAATTAGATGGTAAAATATGGCATAGCATCTTTAATTAGTTGCTGCAATCAAAAATTGGCTGCTATTTTACTAATTTGTCGCAGCAGCCAATCTTTTTTTTTTTTCAATGTAGAAAGAGAGTTCGACCAATAGAGTAGTAATAGAAAGAGAGTTCTATGCCTAAACATTTAACTTTCTCTTTCTAGATCCGTCAAGAAAGATCAAAGACATTTCGCCACATGTTCCATCCAGTATTATATGTCAATGTTCAGGGTTGCGTTCGGAAACCCGGGGATCATTTTATCCTTGTTTAACGTTGGGTGGAACAATAAGGATAAAACGATGGAGATTAATGTTTCTAAGCCCAGGAGATTCTAGGAGGAGGAAAATCGATATTGAAGAAGCCCACGATTCCTCCTGTCAGCGATTCAATCTCAAATGGAGCTCATGAAAGAAGCTCGACTCGTTAAGATAATGAGCGCGCTTCTTCTTGATTTCTCCCGAAAAGTCGGATGATCCATTTCGAGGTGTAATTATGCGGGTATAGATACGTACGTACCTGGCGAGATGGTTTCAGACTGTCTACCCGTCAAGAATTCCGACGTTTCTATCAGCTCTCTGTTTCCCGGTCCATGAATCTTCTTTTTATCCCCGCGTTCCATTATGAAAGGACTACTTCCAGGGCGAAACGGAATCTTAATTAGATCGTCGGGCCAGTCTCGTTGGCAGGTCTCTATCCTAGTGGCCTGCGGTATTTTGTGATATCTTAACGCGAATGGACGATGCGTTAAAACGTATATAACAGGATTCTTTCCGATCCTGCGCGACTCATCTCGCTCGGTTCGCTACGAATCGTTTTTTATTTCGAATTATCATATATCGAGTCTTTTATCGAAAGAAGACGTCCATCTCCGAACGTTCGTTTTGTCTTCCTCTGGGCAGAGGAAGATCCAAATAAAACCCAACGAGAGACTTTAGCCGTCAGACACGCGCTACAGAATAGAAACAAGGTAATTGGATCGACGATTCTCCTATCGTAAAATATCGTTGTCGACGACAGAAAAAACATCACCGTCCATTAAGGAATTGTCGTGAAACACATTTCAATCAGGCAAAACTTTGTACGCGCCGATGGATTTCCATGAAGAAACGACATCGTTGTGGGATAGATGAACATTCTATGAGTAAAAAGGATCTTGTGTAATGAAGAAAAAACGGTCGGCGTTTTAAGATTTCCGCGCTGTACTCCGTTCGCACAAGATGGAATTATCGTGTCTAGAATTTTTTCTTTTTGTCGAATCATCATCTCGCGTAAGATCGACCGCTAACATCGGCGGCATGAAAGAGACTTCTTCTCCTTCTCCCTCGTCTACGAATGAAGACGCTAAAAGCCGGACGCGTGGGACGATCGTAATCCGACACCCCGGGGCACTTCTTCGAGATCGAGAGATCTTTCTTGCCTGTCGATTTTTTTTTATTTCCTCAGCAACCACTTCTAGAGAATAGACACTCCGACACTAACCGGCAGTCGTGATTTCTATCGTTATTTAGGATTCCCACCATTTTACGTTGCCGATTAATCACAGTGATCCATATAATCTGGCGTGCTTAGCTTCTGCTAAGTCTTCAACGCTGTTTGGTTTGTTTGCTCGCGCTGTATTACGTCGAGTCATTTTCTTTACAGACTCGTTTAGAGTCTGAAAAAATTCGTCGAAAAAATTCCGAGTCAAATATTTATCTTGCTAATTTTGAGAAAAGCTCTGCGAAGCTCTCATCCTCTCTAAATCTCGTGGAGTGAAATCTCACTCTCGAAGAGACTGAAAATTTAGTCTGTCTTGAAAAAAGAGTGAAATTACGGCCATTCTTGTTCAAGAGTGGCAGATTTTCACTCTTTTCTTAAAATGAGATTTACTCTTTCGGAATGATATTCACTCCGAAGGAGTGAGATCTCCCTTTTTTAGAGTGTAATACCAGGAACCTCACTTCAAAAAAGGGATTGAAATTTCATATTTACTCCTTCGGAGTAAATATCATTTCAAAGGAATATCTTACTAAAAAAAGAGTGAAAATCTGCCACTCTTGAACAAGAGTGGCCATATTTTTAGTCTTTTTTCAAAACTGGCTTAATTTTCAGTTTTTCTCTTCGAGTTTCACTCCACAAGATTTAGAGAGTCCTGTCAACAATTCTCTTCACATTGAAAAAATGGTTTGATATTTTAGTGATCAGTTTAACGTCTTACATAATTATTTTGATGATCCAACAAAATTATTTTCACGTTTATCTCTAGTTAAATTTTTAGAATACCTTTCCGTATAGATAAGTCCGACACCTTTAAGGTTGAATCTATCAAAATTCTAATTAATGCACCAGACTATTTTTCCAGTGCATATTTAACGCGAAGATTATACTACACTGAGAAAAAAATATAATTAATTTTAATAAATATTTAGTTCAGTACTGTCAATTAAACATTTACTTACAATAAGTAAATATTTGTTCAATAAAAAAAATGATTGTTAAATCAAATTAACATTTCTTCAAATAAATATCTTTATATTTAATAAATATTTAGTTGGCAATACTAAATATTTATTAAAATTGACTATTTTTTTCAGTGTAGCAATGCTCGCTCAACGACTGATTCGTTTCTGTGAAAGCAAAGAAACAATGAGCAATTAAAAGAACATAAATCACTGTTCACACATGATATCCCTGACGATCAGCGTCTTATATCTCAACAACTTCTGGCTATTTCCCGAAATAGCCAGAAGCGAAAGATCTGCTTCGTCTAAAACGAACGAACGATGCAAAACGATTTAGTCATGCAAGACGATCGTAGAAAGCTCCGAATATAAAAGTCAAGATAATATACATAGAGATCCAGTGCTCCTTTTGAGTTTCTGTAATCTGGTGTGGATTAATTTGTGAGTTCACATAAATCGTGGAGATCGGCGGGACCAGTTCTAATCATGTACAAACATTTTTGGCACGACTTATCGGGAGCGATGTAATCCATCTTACTAGCCAACCTCATCTTGTCTGTCTGAACGAGGCAATCGTATCGCCAACACACTCGCAAACACACATTTAATGCTCTCCGAATCTGTGGTTCACGAATGAAGAAATTCACGCGAAGAGTCGATAAAACGGTCCTTTCCGTATGGAGACCTACTTATCGTATCTTGTCCGATTGGTCTTTCGAAACGTATTGGACGCGTGTAAATAAGACGTAACGCAGCGAATGCGTCTTTTCGTATCCGATAACACGACTAGTTTTATATCTAACGGTTGGAAAAAGTCCGTGCTACAGATAATATCTGTAGCAAAGCATTATTTATCTCGTATTGGAGTGATTTTATTCCTAGTCGCGTGCACGCAAGGAAACAGCAGTTATTTATGAAGCCATCCGACACTCGAAAAACCGGTAACCGCGCCTCCGTGGAAACTGCGCGGAAACTTTGATAGCGATTTACGAGCGGCACGTGCTGCAACAGCGAGATGCACCGAGAGCGTCCTGATCGTCCTGACTGAAAAAGAAAAGAAGAAGAAGAAAAAAGAGAAGAAAGTCTAACAGCGTTTTTTCATTGGCAGAGTGTACTTTTTAAAAGCGCGTTGTAACACAAATCGACGTAAAGATGTACGTTTAATAAAAATATAGAAACGAATTAAATCGCAAAATCCTCAATACATTTTCTTTGATAAAATATACATTGGGTATTTTATTAATTGTGATATCTCACTTTTTCAAATTAGATTACACGCAAAAAAATATTCTATCGATCCAGCTAGAATTATAGCTGCTTTTTTTTGTATCTGAAAATTATGTATCAGACGCATAGAATTTATAGCCAGCAAACGAGAATGGATTAAAATGGATTGAAATTTTTTTCTATCCACACGAATGCGTATTATAATAGCGAATACTTTTTTTTTATTTAATTGGATTCAATTGGATTCAATTAGATGCAATTGGATTGAAAGACTGCATTTCCTATAAAATTTTCAATTGAATAGTATTCACAATTGTGTTTGTGTGCACAGAAAAAACTAATATTATTTTTAGATTGAAAGGCATAGAGGTATGCTCCATGCAATTCTTATAAATAAATAAAAATGCATTCAGAATTGAAAAGCATTCATTTTAACATTCGTGAATCAATATTTCTGAAAATCTGAAAATTCCATTTCAATTAATTTCAATCCATTCTGTTTGCTGGATAGCACAAGTCTAAATTCTATCTCTATCACTTATATGATTAGACACAATATATATCCAAAATCGCAGTATTTGCTAGAAATTTATCTATTTTTCATTCTTAGAATTTTTCCATTTTCGCTGTAACTGCAAAATCACTTTTTTGAGTGTTACAACAGTTTTAATGTGCATTGAATGTGCACCAGCTCTGCCAGTGAAAAACGCTATAAGAAAGCCTATGAAAAGATCGGGTTTGTGTTATTGAAAGATTATACAGTGCTCTTCACGAAGAGCACTAATGCGCGAGAAAAACCAAGGGACGTTTTGAAAAACGAACGCGGGATAGAGATCGTTTTTCTAACGCCGTTACAACTATCATTATCCACGCAACAGCGAAGGGAAAGCATTGTATATGTCGGAGACAGTGTGATGCGTCGGGGTAAAAATGCTTGCATTTCAGGCACGACACGGGTAAATAAACGGTTGCTGACGTTGATAAACCAGGAGTTTCCGTCTTGCGCGACGTTAATGGTTATAATGGAACGAGATGCACTCGATATTAAAATCGAAATAGAAATAATTGTGTCATTATATTGACCGTTATTTATTGTTACTGAATAAGATCAAAAGTGTGAGCTGAAATGTTGATTACGTTAATGTATTCGCGTAATTTTTGTGTAAGTATTTAGTAAAAATTATATTCATTTAAAGAAATTTGCGCACTAATTATTGCGATGACTCTCATTAGTTCTTTTCACTTTTATATCAAGTATCCGGATATTTTTTATATAATATATAAGAAGAATTGATTAGATATAAGTTAAACATTAAAATATACGCTAATAATAACTGCGTTCAGTTGCTTTCAATGGTCTTTTTTTATATTAGTTTTATTTTAAATATTAAAAGCTAGAAGTATTTCTTTTGATGTGAAAATAAGTCTCGTTTATGGTCAAAATTTTTTCATTTGCTGACAAATGTACTTGTTCCTTTGTATGCTGGAAACTCTTTATTTACATCGCAAACATATTTCTGGATGCTGCGCAAAGACGACGCGGCAAAATTCTCGCCGACTCGTCGAGGAATTTACTGAAAGTATTGCAAGCACGTTGGATTCGCCAGTACTCTTTTTCTTCTTTGAAAAAATTCTTTTACGCGACGTAATCTACCTGCGTTCTTCGTCACGCACGCGAGTAAATTCGTATAAATATCCAAAACGTGCAGCGACCGAGAGCTTGTGGCAAGGAAAGACCGGAGGTAGAAAGAGAGAACAACATCGGCAAAAGTGACGTGAAGCTCTTGAAACGTTTAAAGCTATTCCTGGCGTCTGGCGTCGAGGCAGATGGCCGATTGCGAGAGGAATCGATCCCCAGTTTAACTATCGGTCGAAGTCACAATCCGGCGTGGTTTAACGCAAATCGGAATGTTTGAACAACTTAAAAATAATTTAGCAAAACAAAAAATCATGATAACATCAAAATGATATTAAATAACTCGAAAATGATTAGTAACAGTCACTTTTTGATGATTTTTCATATTGATTACGTTAAATATAATTTTTGTGTAAGTTGTTTAATAAAAATTATATTCATTTAAAGAAATTTGCACACTAATTACTGCGACGACCATTAATTCTTTTCTCTTTTTTATATCAAATATCCAGATATTTGATATAATACGAGAAGAATGTATTGATTAGATACAAGTTAAACATTAAAATATACGCTAATAATAACTGCATAATTAATTCTACTTTGATTTTTCATGATTCCTCTTATATAAATCATTTTTCCATCTGTTTGCAAATAAAACAGTTAATAATCAATTTTTGAAATTTTATTATGTAAGTAATTTTATTATGTAAATATGTATTCAATTCGGAGAGAATTTTCTTTTAAAATTTATCCTGAAAATATGATAGTTGTGATACAATATTTTAAAGATTTTACCATGCATTTCAGTAAAATTGATCAATTATTTATTCTTATTTTATACTTTATTGTATAGTTTTACTAATGAATGACAGAGATTTACATTAAAAAATTCTTCGAAATATAATGTTGTCCTCACGACTGTCATATTTTCAGAGTAAATTCTAAGAAAAAATTTTCTCCGTGAAGGATTATCTATTTTCATAATTTTGGTTTTCATTATTTTGATGAGCTATTATGACCTGTTGTTTTCCTTAAGAATCTAATTTCGAAAAATGTTTGATTGAATTAATTGAAATTCTAATGGGAAATGAATGGAAAATGACTTCAAAATTTTTTTTATAAGAATGAATTAATTTTAGAAGTACTCTGCAGAGATTACGTCTTGGTGCGTGTTTTATATTGAACTTCGCGTACCGAATCGTAGCCGCCGATGCCACGTGCCTCGCATCTGTTGCTGTCTTCCGAAAAAGAGCGAAGCGAAAACGTCCACGACAACGAGCGACAATATAAACTCGATCGATTTCCGTCGAGAGTTCTTCGCAGGGTACAACGAATCGTCTGTGCCCTGAGGACGAACTCGGCGCGAGGATGTTTAAAGATTCACGAAAAGAACGAGACCCTCTGCATGAGTCTCTTGATTGAATTAAAGTCTTCCTGGCGCGTCGGGAAGCAGATCCGTTGAAATAGAAAAGAGAAAAATCTCACCAATTATCGCTACGAGATCGATGCGATTTTTATTAATCCTTAACTGACATCGTAAAGAAATATTATGTTCTAATATGGATCCACTGGATCCTTATTTTTGAAAAACCAATAAAATGAAACTCATTGATCTTGAAAACATTTTATTGTTTATCTTTTTGATGTTCAGGCTCTCATTTACCTATTTTTAATCAAAATTAATGATAAAATTGAAAATTAATATCGCATTGATCCTTATTTGAAGCATGTTAAGTAAACTTTGATGGATGTTGAAAGATTTGATACAATGGACGATGGCAGTTAAGAGTTAATAGTCGAATTTCAATATTGCTATCTTAGAACTATCCCGTAACGATGATGAAGACACATTTTATGATGCTATTAGCAATCGTAATCACACAGGACGATTCATCGAGGAAGAGAGGCAGTGAGAGAAGTTCGCGGGGTGGGAGAGGGAGGGATAGCTCTAAAAATAATGTACGACGCATTCCGGGGACGGAGGGAAAGGCTCCAGATGGAACATCAGAAGGGACAGTGTCGCGATTCACTTCTGGCTGCCTTCCAAATGGCGACACTCCGAGGTCCGGCCGGTCGGCCTCATGAATGAATTCGTGCAGGAAAATGAGTTTCCTTGATCAAACCGGCGCGAATATCGCGGGATAGGCAGATCGGACAGACTCGAGCCAAGCCTCGTGTCTCGTTTTGCTATCTTTTGCTCTTTCTCTCTCGTTAGACGCGGAACATCCCTGTCTGACTTCCGCAAATTCTCGCGACGCGACGGCGATTATTATAGATCGTCGCGTCGACGAGTCGAATTGATGTGATAGACGATGCAACAGAAAATGAGCGAATATACTGATGACCAAGTTAAAATTATTTAGAAGATGCGACTTAACATTCATATTTAATGGATATTTTTAGTAATGAGCCTCTTGATTATAAGCATTATTTATATGCCTGTCAGCATATTAATGTACTTACTTGATTGATTACCAATTTAATAATAGAATATTATGATATTATTTCAAGCTAAATATTATTAGACTTTATATTAGACTTATTTATTATATTAAAATTATTTTATTCATTACTGAGAGAAAAATTGTTGATATTTGTGATTAATTATTACAGTTAATGTTAAGTAATGTTAATAATAACAACTATATGTATGTTTCTGTCAACAAATATATATAATTAGTAAATGACTTAATTATAGTTATTGTTATTATAAAAATGCAATTATTATAATTAAATAATTTAATTTAATTTTTCTCTTAGCGATTGATTTTCGAAGAAAGCTTTTGAAATCGAGTTAAATCGACGAATAAAAAATATGTCAAATTTTGTTCACAATAATTTAAGACAGTAAATAAGTGTGATAAGTTAAATTACAATGTAATGTTAAGAATGTAATGGACCAAATAAAAGAATTTTATAGCATAGAACTTTAGAAACATTCTACATATTTATTACTTTAAACATCGCCGTGACGAATCGCGTTTATTTTTCTCGCGTAGGAAGCAGAGACACCAATTGACTTTAGAGGCTCGTTCAGTAACGATTCAAAACAATCTGACGAATAAATCGCGAGTTTCGCTTCGCGGAAATCGCATACAAAGAAAGGCGGAATAACTTACCGTTCTCTTTGCCTTATCGTTAACATCGCGTCACGCTGTACATTGCGATGTACCCGAGGGATACAGATTGAACGTGTATTCGTTGGCATGATATATTCATACGACGTATAATAAAGTAAAGAATGTTTACGTTGCAGATGCAATTAATCCTGACGTTGTGGTATCCGTGGGCGAGAAGCTCAATTTGCGTTGCCAGCAAAACTTTAACTCCAAGACGACGTGGTATAAGGACGATGAAGCCTTGCATAAATCGACGAACAGAATCCGTATAAACAAGCAGTTATTGAAGTTCAAATCCGTTGAGCTAGAGGATACTGGCGTCTACAGCTGCAAATTGGAATCGAACGAAACTATCTATTGGAGAAACGTGACCGTACGCGTCGAGAACCTGCAGAACGACGGCTTCCAGACCGAAAGCGAAGACAAGAGCGCGATGAATATTCTCAGACCGGAAGACGGGGATAATGATCTCGAGATGGAAACTAGAAGTGAGTTATCCGACAATTCTCACTCACGAATCTTAATTAACCTGTGAATAATCATCTCGGATAATTTTTATATCTCAGTGGCAAGAAAATAAAGCTCAGTCACACTGAAGGAAAAGATTGGCTGAATATGACACGGCATTTTTAATTGGTTGCAGCAGCCAATTTTTAGTTGCGTTAGTTTATCAAAATTCTATAATACTGACATTGCGAATAGGCTATCGTTTTAGTCTACACAGGTTTTTTATTGATTGAGAATCCACCTATTTTTTTAAATTTCACCAAAGTTTTTTTAGACAACGTTTAATAAATCTATATTAAAAGAAAAGTGTTGGATATTTATAGTTATAATTGCACGATATAATAATTATGATAAGGAATTTCATTTTTATAATTACTACTGCTGTAATGTTAATAATAACAATCATATATTTATAGTTCTATATAAAAAAATAAGTAGCTAATATTGAAAATTATTAGAAATTATACTCGAAATCATTTTTCTCTCAGTCAGTATATAATAATTTCTAATTTTAATAAATTGTAGATCAATCAATATTACACGACACATATAATTGATAACAATAACTTTTAATTGAAGTGTAAAAATCACCCTAAGTAATCATTTACACAAAACTAAATGACTGTTCCTGAGTTAAACACTCAACTGGTATTAACTCAAATTGAATCATGATATTAAATACGTGCGCTGTACGATGCAATAATCTCTTCCGCAGATTTGCCCGAGACACGATCGTTGCACTTGGACAGCGAAAAGTTAGACGTAGACCTGGACGAGAAGAGCGAGAGCTACACGGAAGACGATCATAACCAGAAGGTTCCAGAGAGTCCGCCTTCTTTTAACAAAACCGACGAGATGCACACATTGGTAGTGAAACCCGCCGGAAGCATGATGCGATTAAAATGCCCGAGCGTGGGCAATCCTAGGCCAAACATCACGTGGTTGAAGAACAACGAGGAACCAAAACGAGATATTGGTTCCGTCAGCAAAACCAAGTGGACCCTGAGATTGGAGGATCTTGTTACCAAGGATAGCGGCAATTACACGTGCATCGTGTGCAATTATCTGGGATGCATCAACTATACCTTCAAGGTCGACATTATCGGTGAGTATAGATGATATGGTTTTCCATGGATTCCGCTTGCGAGTTGAATCGCTTTCTTGCGCATAAAACAATTTTGCGTCACGTCCTCGTTGTTACGTGAACACATGACTCGTCGAACTATGCGAACTGAAGATCTACTAACGAAACCACAGAGCGTTTCCCGCATAAGCCATACATCAACGAGGACTTTCCGAAGAACGTGACCGCTCTGGTTAACAGTACCGCGATCTTCAGATGCCCCATTGTCTCCGATCTTGAACCGTTTATACAGTGGATTAAAGTCGCCAAAAACCCTGGTGATCAAGAGGATTCACCACCTAATGGGACTGTGCTACAGGTACATCCGCCATTTATCGCGATGATGGTGGTGGAGGGTCCTGGGTCCTGACTTTTTTTTGTTTACATCTTAATATTTTTTATTCTAAAAACTTTTCATTTCGTTAATTAATGTAATGATCCGTTACTGTGCTATCAATGGTGTAGGGTGAACTAATTATTTATTCTCAAAATTTTTTTTCAAAATATCAAATGCCACAAAATTTTTACAGGTTTTTGGGCGAAGAAGACTTTCTATCTTAATTGTGATTAACAAAACTTGATTATTTCATTTTACAGCACACGTCGTTTAGGAAGTATCTTCACGGTTATGGGTTTTCTTATTATTCTTAGGTTCTTATTATTCTTATAATTCTTTACTTTTTACTTTATTTTATTCTAGTCTATTTCATACATAGAAATCAAAACAGGACACTGGCACCCTAAACAAAGAATTAAACGAAAACTTTAACGAATGCTACAACATATTACAACGATTTATTTTATTTTATATGTAAATAAATTTATCTACGTTTGAAAATTTAGCAAATAGAATCCTGGTTCATTTGTTTTTTCTATATTACAAACCGTTATTTTCACACAGTTTTTTTATTTTTATATTTACTTGATATAAAAATAATAACATTTCAGATAACTTGAATTTTCTATTTCTATATTTCTTGCTTCATCTTCTCTATGTGTATAACTAATTCTAGCTAAATATTAGTTTAAACGGTGGTTGGGTTTCTTTTTCTCTGTAGAGACTGTACCGCATCGACCGATCCTGACGATCGCACCACGAAATACCACAGTGCTTATAGGAGGCAACACTAGTATGATCTGCCGAGTTTTATCCGATGCACATCGTCATCTCGAATGGTATCATGGTTACCATACTTCTTTCGACACCGTCAACATGACCAATCAAAGCTTACGGGTGGAGGTCAAGGTGGGCGCAGCTTGCATGTAAACTTTTTTTTAATCGCTTTCAATCGCTTCATCGCTTTGAAATCTTGCAAATGTCCTTAATTAAATATGTCTCTGTTCTATCTTAATGTTTACCAAAGAAGCAAAGGAAAAGCAGTTAGGACTGTTTTTCAACTAAAATGAAAAA
>Ga0157364_1003408_pt1 | contig 15398 bp, 1 predicted proteins | sample AttsexASBM2_FD_111476 | JGI IMG/M metagenome (GOLD analysis project Ga0157364, IMG submission 111476) | Fungus gardens microbial communities from leaf cutter ant in Ribeirão Preto, State of São Paulo, Brazil - Atta sexdens ASBM2 | ecosystem: Host-associated > Fungi > Mycelium > Unclassified ...
TGTGTGTGTGTGTTTGTGTGTGTGTGTGTTTGTGTGTGTGTGTGTGTGTGTGTGTGTGTGTGTGTGTGTGTGTGTGTGTGTGTGTGTGTGTGTGTGTGTGTGTGAACGAATAAATTATTACAATATATAATGTAGCTACAAGAAAAAATTTTGCTAAAGTATTTAAAAATTAAATAAATATATAAAAATTTAAAAAAGATTTTATTAGAACATCAAAATTATATTAGCAGAATGCTCAAATTGGTTGCCAATATATCAAAACTTTTGCAGCATTATTGTTATATTTAAATCTTCTATTAAATTATTTTGATTCAATATAATTATTTGTATAACCTTGATATTATTTTTAGCTCTTATATATCTAGTTAAATTTTTAGGTCAGCAAAACCATTCTTTCTGTGAACAGCTATTCATATTTTCTTTTTAAATTTTTGTTTTTTTATAGTATTTTTCAATACTTAAACAATTAAAATGTAGAATTTTTTAAATATTTATTTATTAAAAATCACAAAACTAAAAGATGCAGAAATAAATTTTATTTATAATTTATAAGTAAAGAAATTTTTTTATATTGTTGTGTATTATGTGAGTACACGTGTCGGTTCAACAAAAAGATTATTGATTTCTTTTGAATAAAAAAGAAAAAGAAAGAGAGGTAGATGCTGCTATACAAAAATTCCTTTTATTATTTCTTTTAAATTTCACTAGATTCTTCTTTGAAAACCCGAGTTCTTCGTCTTTCCATCTAAAGTTATATCCTTTACACTTTTCTTACAAGTTTTCTAGGAAGTTCAGCGGATATTTACAACTGACAGTGATGCCGCTCCGATTTTATGAAGGGTGTAATGTCATGATATAATATCACGCACGAATAATAGTAATATCATATTGAAAATACAAGGACTATATATCAATATTATTACGGTATTTCGCGCCAATATTATGCGCGTACAATTACCGCAAGTACGAAATTAACAGTCCAATCGAAATGCTCTGTACGCTACGAACGTTGAAATTGTCCAACTAGCTGTATTTACGATCTACTGCAATATGATAGCAACCGCTGTATAAACCGCAATGCACTTTGCTCCATCTGCGCCCGAAATTTATCGTATAAAATTTGAACGCAATTTTTATTATGAATATATCAAATATGAGAAATTCCCGATGGATGAAGTTGATTTTATAAGCTTGTTTATAGCAAAACGATTCGCCGTGAAGCCACATCACATTATTTAAATATGTGCTTGATTTTCAAAATAATATATTCATACAGTCGCATTACGATTTTATTCCGACTGTGTTACAACTATATTTTAATTATTATGGTTTGTCACATCTCTTTTCTACTTTAATTTCACAACGAAATATTATAAAATTCCGCGCTGTCGGCAACAAAGTCGGATTAATTCTAGCGGTATCGCACACAGCGCATACGTGACAATTAAATTAGAAGACAGCAGACTCGCCTTTGCAAGAGCTACCTTTCATGGTACAGCCAATTTCGCGATTGGTTCACGTTTCTGAAGTAATCATAGAGATAAAAGAGGCACGAACAAATTTTTGTCCTTTTGTAATAGAGCTAGAGATAATTTCTTTTCCGTCTTGTCATCGCGTGTGTCGGTTCAGCTACAAAGACAGCTATCGATTTCTTTTTGGAATAGAATCTTTGTAATAAATTTCACTACGCGGTCTTTGTGCAATTGCTATGCAACAGCTATATTACAAAAGCTATGTGCTTTAAAATTCATCGTACATATTGTATAATTTCAATGTCGCAAATTTTTTTGTCTAAGAATTTATCTCATTGCAGCGTTAATCAATTTCCGATAATATTTAAGATATGGCCACTTCATTCGCAATTACGTTTAGAAATTTAAGTATTAAATTGCAGATTTTTTTATTATTACTCAAAATTTGCGTCGTTCACAATTTGTATGGGCGATGGTAATGACGTTTTATTTAATCTACGTGTTCGTTTAATACGCAATTTCGATTACCCGTATAATCCTATATTTTCCACTAGCCAGCTTGACCTATTAATACCAGCGTTTCTCAACCGCCAGTGAGAAAACTTGATCTCTCGTTTACTGTACGTATGTCCACAATAAGAAAGTTTTACAATAAAAACTTCAAATTAAAGAAAAAATTTTCTTAAATTTTATAGAGCAGAATTTAAGAAGTTTTTTTTTAAATTGAAAAACGAAAAGATAAAGATAAAGATGACACGTTTGATCATCTTAAGAATATATTCCGTTTGTTAATATTATTTAATTTAATTAGTCAATAATTTTCTACAAAGTCAAAAAATAGTTTTTCTCCTTTTTTGAAAAACTTAATTTTTTGAATTGTGTAATTTGGAAATAAAGTAGCGACGTTGATTGATAATCGCAGTCACAGTAAAAATGCAAGTGCCAAAATTGTGAAAAATGTATCTTATTGTATGACTGAGTAAATACTAATATACTAATATTTGGTAAAAAGTACTACTAGAAGCGGAAAAAATGGATATTACAACAAACGTTGCGAGTCTATTATGTAATTAATATTTTTATTTGAACAATATTTTATATTTTTAAATGGACTTATAATATTTTAAAATTTTAACAACTTTAAATTAGTTTTTGAAAATTAGAAATACCTAATTAAAAATTTTTGCCAGAAGTTGATTGCTCATATTTTTAATTATTACAATAATTCTTTATAGAATTTTTAAAGCGATAATTTTCAAGAAAATAAGTTTTTCCTTTCTCCTGAAAAATTTAAAAATAACACTTACGTTTTACTTTGGCATGCCTCAATTAGTTATACTCTACATGCATCAGTCGATTCTTACACAAAAAAAAATATAGGTTTATACGACGGCGTGTTAATATGTGTTGCCGCAAAAAAATCACATCGCTCTCACCTTGAATATATTGTAGTAAAGGAATACCATGATGATGCAGGGTATGTAGAAGCTGGACAGACTCGAGTAGATGATAAAATCCGTATTGTAGAATAGACATTGGTCCGGTATCCGATTCGGAGTATTATTCAGGCCTAGGACAATCGGGCTGCCGATCGCGGCCGATATCACCCAGACCAACAGTATCGTCAACCATACTCTTCTATTGTTCTTGTGCTTCGCATACTTTATCGGCTGGGTCACCGCTATGTATCTGCAATTCAAAATTGGTTCGTGTTGCAATTGCCTCCCGTATTATATCGTAACATCATCCATGCAGATCCAGTTCTTGTCTCATCCATTCTTCAGAATTCCCATCTCTTTAATGATAATAGCAGAATAATAAATACATATTGACATATGTATTTGTTATTCTGCTATTATCATTAAAGCCAACTGTCGCTTTTGACAAAATTAATTTCAAAATAAAGAGGAAATAAATTTTAAAAGTGTGTACACAACTCTGTTGAGAGGTAACTTTTATCTGTTACAGTTAGAGCTACTTTTTTCAGTAACTGTAACTTATAATTACGTTGCTTCTTTCTGTCTTATAACTTACAATTAATTAAATTTCTTAGTAACTAGTACTTAATACAATAGTTACTCTATTTTAAATTTATTCAATATGTAAGTTAATCAAAACGAAGCGCCCAATGAATAATATATCCAAGCCGAATGAAGCCCAGCATTAAATAAGATTCATTTTTTTAATTTATTACTTAAAAATGTATTTCATGTCTCTTCTATTATAGAACTCACTATTTTGAAAATATTAATAAAAATTAATTCTTTAACAATTTGCTTTAAATACACATTTTTATCATTCGTAAAAATTTGTAGTTGATTATATAAACTTCTTACGAAAGATTGAAAAGGCCATAAAAGGATATTTTCAAGCCATTGTAGTCTCTGGAATTTTCGAAGTTCGGAAAAGATATAGAACAATTTTTAAAGCTTAAAGTTTCTTTGCAAAACTCTTTCAAAATGTTTTTAGTTTTTGGCATCTCTGTAACAATCTATCGTTACAATTGTCTCAGATAGAAAATTACTTTAAAATTGCTCCAAACTTGTGCATTAATGTCTTTTCCGTTGCGATTCAACTAACAAAATTTCTTTATATAGCTGATGCGATAAAGCATGCCGGAAATATAACACTGATACTACATAATGGTCTGTCATCATATATATTAATATCACCAGCACTCTTCAATCTCTTGTCATCTCATCATCAATTTATTACTTTATTAAATACAATTTATTACTTTAATACAATTACTTAAATACAATTTATTACTTTATTAAATAAGTTCTGTAAATTATATCATTTCGGAACAAAGAAAGCAATGAGGGAAAAGAACAAAAAAATATTGTATTTTCAAACGGCACAAAATCAAAATGAATATCATTAAAAATGCAATTTATATATACTTTTTCAATGTACTTATTTTTACATATTTTATTTTTACTTTTAAGACTTATTTAAACAAAAATGATAATTTATAATTTAAATTTTAAAGGAATATTGTTTTCAATAAATGTGCCAAATTAATGCTTCTAAGAATCATGCCGAAAATTATACGAAACAAATAATTATATTATTATTAAATTGTAATTTTATTATTATATTTAAATTTTATAATTTTTTCCCAAAGAAAGAAAGAATATAGTAAATATAATTATACAATAAGAAAATCAACTCAAATCTTATGTAATAACGTTTAATAAGATAATTTTAACCATTTATTTTTTTTGATAAGTTTTATGTCTAATTATTCGCAATATAAATCTTCATTAATTTAAAAAATTGTACTCAGCAAAATTAAACGTATATCTAATTCTCCTATCATTGCATTTCGAACATAAGTGCGATCTTTCTGCATTTTATTTGAGACACGTACACCAGTAAAATCAGCTTATCCCATTTTTCCTGATTTTCAAACTTTCTCAGTAATGGCTCTTTTACGACCATAGGAATTGACGAAAGCATGTCTTGATCGCTAATGTCTTCTACTATCGGAATTTAAGAGAAAATGTAGAAGATCGTAACGCATCTCTATTTTGACGATGTTAATTTGGTTTATTAGTTACATACGAAAAATTTATCAAGATTTTGAAATTTATTTAGTAATAATATGTCACGTTTATATTTTATATTTTATATTTTATAAGAACTTTTAAATTCTCTAAATAAGGAGCAAAATTATCGGAGTATTATAACAGTATATTATCATTTGTTCATTTAATCGAAAAATGTCAAGATAATCTTTATTATAAATACTAAATATTTAGAGGAATGTGAGTTATCTCAGGAGAGTTTCCAAGCTCTTAAGTATCTTCAGATTGGTATTTTCATTCTCGTGTAAGCGAAGGAAGAATGTTTACCTGTCTATCGAAATAGCCACGAGATTGAATATAGAGCTGGTGCTGCACGTCACATCCATTGCGATATAAAAATCACAAACAAACCCGGGTAAACTCCAAGAACCATTCACCTGCAAAGATAAACAAAAAATTTAGTTAATTTCAAAGAAAAATCACTAATTATTATTAATTACACATTTATTTTATGTAATATATTGCACATTGATATTATATAATACATTGCAAGATTATATTTTTGTTATCAGCTATTAGAATAATCTTATATTATTAGAATAAATGTCATAGAATTTTATTGATCTCTTAAAAATTTTATTATTATGAAAAAAACTATCATTATCTCTTTCTAAAGCATATATTACATATATAATAATTGTTCAAGATATTTGTATTCTCCACCATAGTGCATTTAAAATGTCTTTTAATATAAATGCTAATACGGAAATTCAGTTATGAAATCAAGAAAATTAAAGGTATGTACAATTATGCAGATGATAAGCGTAAATATTAAGTCTAAAACATAGTTCTAATTAAATATTAATATTTATCTTATTATCTACTATTTTTATTCTGTGTGACTGAAGATAATTTAAAATAAAAATCACAATGTTTCGTTATACAAGCATGGACTTGTAAACTATCATTTCATTTGCTTGTTATCTCTGTGTGCTTTAGGAATATTATTATAAGAAAGTTATTATTAAATTTTGTGAAATTATATATATATATAAATCATTACTCTGATAATATTGAATAATAAAAATCTGTATATATGTTTATTAATATGTCGTAAATTTTTCAATATCAATTAATGGTCTTGTATTACTTTTTACTTGATACCAAAACAATTTCGTGAATTATATACGAATTATATTTGAAACAATTTGTAATAATAAACATAAAAGAATAAATTAAATTTAATGAAACTTAATAACGACAGGATTTTTTTCAATTTAGCAATATCACATGTAGTTAGTTTAATTTCGATAATTAATCATCGATCTTACGACTGATTGGATGCATTCGTGTGTTTTCCGAGAAATCTCGTTCCACTTATCTCTTCTCACGGATGAAAATAATAACGTCGCTCGAAAATCACGCGCGCACCGAATCATATGTCACAGAGCGATTTTGCGCATCGCTCGACAAGCATTGTATGCATGGCTGCCAACAAATTTCAAACAAGGATTACATGGATTTTTCAAGCGGACTACAGTCCGCCATATTCCGATTACATCGTGCGTTAGTGCAGTATATGCGATGCGTTTTATCGTCGTGGCCTATATTACGACGTCGATTATTTATTTCGATTTCTCCGTGCGCCGCGCCTCACAAAATGTATCTCGCCCGATAAGATTGGCTTGTATTTCCGTATGAAGTTTTCTCATGTTTATTGCACACATTCGCGGTCGAATATGTAGATATATGCAAGAGCAAACCCAGTATTAAAGTAGATCGATAAATCAAACAAGATTCATATTTACCTGATATTCAATAATTAATAAAGAAATAAATCGTGAAGAGTATTGATTTAAAATTAAATTAAGTAATTTAGTAATATAAAAATAAAAATATTGTATGGCTTTAACAATAAATCAAATGTGAGTATGCCAATATAAGCTCCGCGGTTGTTGATGTATCAAACAATCTTGGAGTAATAAAAATTTGATATTCTTTATTGTAATTATTGCGTTGGTTTTATTGAAAATAGTTTTCAAAAATACATCATTATGAGAAAACGTGTATGTGTACATACAAAAACATAATATAAGGCAAATTTGTAACTTTGTTATTTAAGATTAAAAGATTTTATTAGCGATAAGATATTGCGTGTTATTCGTGTTTACTGAAAAGACGAGTTATTCGCAAGAGAGAACAAAATAAGAATCATTGATCAAATATATTTAGGCGATAAATCGAAAAGTAAGCGATTTACGCCTCCTTTTCAACATTCTATCTGTATTTTCTCTACCAGTCGCTCTATTCTTTTCATTCATTCAGGAAAGCACATCTTCTCGGTGGCCCTCATGGATTTTCTACAGCGGAAGCCAGAAGAGCCTTGATTTATTTGCAACGTTCGTGTTTCGTATGCGAAATATCCCGCGGCCGAAACCCGTTTGAAACACTCGGTCACATTTCTGTCTCCACGTTTATCCCTGCAGGGCTGTTTTCATTCTGTGACATGTTTGCGTGAGTAGCTCCGGATAATAAGATATTTCTAACACGACATAATTATTTCATCAATTTCCACACAATTTACCACATATTGATTTATTGGGCTCTCAGTTCGACTGCATGTATTTTCCATCGAATTTTCCAATGTGTACCAATCATAACGAAATGGTTGAAACTTTAATGAAAAGTTTGTCTCTTCAGGACTTAAAATTCAATCGAAACTCTGAAATGCGTGTTGACTGTGTCTACATTCTCATATGCGAATTCTCCGTTATTCCTTTGATAAATCCACTATTGTTGGGTGTATTGGAAGATTGTTTCATCCTTCTCAACTACGTTATCGCACGTACGAAAATCGACGAATTCGCGCCAAAGACACGCGCGGGAAACTTTATTTATATTGTTGCAATCTTACAAATGTAAAGCTAAGTTGGCAAAAAAATTCGTATCACAAAAATACACAAAAATACAAATTTATTCTTCTTTTTTTGTAAATTATTTTTTTATAAATATATATATTATATATATATATATTTTAACTATTGAATATGTTTCTTACACTTGCTGAATTATTTTCGTATTATTCGAGTCACATACTGCGAAATATATATTTATTATGTATATTTAATATGATTAGCGTAAAACTTGAATGCTTAATTACATTTACGAGCGCAGCATTTGAGAGTCTATATACGTGATTATATCGCGGCTGTTACACGTGTTTCAACATACTTCGCAGAAGAATATATAAACGCAAATATAAAAGATGAAAAAGTTTAAAGCGGAGAGCAGGGAAATTTAATTCAAACCGTTTAAATATGTGCAATCTGTACACGTAATGTCGTCCCTTTTATTCTTTCTCGGATAAAAAGGGCAGAAAAATGATATGAGTGCGTTGCGCTTCCGCAGCGTATGCGGAGCGGGAAATTTTCACTTCTGTAACTCTTGATTATATATGCGGTATAGGATGTGCTCCACGGGTAAACACACGTATATGTGAATACAGAATAATATTCCATGGTTATATAGGCGTACACAGTGCGGCGTTATGTATTAGTATAGGATCTAATATAGGTTCTCACGTGCTATAATACAAGTATGAATCACAGTTATTGCGATATTTCAAACTGCTTGTTAGCTACATTCTCGTCGTTTTTCCTAAAATACTTGAATTTTCTAATTGCGCATATATTTTATGAGACTGCTGAACTTTATCTTCTCTCAACAGATCGACAATGCATCCATTAATTTCAACATTTATTGCCATATTAAATAAATTCCCATATTAAATAAAAATATTACAATAAAAAAATCTTTTATTATGTGTTATATCTTTATAAATTTAATATCATCCATCTTAACAGATATTTTATTATTTGACTCTATATTAATTATTTACACACAAATGCTTTACAAACAAAGCAAAAGAGAGACAAAGACAGAAGAGAGTGCGTGTGTGTATTTATTTATAAACTAAAAATTATAAAATAAAAATGCAGACACGATCTATTCATAGCAATATTTAATCAGTAATAACCCATAATATTTATTACATACAAAAAAACTTTCATTCTAATTTAACATATTATAGGTCAGTAAATTTAAACAACAGTTTCATTATTTATAGCTATACATAAATAATTATTAATTAGTATTGTGTAGATTAGTATTGTGTAGATGCATTTACATTTAGATGTGTTTAATAATTTAATTTTTACTATTATTCATAATATCCGTTTCTACTTTAAAAAATTAGGAAAACAAGAGAGAAATTAACAAATGATCATAAATAAGTTATTAATTCATAATAATTAAATAAATCAACGTATATACCATATAGTGAGACTTGTACAGTACATTTAACTCACATAATTAATTCCTTAAGTGTCACTGTGTCATTAATTATTGGCAATCTGCACTGTCTTACATTAAAAACTAGTGCAAACTAAGTTTCCGATAACGTTCGCGACGGTGGCATACAGCGAAGTAATTATTATCACCCCTCGTAACTTCCCTTGTTACACGCCCTATCAGAGCGTTACACCAGTTTATATATATACCGGCTTTCGCAAGTAAAAGCGCATGTACGCGAGCGTCTCCATCTAAGATCAGCGAGTTTTCGCTGTGTTTTTAGCAAATGCGGCTTTGTGTTCGATTACAATCAAACTCATAATTAGTATAACCCGCATGATAAGCGATGTTTATGAGCAAATGAAGTCTGCATTATGAGCGTGTCAGAGTTTCAATGATGAAAGGACCGACCGCATGCAATGCGTATGTGGCACGCAAATTACGCATGGTGAAACATATCATGTTTTTCCATTTACCGTGATTAATTATTTAATTGCCCACGTAATTTCAAATTATTGTGAAAATTGTTTCTGTACTAACAAAACCCGTACCGTTTACCTTTAATATAAATCTTAATTATTTGATCATTGATTTATAATAACAAATATTTAACGGATTTATATTTGTTTTAATATTAATAATTATATTTATTACAATTAGAATAGCTTCACAGGAATAAATTTTAAAATCAAATTCGTTAATTTAAATTCAACAATTCAGTTTATGCACGCGTGCGTGCGCTAATATATTGGCAGAGATAGATTGATAAACTTAATTTAAAATATTCGTTGCGTATCACACGTGAATTGCTTTCTACCAATAATTTGTTAGGAGTTGTTGTTATAATTTCTAACAACAATAAATACAGTTAAATAAAAAATATTATACTGTAAAGAAAAGCGGTACCAATATAGATAAATAATATTTTTTTCGATAATGGAAAATAATAGGAAAATTGTGTAGTTTTCTCAGAGAATTTCGTTTTCGCGACACAACGAGATATATTTCCCCAGAATGTAGTCATATATGGGAGACGGCAATAATGGTATCTCTCGGGAAATATTTCACATTACCACATTTCTCATTATCACATTTGATCAAGTAAAAAGTAGGTTTAACTCGACTTAGCCCATGTAGAATATGGCTTATCCCTTGTGGTATCATTAAATATTTTATAATGGCAAGATCTCAAAGGTGACAAGATTGTAAAAAGATATAAAAGCTAAAAATTTAACTGGCATATCCAAAAAGTTATATCCATTGCAATAATATATAGTTGTCGAGTGGCTTGCCGCTTGGTGTAGTTGACTCATGGTCTGGGTTCGATCTCACCTGCGCCACCATAGACGATTTTTCGTGTTTAAGGGATTAAAAATGGCTCCATCTGACGATTAAGAGACATTATGAGTCTACTAGCGTCCGAGTCTCTACTCTCCGAAGATTTAACTTGATTTAGGCTGAGAATTCGATCACTTTACGTGGATCTGTCATGAAATTGTATCTAATTCTATTACATAATCATATTTATCAGACAAACCTCATTCCTATACTTTACTGTTATTAATATCTAATAATTTAATAATAATTATTACATTAATTAATTATTATATTAATAATTAATAATAACAGTGAAGTATGGGAATAGATTTTGTTTGATAAAAGCATCACACATAAGCTTTTCTTCGTCTTCTTTATTCATTTCACTACATTCTCACTGTTCAGAAACTCTTAATGTCTCAATTCCTTATAGTCTCTCTTTTTTATGCCAATGTTGTGTATATTCCTGCTCTAACTCAAAAAACGTTATCCCGTATCTAACGAATCCAGAATACTTCGCTTTTCGTATAATGCTTGTAAGTTTGATCATTTAGTCCCCCTTTTCACAAAATCTAGATGGCTAAACGTTCAATAGCATTTTACCCTTCATCTGTCTTGTCTTGTTTCCATTTACTTCGGTGCAATACCCCCTTCTACCTTCGCAACTTTCAATTCTGAATTCCATCCCAACTAGGGATGCACCGGATATCCGGAAAGTATTCGGTGCTTTTTTACTAATCGATCGAATAACCAGATATCATCATTATCTGGGGAAGTATCTGATTAAAATTTGATATCATTGTTGATTTTTTTCTTATACAAATGTTTTAGAAATAAATATGCATATGCATGATGCTATAATATCATATACTGTCACAAAGTTACAATCTTTTTTCCCATAAGCTTTTTTTTAAAAGACATTTTCTCGGTCAGATATCCAGAAAATGTTGAATATCCGATTCAAAGAAATTGCCTTTTTGGATATCCGATCGAATACCGGATAAATACATTTTGCCCGATATCTGATAATTTGTCCGATATCTGATAATTTGATCCAGTGCATCCCTAATTCCAACGATATACACTCGCTACCATGACTTCTTATCTTTTCTCGTGCATCAAATTCTGTGTCAAATTTTTTCTACGTTGCTGTCAAAATTTTTAACATCCTTCCCCTCTTTATCCGTTCATCTTTCTCTCTCTCTCTCTCTCTCTTCATTTCGATCGGCTATGTCTAATTTCGTATTGTCTTCGTGTCGTTGATCTGTTTTGGATCACGAATACTGTCTCACACTTGTGCCAATCCTTAATTTCTTTATATAATTGTTACACTATTACCCTTATATTTCATATTTTATATTTTTGTACTTCTCCTTTGCATTTTTCTTGTGTCATTTTATTTCGATTTTATTATTAATTTGCTTCGCTTTCGATTATACCGTTTGCAATTACTACTCATTGCTTCTCCTTTCCGGTAGGTCTTAGAGCAGCAGTTTCTGCTGGTACCTCATCATTTTGTGTTATCATATAATTGTTCTCTCATTCGTTACTGTAATCTTTATTATCTTATTTTTGTAACTCTTATCTTATGCACGAATAAATTAAATTAAATTAAATTAAAATATATATAAATAATTCAAGAAATATATATATGATAATAAAACTAGTTGTCAAATTTTGAATAATCTTTAGTACAAGAAAATAACTTTCTTATGGAATGTTGAATTCAAATCTGTCTCCAGAAAAATTCCATCAAGTCAAATTTTTTACATAAAACATATTAATTTTAAACTTTTAATTTTTAATTTTTAAGATACAGCACATCAATTTTTAAATATTTCCTTCTGAATTTAGGTGCAACAAAGCAAATGATAAGCAAAATAAATGTTTCTATTAGGATTCAATAATAAATAATAATGAGATACGTTATCAGATATTAGAATAAAAATGTTAGGCGACTATTGTTAGACTCTAATACGCGAAATTAATTTAATTAAATTCATATAAAAACAAGAGTTAACATTTTTGATTTATAGTATAAAGAGAAATAGATCGATAGAAATGTTTTAGATGCAGAGAGAAGGAAATCATTTTCAATTAAAGCAGATTTTAATGCTTATAATTAATAATATTTGTGTGTGAATGTAGGTACAAATACAATGATCAAATACAATTCTATAGAATATGTGCCGATTGGCTTTGGTTTGTCGAACTTCAAACACACTCATAAACTGACTTAATCTCACAATTAAATTAATTGATTATTGATTTAATAATAATGCTAACATCCTTGTAAAAGCCTGTAAATAATTTATTGCATAAAATATTCCGGTTGAGATATTTTTCGCAATAAGTTATTTATAGGCTTTAAGAAATGTTAGCATTATTATTAAATTAATGATCAATTAATTTAATTGTGAGATTATTATTTCCGTTTATGATTGTATTTCAAGTTCGACAGATGGAATCGCAGTTTGGAGAATTTTGATAATTGTATTTGTATATTCACATATAAATATTATTAATTGTAAGCACCAAGGACTTTGATAACAGTTTTCTTCTCTTATTTGTGTTTAAAAATACTTCTGATTTTGTGTTTTATAATTTCAATAAAACTTTAGCGTATACTGGAAAAAATGTCTTTTTTTTACATCTCAGAAACCGGAGATTATGGAAAAATTGAAAATATTTTGATGGCAGATTCGAACTCAACACAAAAATTAAAAAAACAGTTCATATTCTCGCTTTGTGTAAACTACTATAATAGAAAACATTAATAAGACGTATAATATTATATTATAAATAAGATTTTATAATGGTCTTAAATTTTTTGCGTAATTAAATTAACTTGAGAAAGCATATTTATAATTAAAAATTAAGGTTCAACGTAATGTAGGTGGAGTAATATCAAAGTCTTAAAAGTAGCAAAAGTATTTTTCACAGAACTATATTAAGAACTACGGAAATTTCGTTTCCCAAGGATGTATGTTGGGTTTTTGCTGTGTGGTTTTACGAGATACGCTCACAATAAAAAAGAAAAAACGGTAAATTTAGCGTGGCTTTTTACCTCGGCAAAAATTACCGCATATTTTGTTTCTGTGAGCTTGGGAAATTAACTTTTTTTGTTACACATCAACGAAAGTATTTGCGGCTTCGTCAGCACGAAGTTTTGCCAGTTTGTAACTTTGTCGCGTCGCGTCACCGCTGCCGTCGTCGTCGCCGCCAACGCGTTTAGCAGCAGACTTGAAATGCAAGTCTTTCCGGGTATAGTCCCTTTTGTCGACGGCAGTTTGTTAAGTTTGTCAACGATAGTCGTGTAGCAAGCGTATACCTTTGAAACATAACCAGTTGACGTAATAAATTTCCGATGGCGTGCTATTAATTAGCCGTACGGCCGTTTAAATCCCAACACGACCAAGCTGCCGGATGTCGCAGTGTTCGCCCTCGTTCGAAGTTGAATCGCGGCCAAGATGTCAATGAAGCATCTAGGCCAAAGTAATTTAAGCGCGTTTCGTCCGTTCGATGTGTCAAAATCGCTTGCCCACGTTAAGCTTTTCACACGAAATTCATCGCGTTTTCAAACTTTATGTCGCATCAAACTTGATAAGAGCACCATTTATTGTGCAAAAAGCTCTGTTATTGGTGTCGACTCCAATTTATATAATATTTTTCAGTCGTAGTAAACCGTCCTTTCCGTTTTGAAGAAAGAAACAAATAAAACAATTATTGAAATCTCTAATGATTTGCAGTAAAGTTATTATATATTGAAATGATTATTGGGAAAAGTTTGTATTTTTCCCGGGCATACATTTTTACGGTGGCACAAACGTTGTTGAATGTAACGAGACCAGTTTCCGAATAAATTGTTTTCATGTTATGCAAACAGTCTGAGGTATTTCTCTGAATAAATGGCTTTAAAACAAATAAACTATGTCAATCACTCACAACATTTTGTTTTCTCGAAACAACACTAAATGATATGAATTACATATGTGTAACTATCATTCATATTAATGTTTCTTTGCGTATTTCAAGCTTATAGTGCAAACATAACGAAATATAATCTTTCTTAAAATATGCATTTTGGTTTAATTAAATGCAAAACTAAATATTTATACTTACATATAAGATCGATTATCTACTGTATTTATTAAAATATTTATTTCAATGAATCTTCAAGAATTAAAAAATGTTAGCAGCAGCAAATTACATACAATACACTGTTAAATATTAAAGGAACGATAATAATCTCTTCTTTGAATTAATTTTTAATTTCTATGTGCATTAAATTGTAAAATAATTTCTGAACTAATTCAGTGATTAGTTCATTGAAAGAGCAATTTTTGCTGAACGATCAAAATAATTACGTAGGACGATAAAATTGAATGCTAGAATATCAAAACATTTTGCAGCATTGCTTATCATGCTTAAGATTCTTGCAAAATTGTTTTCAAATCTAGCCAAGTTTTTAAATTCTTCAGCAAAATTGCTCTTTCAGTGTTTCAAAGTAAACATTATTCATATTTACTTAAGCATTTAATTAAACTAAATTTGAGTTAAATTTTATACATTTTCTTGAGAATTGTCAATTTCATTATTTTATATAGTCAAATTAATAACATATTAATTGAAGATAAGAACAGTGGCAACTGATAGAAATGATAAAAAATAACTTCAATTAAGTGTAATTTGACATTATAAATTTAACAGTGTAGATATATAATTTGAA
>Ga0157364_1003409_pt1 | contig 15396 bp, 13 predicted proteins | sample AttsexASBM2_FD_111476 | JGI IMG/M metagenome (GOLD analysis project Ga0157364, IMG submission 111476) | Fungus gardens microbial communities from leaf cutter ant in Ribeirão Preto, State of São Paulo, Brazil - Atta sexdens ASBM2 | ecosystem: Host-associated > Fungi > Mycelium > Unclassified ...
GAGGCGGACATGAGGATGAAGCATGGACTATAGGGCAGGCTTAGATAGTGGTAGCATGGACCAGGACACATTTGTATAAATAGGACACTAATTAAGCAGAGACTCCTTGTCGAGTTCTCTTGTAATCCCCACTCTTTACTTGATAGCCCACTGGAGAGCTTTGCTCATTGTAAGATCATTTGTCCTTGAGTGACGAGTGGTTGCTACAACACTCAGGCATCTCATAAATCTAATTGTCCCTTTGTTCCAGTTTACTTCTGGATTGTGTTTGACTAACCAGTCATATCCTAAGAAAATGTCTATGCTGTTTAAGTCTATAATCACTGTGTCAATTTTTTCTATTTGTTTGTTGATTTTCTAATAGTGTAAATCTCATTACTTCTCCATTCTTAGTTCCATCTGCATTAAAAACTTCAAATGACCTATCCATTGGTTCCATTTTAATCTGTTCTTACTTCACTAGTTATTTATTAGTTTCAGTATAGGTATATCCTGAGTCAACTAGTGTCTTAAGCCATAGTTTTTTTCTGTTTGATGTTTTCACATTTGTAGACACATTGAGTTCTCTTTGTTTGTTATCTCTCTGATGTAGAATAACATATTGATTAAGAGTTTTATTATGTACAGAGGTTCATTGTATCATGCTTACTCCAAACCTCTGACAAAATCCTTATCTTTGTTGCTGTCTTTTTCATCTGATTTTTTCTGTACACTTTTGTTCTTTTATGATTGCATGATCACTACCTCATGTTTTACAGAAGTTTACTACATACTGGACATGTACTGGGATTTATTTCATTATTGATTTATCATCAAACTGCACCTTACCTTACCTTTATATACTATTAGCCAGTACTTCATGTAGTAGTAGAGGCTTTTTCATTTTCTACTTTATTGTTTCCTCAAGAACACACAATGTATTCTTTATAGTCAATAGGTATATATAGTTGTAGATACAGTCTTGTATCTTTATGCTTTACCAATTGATTATTCCTCTACTCTTACTCAAGCCTTTATCTAAGTTGCAATATGAGCCAAGTTTAAGATTATAAAATCTTCTTTATCTTCTGTCCTGACCTGCAGTTCTTTGTAAGATGTTCCACTTTGTCACACTTATAACATTTCCTGGTTTCTTTCTCTTTTTTTGTTTTTAACAATCCTTTGCTATATGTCCATAAATATTGTAGTTGAAGCATCTAGGCTTCCCATCTTTGTCATAGTTGTCTTTGTACTTTCTAATATCCATAAGTACTCCTCTTCCTCCAAAGATAATTCCTAATCCTGTTCTGTAGTCTTGTCTGCCTTCTGTGAATTTATATTCTTGTCTGACTAAGGTAATTACCACCTTCCACTCCTTGAGTGTCTCTGGTACCACTATGAGTATGTATATTATTAGTTTCAGCCTTCATGGCCAATGCTTCAAATTCTATCATGAAGTCTACTATATTCTTCTTTTCCTGCTTGAATATCTCAATTTTCTATTTAGCATTTGCTACCTTACTCTTGTTACTGAATGCTATCTTGACTTCTTTAACAGAATAATCCCAATCCTAGATATTGTCTTCTTCTTCTATCTGGTCAATTTCTTTCTACACATAGATTCCTACTACATACTCTCTAAGTTGGGCTAGTACTATAGTGATCTTGTTATCTGTTACTAAAACTCTGTTGTTTTTGAGAAATAATCAGATCTCCCTTCACCAGTCTTCAAACTTTGTCTGGTCACTATCAAACTACCCTAGGTCTGGGACCATACTCTTTGGTATAACTGCCTGTACTGTTTTATCATGTACTGCTAGTGTAAGTGCTGTCAATATTTCTTCTAATGATATTAGTTCTATAGTTCTGTTTCTGTCTAAGGCATATTATTCAGTGATCCTCAATAATCCCAATATCTCTTCTAGTATCTCAATGCCTATTTTTTCTTGGCTGTGCCTGTCTGTCTTGTCTGTCCATAGTATTTACTACAATATTTGATATCTGATCTTGTCTGTTCTGCCTACAGTCTCTCTTACCACAATATTGTTCTGTTGCTATTCTTTTAATAGTTTAACTATTTGTCTATAGTCTTATCACAAAGTTGTTTTGATAGTTCTTCAACAGCTTAATCATTATAACATTCCAGTGGCCTAACTACTATATACTCTCCTTTTGCAAGGTAAGCCTGACAATGCTTTACCAAATGTTACAACCCTAAGCTTGGCTTAGGTTGCAACTAAGACAAAGACTTGAGAAAAAATAAAGAAGATGATAAATTGGTAAAGTGTAAAGATGCAGGACTGTATCTACTACTATATATCTAGTGACCATAAGAAATAAGTAAAGCATCCTTAACTTAAGGAAACAATGAAGAGAGAATAAAGAGAATATGAGATGATTTCTACTACTACATAAGGCACTGACTGATATAAAATGAGAGAAGTACAGAGTGCAGTTACAGTAACTATGAGTCAAAAGTGAAATGAACTCTAATATATGTTTAAGTCAAGATAAATATGAAGCAAACACCTGTGGTGCATGAGGCATCAATTGTAATAAAAACTCTACAAACTTTTCCTAGTTGTCAGATATGGTTCTGTTAAATTGGAGTATAGATGACAATTACAAAGTCATAGAAGCCTTAAGAATCACTCTGATAGCTCAGGAATCACCTAGTAAACTGTAGACAACTGTAAATGACTGTTTGAGAAAAAATAAGATATAACTCACCTGTAAACAAGTGTAAATGACTAGAAGTCAAAAATACATTCACAGAATGTTATACATGTGATCAGATAACATACTAACTAAGAAAAATATTATTCCAAGTTCAAGTCCATATCTGCTATGATAGGACTAAGAAGATCACTTCTAACAGGTTCATATTAGAAGGCAAAAGCTCACAGAGTTGGCTTGGAAGTGTGCTGGGTATGGAAACACTGTATGAAGTGTACAGTGATGCAAGCTTTTCAGAACAACCTTGGCTTCAGCTTATGTGCTGCACTGTCTGTCTGCTATGTAGTTGCAACTTCAGGAGATGAGTACTGATGATGGTGTATTACTGTAAAATACCAGAAATTGAGTTTAACTTAAATAATCAATTATTAGACTAGAAAATTACAGTGTAACTACTAGTCTTATATATAAGTAGAAATTATAAGAGATACTCAGGGGTTTCAGAGTACAGTCTCAAGCAGAGGTTTTAGTAATAAAACACTAAAAAGGGTTAATAGGAGAACTCTACTGTGAAAGGCTAAGCTCAATGGAAGTATCTTGTTAGATGTGGTTCACACCTTATTATCTGAGGTTTAAGAAGATCTCTTAGAAGTCTAAATATGTCATTTATATGTTATCTAAGAAATTGGAAGATAAGGGTTAGAATAATCTTTGGCTTCAGCTTATATGCTGCACTTCTACAAGTTATACTGGTTATATATTTTGGAAGAGTACTTGGGGGACTTAGAGATTGAGGCCTACCAGGAGGTGGTGAGATGTATGATCACCAACACCAGAAGTTAGTGATAGTTTTGGTTGATTTTCAGAATAAGACTGTTACAATGTAAACTACTAGTTGATATACTAAGTATATTATCTAGGGTAGTTATCTAGTATGAAAACTGCTAAGTGAGTTACCTTGGTTACTAGTGATCCTCAGATTTTAGAGAATAGAAGTCCATAGAGTTGACAAGAGTTCAGCAAGAACATCCAAGGTGGAATAGAGATAATTGATCTGCATCAGAAGAGGTTAGGGAGTACAGATGAGAGAGGAGGTGTTATCTATAGATTGAGACAGATGTAGTTGGAACAGAATAAGACATATCTCTATCATAGAAGGTAGAGTACTTGAGAGATTTAGAATTGAATACAACACTACCATGAAGAATATGTTGTGGAAATATGACTATTATGAAAGACAGGCTTTTGTCAGTAATTAACTATCACTGTAGAAGACAGTCTTTGGAACAAGTGGACTTAGCATATAATGCCAGTCATCCTAACAGTTTGTGCTTAACTACTATTGTTAGATTAGTCTCTTTATTATTAACAGTTCCTGATTACTAAAACATTATCATTTTATGTTTATATAATTAGATCTCCAGCACATCAGAATAAACTAGACAGTATTTAGAGTAGCTATTACCTTCAGAGACTCTATACTGTTCTCTTAAAATTTTCTAAAGGTAAGTTGTATAATTACTTATCTGTAAGGAAACTAGCTCTTCCAAATTCTTTCTCTTTCATAATTTTTAGCTGATCTATAATCTATGACCCTTTCCCACATCTGTACTCATCCACTCATCTGATTTCCCATGCTCCAGACTCCTTCAGGCTACATACCAATACTCCCAACTATCCAGATATGTCATTAAACTTGCTTTTCCATACTCCTTTACTCTTCTGCAATACTCTGTAGTTTTCCAAAGTCTTCTAACATCATCTGCACATCTGCCCATTTACTTTCCCATGCTCTAGAAGTTCTTGCTAAGTACTCTAGCTCTCTTCTATTTCAGTTTAAACTGTTTCTGATTACTTAAGTATTATCATTCCTTGCTTATTTAATAGGGATTCTGACACATTAGAATAAATCTGTTAATATATAGAGTAGTTGCCACCTTTAGAAATTCTCATTCTGTTCTCTTAGAATTTCCTGGAGGTGAGTGTGTAGTTTAGTATTTCTTGGACAATAAACTTAGGATTTCCTAGAGGTTTGAAGTACTAGGCCCTTCCATCCAGTTGCTCTAACATTATCTGGTTAATATACTTAGGATTTTATTATAATCTTAAGCTTAGCTCAGGTTGTAACTTAGGCAAAGACTTGAGTAAGAGTAGGGAATAAGTCAATTAGTAAAGCATGAGAATACAGGATAGTATCTACAGCTATATATACCTATTAACAATGAGGAAAGAAATGAGGAAGCCTTTACTACTACATCAGGTACTGACTAAGCATACATGAGAAAACAACAAGATATAGCAGATAATGAATTAGAAATAAAACAAACCCTAATATATGTTGTCCATACAGCAAATATCTGTAAGATATGAGGAGATGATTGTAACAATACTCCTATTTTAGCATTCATATCCTCATGAACTTTATTCTAGAAATATTAGATCTCTCACTACATATGATACCACCAGCTTTTTCATAGAACCTATAACTATTTCCCCTCATAATATTAAGACAATGAAGAAGGGTTTGTAAGGAGGCCTTCCTAAATTCTTTCTAATATTAAAGATCATTTTCTCCATTTTGCTGAATAGATTTCTAATGAGGTAGTGGATAAAATGGAACAATTTTTGTTGGTAACTGTAATTTTTTCAATGCTATTTCTAGATTATTAACTTTGTCCATTATGAAAACTGGAGTAGGAGTTTTTGGTTTACTGAGTTCAGATTGTCAGAGTTATGAACAATGAACTAGACTCCATTATATTCTTCTTTTGGTTTTATTTTCTTTTTCTCATTTTATTTTGAGTTTTCTTTTCTCTTTCTATATTTTGGACTTAAGCAGAAGAACTGGCATGACATCACATGTGACAGTCACACAAGTCACAGATTGTGACAAAAGGTATGACATAGATGATATAGAGAAAGTCATAGAAGGTTCTGGAATAGATGATATTATACAGCATAGTAACAACATGTTTGTTATGACTCAAAGATCTTAAGGTTAATTAATAAATAGAACCTTGTATTAGGGTTAATACAAGGGAACTCAATAGAGAGTTTTGTGCAGGATCATTTACCTTATATACCTAAGACTACTGGTCCATACTCTACTATTTTAGCCTATTTTGTGGCAATCACTAGTCAAAAGACCAATAGTAACACAAGTAATAAATCTTAAGGTAAATATTAAGTGGGAATCACAAGAGAACTCAACAAGGAGTCCCTGATGTATTGCTACTCTATTTATACAAAGTTTTTATAGTCTGTGCTAACAACAAATAGCCCTACCCTAATGTCCATGTATAGTTTATGCTTCCACCATGCATCAACCTCATATTTTCTATAAGAACACTATACTATATACATGTGTTATAACTCAAAACCTGTCAAGATCGTTGACGGTAGACTTTATTTTATTTTCTCTTTTCATTTTTATTTTAATTTTCTTTTCTTTTTCTTTTTCTGTTTTCTATTTTTAGAACAACTTGGGTTAGGGTTTATCTGTCACACTGTCACATCAGTCACAAATTGATGGCGTAGTCACAAGACTGATCACGAGACTTGGGAGAAGGGAGTAAAAGATACTAGAATAAAGTGATATCATACAGCATGGACAACACATGCTGGCCTCATGTAATACTCATAGTCATTTAGGGTAGGGTGCACAGTAGTTAGCACAGACCATGGGCTATAGTATATAAGGTAGACTATTTTGTCTTAGGAACTCTATTGAGTTCCCTTGTGTCACTCAATACAAGAGTTAGTTCATCGCTTAAACCCTTAAGCTTTGAATCATAACAAAACCCTTAGAGTTGGATTAAGAGGTAATCTTGTATTAGGTAACACAAGAGAACTTGATAAAGAGCTCTTTACAAAATAGTCTACCTTATATACTCCTACAGATGGTCCATGCTAGCTACTGTGCACCCTATTCTAAATGACTATGTGTGAAGCATGAGGCCAACATGTGGTGTCTATGTTGTATGATGTCACTTTGTTCCAGAACCTTCTACTTCCTTTTCTTAAGTCCCATGATCAATGTTGTGACTACACCATCATATGTGACTGATGTGACAGTGTGACCAATCACTTCTAACCCTAATCCCAGAGTTCTAAAAATTGAAAATATGAAAATAAATCGAAAATAAAATGAAAATAAGAAAAGAAAACAATAAAGAATTAAGTCTACTTCTTACAATCTTGACAATATGTGCCCTAATGTCATTCTTCTAGTTCTTTCTCCCAGATTCTATGCTTATGACCTCACATCATGTGACATATCATGTGACTGTGGTCACATGCCTCTTCATCATCAAATAAAAAAATAAAACAAAATAAAAAGTCAAAAGAAAAGAAATATTAAATCAAGAAAAAGCAAAGAAAAATGTTAGTGTCCAAGTGTACCATAACAGTCTATCCTAAATGACCAAGTGTATAACATGCTGTATGATATCATTCTTCTTAAACCTTCTACTATCTTCTATTGTAATATATAATTGCTAGTATGACTTGTGATAGTGTATGACACCAAGTTATGCCAAACTCTAACCCTAGATCCTAAAATAAAAATAAATAGGAAATAAAATAAAAATGAAACCAAAATTAAAAATAAATAAAGTCCACTATCTTTGACTCTGACAATGTTGGCCTTATCAAAAGTATATATACTTTAGGAAAGATTAGTTATAGTATGCAACAGTCTATGATCTTTATTCAAAGACTTAAGTTATAGCATAAATGATATAGTGTATTGTTTGTACAAAAACACCTCTTCAACTTGAATGACACTTTCTTTTTGTTTCCCTTTATCCATTGTTGTTAATTGAGGACTGCTATGATAGGATTCTTGATATGTATCTTGTATCATTTTAATGTGATTTTCAATCCTCTCATCTTCTTTGTCTTTGTAATGATCAAGTTCATCAGTAAGAAGCACTTGTATGTGATATGCTTGGTGTTCCATATCTTCATGTATGACATTTCTAAGGTTCCCTAATATGCTATATACTGGCTAACTTGACTAGATCTTGAATCTGCAGTTGATTGTTTGCCATTATTTCCAATCCTTGAATTATTTTGTGATACTTCCTGGTCCAATCTTTCTTTTCTTGGTTTAAAGTTATGATGAGGTTCATATTGTTAACAGTATGAGTGATGTAAGAATTAGGAGAGATAAGTGTGGTGATAAATTGATAAGCCATTTGAATGAGTTTCTTAATGTTAGTGTACTTTGAGATGTCAATTTGGGATTTTACATCTTTTTTTTATAGGTTTTGACTTGAAATCTTCATGCAATAGTCTTTAATTGCCTCTTTAGTATGCAGTAACCCTGTTGTCACTATCTATTGATCATGCTCATTTCCATAACCTCTCCAGTGAACCAAAAATTGCATGTTGTGTCCTTGTTTTCTATAATTTAGTATTTCTTTTACTTTATATTCTTCTTCTTTGTTAATAATATCCAGTGATGGTACTGGATCCATATATTGTCCCTTGAATTGTGGCTCCCTGTATTGTATAAGCAGGCCTTTGTTAAACATGCTGTGAATCATCTGCTGTGGCAACCACTAGTCAAAACAACCAATAGACTATTTAAGCAAACTCAAAAATGAAGTATCTTGTGGGAATCACAAGAGAACTTGACAAAGAGCCCCCAATACACTCCTATACTATTTGTACAAAAGAGTCATGGTCTATGCTAGCAATAAATAGTCTTACCCTAAAGTATACATGTTGTCTATGAGTTCACCATACTATTACCACAAGATAAACATGTCTCTAATATTATTGTTCTAGTTCTTTCTACTGTGTTCCAGACCTATAACATTACATCATGTGATGTATCATGTGACTGCATGCCTCTTCATCATCCAAATTAAAATCAAATCAAGAAATATAAATAATAAAAAGAAAAGAAAAATCAAAATAAATTGTTAAAGAGTTTATATCTTTTCTAGTCCAACTTCTTTAAGAATCAATTCAAATGGATATTTTTTGCTTCCAACTACATGTTGTCTCCTACCTTCAAAACTTGTGGGTTCCTTCTCTTTTTATCAAATTATTTCTTTGTAGCCTTTTTTGCTATTTCCCATTGACTTCTTTACTACTTCCCAACTTCTTTGTAGTCACTCAAGAAAATCTTCCAGCTTTAGTAATTCCATCTTCACTATTAGGTCCCCTTTCTATAGATGTCTTCTGAAGTCTAGTTCAAATAGGTGTATTTTGTAGCTACATGTTTCTTGTCATTATATTGGAATTCTGCTACTGATAACTATTTCATCTAATTGTTCTGTTAATAATTAACATAATATTATAAGAATACTTTGACCTTCTGATTAATTCTTTCTGTTTGACCATCTATTTGAAAATAATATACTATTGACAATGTTTTTTTTGTTCCCAATGCATTGTTAATGTCTTTCATGAATTTTGAAGTAAATTGAGGTCCTCTGTTGCTAAGAATCTTTTATGGTACTCTATGTATCTTCCAAATTTCATTCCTATAGATCTTGGCTATGTCTTGTGATAATATTGCTATAGTTGTCATCTTAAGTCTGATCATCTTGGTAAATTGATCTACTATAACTACAATTGTATCTTTATCATCTGATTTGGGAGATGGTCCAATAATGCTGATATTGATTTCTTGTCATGGTCCTTCAGATATTCCCAATGAATGAAGTTTCCCTGTCTTTTTCATGTGTTACACTTTATGTTACAAACTCAAGATCTTAAAGTAGATTAAGAATAAAAACCTTATATTGGGTTAACATAAGAGAACTCAATAGAGAACTCTGTACAGGATTGTCTACCTTATGTACCTAAGACTAATAGTCTATACTCTACTACTTTAACCTACCTTAAATGACCATGCATCTGCCTTAAGGTCAACATGTGTTAAACATGTTGTATAATAACATTTCTTCTAGAACCTTCTATTACTTTCCATTGTGACATGCAATCATGTGAATCTGTGACTGTGACCTGTGATGTCACATTAAACCCTAATCCTAGTTTCCAGAAAATGAAAATAAAGAGAAAATAAAATAAAAATAAGAAGAAAATTGAAAATAAATAAAATCTACCATCTTCAACTCTGATACTTTATTTTGCTGGTATTTTTGACAGCCTTAGATATATTTATATTTCTTGATGTCACTTCTTATTTCTAGCTACCAATAGTTTCTCTTGATCAACTCAAGTATCCTTTGTTGTCCTAGGTATCCTATATCTACTGGTTTATAGTTATCTTGTAGAATTTGCTCTCATATCTTCCAGTTGAATTCTTTCAACACTTCCTGTTCTCTTGTGTTGTTTCTTCAAATTTCCTCCAATAATATGGTTTCTTTTATTACTTGATTTCTTTTGAGTATTATTACTTCTACTTCCATGTGATTTTTCTTGTTCATAACTTGTCTTTAAGCATCTTTATATCTTTGTTGTTATCCTTTGTGTCTACCTAATCCTTTCTGGATAAAATATCCACTCTTGTATTCATTTTTCCCAGAATATATCATAGAATAAAGTTACAGTCTTGTGACTTCAAATACTATCTTGTTTACTGTCCATTGAGCTTGTGTGGTTCTCAGAAATACTTGAGATTTTCATAATATGTCTAGACTTCAAACTTCTTTATAGTATCTAATAGATATTATCTCTATTTTGTTAAAACTTCCACTATAGCTAATAGTTCTTTGTTGTATATCTCATAGTTCCTTTCAACTGGCTGCATTGTTCTTGATAAAAATGCAATAGGTTTCCATTTCCCTTTCTATTCCTAGGATAGGACTCCTCTAATTTTGTGTTCTAATACATCAGTTTCTACTCTGAATTTTTCTTCTCTCTTTAGTAGAGCAAGTACTAGCTAACTTGTAATCTTATCCTTTAATTCTTCAAATACTTTTTGATGTTCTTCTTCCCATTTCCATTTCTTTTTTTCAAAGTTTGTTGAGAGGTTTTGCCATATAACTGAAGTTTTTGATAAAACATCAGTAGAAATTTGCAAACCCTAAGAAGATTTCCACTTTTTTTATCTTGGTAAGAGTTTTTGATTCTTTGACAGTCTTGACTTTGTCATTTTCTATCTGTGCTTCTCCTCTCCTAACTACTACTCCTAGTATGAGTATCTTCTCAGCATCAAAGTCATACTTTGACCATTTGAAGTAGAGGTTATGTTTTTCCACTACCTTCAAAAACCATATTGTTCTTTCTTCCAGTTCCTTTCTGGTCTTGGCAGGTATAATGAAGTCATCCATATAATTGGCCAACACTTCTTCATGTAAGAGCTCTCAGAATATACTGTTCATCATTCTTTGAAATGTGCTCAGCAAGTTGCATAACCCAAAGTACATTACTTTAGACTTGAATCATCTCTTTTTTGTTAAAAATGCTGCTTTCCATTCATCACCTTCTTTGATCCATACATTATTATATCTCTAGATAAGATCCAATTTGTAAAAGTACTTGGTGTCTTTGAGCTTGTCAATCACTCCCCCAATTAAAGATAGTAGTGTCTTGTTCTTTATCATATGCTGATTCAATTTCTTGTAGTCCTGTACCAATCATAATAATCTATCCTTCTTTGGAATGTAGAAACATGGTGCTACATATTATGAACTCAATTCCATAATTAGTTCTACCTTGAGCTGTTTATCCAACCATTGATTTAGCACTTTGTTCTCTTTGACTGTCATTGCATAGGCCTTGGCATTTAATTTCTTTGGTGCCTCTTCCATTAGATTTATCTCATGATTCCATTCTCTTTGTTCAGGTAACTTTTCAAATTTATTTTTGTTGAATAAATGGGTAAACAGTCAAATATACTCTGGTAAATCTTCTGGATTCATTGAATCCAGTTCCATTTCTATTTCCTGTTGTTCTTTGTCCTTGTCATCTATTTTTTGTAATCTTCATGTCCTTAATATAAAAGATATGCTCTGGTGTTGTGTCCTACATTCTCTTAAGCATCTTGTAAACTGTATTGTTCTTATGTTCCAGTTTACTTCTAGATTGTGCTTGACTAACTAGTTATATCCCAAAAACATGTCTGTACTGTTTAAATCCATCACTTCTGCATCTATCCATTCCATATATCTGTTAATCTCTAGTTCCAGTAGTACAAATCCTGTAAATTCTCCATTCTTGGTTCCATCTGTATTAAAAACCTTGAATAACCTATCTATTGGTCATGTTTTTATCCTTTTTTCTTTTACCAGTTATTTATTGATTCCAGTATAAGTGCACCCAGAATCCACCAGTATTTTTAGCTGTAATTCTTTTCCATTTGATATCTTGACATTTGTTTACATGTTGAGTTCTCTTTTCTTATTATCTCATTGATAAGGAATAATGTATCAATTTAGGAATTTATTATGTACAGAGGTTCATCATACCATGCCTACTCCAAACCCCTGACAGAACCCTTCTGTTTGTTGTTATCTTCATAGTCTAACTCTTCCTGTACATTTCTGTTCTTCATTTTCTGTTCTATTCTACTATTCTTTGCTAAATGTTCCACTTTATCACACTTGTAGCATCTCTTTATCTCTTTTTCTTTCTTTAGCTTTCAGCAATCCTTTGCTATATGTCTGTATAGGTTGCAATTGAAGCATCTAGGCTTCTTATCTTTATCATAGTTGTCTTTGGATTTCCCAATTTCCATGGGTATTTCTCTGCCTCCATAGATTATTTCTATTCCAATTCTATAATTGTGTCTGCTCTCTGTGGATTTGTATCCTTGTCCAACTGAGATAATTACTATCTTTCATTCCTTCAAAGTCTCTGGTGCCACTATGGGTGGGTATCCTAGTATAGTCTTGATAATATCATTCCTAATATTCTTCTTTCATAAAAAAATTGCATGTATATCATCAGTTTCTGCTTTCATTGCTAATGTGTCAAAGATGAAAGCAGTGGACTTAATTTCTTTTTCTTTTTCTTTCTATTTTCATTTTTCTTTTGATTTATTCTCCACTTTTTCTATTTTTAGAACTTAGGGTTAGGGTTAGAGTGACAAGATCACATTGTCACACATCAGTCGCATCAGATGACATGGTTACAAGTCACAAGATGCATAGAAGGACATAGAAGGTTCTGGAAGAATGATATTATACAACATGTACAACACATGTTGACCTTAAGGCAAACACATGGCTGTTTAGGGTAGGCTAGAAGTAGTTAGCATGGACCATGAGGTTTTAGTATACAAGGTAGACTATCCTGTACAGAGTTCTCTATCGAATTCTCTTATGTTAACCCTAATACAAGATTCTTTCTCTTGATTAACTCTAAGGTCTTGAGTTTGTAACATAATGCTTTAAACTCAATCATAAAGTTCATAATGTGTTTCTTTCTTTGTCTGAATGTTTCAATCTTCCACTCAGCATCTGCTGCCTTGCTCTTATTGCTGAATGCTATCTTGACTTCTTTGACAAATTTGTTCCAATTTTGGGTATCATTTTCTTCTTCTATCTGGTCAATCTTCTTCTGCACATAAATCTCTATAATGCCTCCTCTAGGTTGGGCTAATACTACTATAATTTTGTCATCTATTGTTATGACTCTGTTGCTTTTGAGAAATAATTAGATTCCTCTCCACCAGTCTTCAAACTTTGTCCAGTCACCATCAAACCATCCTAGGTCTAGGACTATACTCTTTAGTGTTACTGCATATTCCAATGCTGCTAGTGCTAGTGCTAATACTATCAACATAATCTCTTATGTTCTTGGTTCAGTTGTTCTATTCTTATCCAAGGAATATTTTTTGGTGATTCTCAATGATCTAAGTATTTCTTCAAGTACCTCAATATTGGTTCCTTAATGTTATTGATCTGTCTTGTCTTTCTGTAGATTCTACCACAATAATTGGTTTTCTATAGTTCTTCAATGGCCTAACTGTTATGATGTTCTAGTAACCTAACTGTTAAGACAACTAGGTAGAAATATGGAGTATGCACTCTCTAGGAAAAACCTAAATATATATTTTTGAGAAAGTACAATATAGTACTTACCTCCAGAAAAAACCCAAGAGAATAGAATGAGGTTTTCTAAAGATGATGACTATTTTAAATATTATACTGTTCATTCCAATCTAGCAGAACAATACTAATGTAATCAAGGAATAATGATACCAGCATGGTTAGAAACAATAAATAAAGACATTATGAACTTGTACCAAGGTCTTAGTATGAGAGTGGCAGGTCTAAGTGTGACAGAGTTTAGGTATGGAGTTGAACAAGACTAGAGTGAGAAGATCTGCATCAAAGTCTGCTACTAGCATTTGTTTAAGAAAGTCCAGACATAGAGTTTATTGGTGGAGTTTGCACATGAATGTCTGTGATAGAGTTTGTATTATACTAACCACTATACACTTTCCTTTTGCAAGGTGAGCCTGATGACACTTTACCAAATGTTACAACCTTAAGCTTGGCTTAGGTTGCAACTTAGGCAAAGACTTGAGTAAGAGTAGGGAATAAGTCAATTGGTAAAGCATAAGAATACAGGATAGTATCTACAGCTATATATACCTATTAACAATAAGGAATACATATGGCATTCTTGAGTATACAATGAGGAAAGAAATGAGGAAGCCTCTACTACTACATGAGGCACTGACTAAGCATATATAAGGAAACAACAAGGCACAGCAGATAATGAATTAGAAATAAAACAAACCCTAACATATGTTGTCCATACAGCAAACATCTGTAAGACATGAGGAGGCAATCATAACAGATTTCCTAGAGATCACAAACTCTGCTAAATTCCATAGACTTCATCTAGTTTCTCTGACAGTGTAGGCCTAAAAGTATTCTTCCAATTTAGATCATTATTATAATGGTGGAGACTTGGATCTGTGACAGGAGGTGTTGTTCATATATCTTACATAGTATAGAATAGAGATTGGGGAGAAGAACATTCCTTGTTACAATTTCAAGCTTGACTTAGATTACAACTTAGACAAAGATTTGAGTTGTTACAATTGATGCCTCATGCTTCATAGGTGGTTATCATATGGACAACATGTATTGGGGTTGTTTCATAACTCTGACTTAATTATGCTGCACCTCATGTAGTAGAGGCCTCCTTATGTTTCCCTCATGTTATGTTCACTTCTTAACATATTGTATCCTTATGGTCTTTAGGTATATATAGCTATGTATGGGAGGAGAGAATGATCAATTGGTAAAGTGTAAAGATACAGGCTTGTATATATACCTATTGACCATGAGGAAACATAATGGCATCCTTGATGAAACAATAAGAAGGAAGTGAGGAAAACATGAAGAGGCCTCCACTACTTTATGAGGCACTGACTGATACAACATGAGGAAGATGCAAGGCATAGTAAATAAAACATGAGGTAGAATTGCTTGTTACATTCCTGTTAGTTAATTTGTTTTGAGCAACATGGAGGATTTGAAGCAAAGGCACCTGAAAGATGCTCACTCAGGTGAGGAGCAGAGTTTGACCCTGAGTGGGTCAAAGAATTACGGCAGGAAAACACCATTGAAGAAAACTATAAAACCAAACAAGAGTAGCCCCACTTTATCAATTGTCAAACACACAGTTCTCTACAGCTATTTCAGTCAAAAGTCAGAATCTATACATCTGCTTGTTATCGTTGGTGATCTTGAATAGTCACACAGGAAGCATAAAGGTTACAACAGCGATCATTGATGCTATCCTACAACTTCGACGGGTGCACCCGCCGCACACGTTGCTCATATTGTTCCTGGAGTACTC
>Ga0157364_1003411_pt1 | contig 15390 bp, 20 predicted proteins | sample AttsexASBM2_FD_111476 | JGI IMG/M metagenome (GOLD analysis project Ga0157364, IMG submission 111476) | Fungus gardens microbial communities from leaf cutter ant in Ribeirão Preto, State of São Paulo, Brazil - Atta sexdens ASBM2 | ecosystem: Host-associated > Fungi > Mycelium > Unclassified ...
AACAATAACAGATTACAGAAGACAACAGAGCATTATAGAAGAGTGAGGAAACATAGAAAAGAGAAGTTAGATAACATATCCAAACAGTTAGAAGTATTTGTATACAGTTCAAAGAAACCTAAGTTGTGAAAAAGGGGATTAGCAGATGAGTGTGGATACTAGAAAGGGTTACAGAACATAGATCAACTGGAAAATATAAAAGAGAGAAGCCCTAGAAGAGTAAGTCTCCTTACATTATACTAGTTCTAGTAATTCTTAAATATCAGAGATAGAGATCTATGGAGTTGTCAAGAGTTTAGCAAGAATGTTTGAAGTGGAATGAAGATATGTGATCCACACTAGAAGAGATCAGGGAGTATAGATGAGAAAAGAGATGTTATCTATAAGCTGGAACAGATATAGTCATATGTCATATCTTATTCTAGCTATATCTATTCCAACCTACAGATAATATCTAAGTATTAAATACAGTTTATATCTTATTATCCAAGATCTGGTAAGGCATCTCAAAAGTCCAAATATGTTAGTTAGTATATTATTTGAGAATATAAAAGACAGGTTGGAACAATCTTTGACTTTAACTTATATATTATGTATCAGAATTGAAGATAGCTTTATTTATTTTTATTTTTATTTTTATTTATTTTATTTTAGACTTAAGATTAGTGTTTGGTATGATATCACATGTGACTGTCACAAACTGTCACAAGTCATGGTCACACAATCATGGGTTATATAGAACATCATAAGACGTTCCAGAAAAATAATGTCATATTATATACTAATGGTATATAGTACATATATTCTTTAGAGTAGGCTAGGTTTAGTATAATATAGACTATTAGCCAATTGTATATAAGATAGACACTTTGTAACTGGAACTCTATCAAGTTCTCTTGTGTTAATCCTAATACAAGATTCTGCTTTTGACTTTACTCTATAAGTCTTAAGTTATGATATTATATCTTTACTAGCCACACTGGTTGCATATTTCAGAAGTGAATTTATGGAATTTCAATTAAAACTATCAGAGAGTGGCAAGATGTGTCATCATCAATACTAGAAGAGAGTTTTAGTTTTAGTCAATTTTCAGAATAAGCCAATATAGTATAAACTACTAGATTATATACTAGATATACTATCTAGTGTAGTTATCTGGAATGGAGACTGTTAAGTGAGTTACTCTAGTTTACTAGTAATTCTTAAATATTAGAACTAGAGATCTATAGAGTTGGCAAGAGTCTAGCAAGGACATCTAAGGAAAAATGAAGAGATGTGATCTATACTAGAAGAGATTAGAAAGTATGAATAAGGGAAAGGGTATTATTTATATTTTAGAATGAATATGGTTGGAACAGGATGTGACATCAAGAATTATTAGAAACCAGAATAACTTGCTTAGTGGTCTCTATTCTAGATAACTATCCTAAGTAGTATACTCAGTATATAAACTGGTAGTTTACACTGTAATTATTGTAACTCAAAGACTTTAGAGCAAGTCAATAGGAAAGAACCTTGTTGTTACAATCAATGCCTCCTGTATACAGCATAGACTAGGGTCAAGAGTAATGACAGCATAATTGGCTGTGCCACAACTGTCTCAGTCAGTGCCTCATGTATGTAATGACCTTAAGCTAGAGCCCAGGTTGCAACTAAGGCAAAGTCTTGAGAAAGAGTAAGGGAAATGTATAGATGGTAAAGCGTAAGGATATAGAAGTGTATCTACACTATATATACAAGAATACATGATGAAACCACAAGTAGTTCATGAGGTAAAGGAGTCATACAGCATGAGGCAACAGAGAGGAAGAAATGAGGTTGTGGCACCTACTACATGAGGTGCTGACTAAGACTACTTCGGCGTAGCTGATCGTCGTTGTCATACCCTTTACCCATGTCCATGTTGTCTCCAGAAGGCATCAATTGTAACAATACCTCTGTTTCAGGATTTATGTCCTCATGAATCAGACTAAAACTTCCAACTCTCCCGACACATGCATCGCCACTATCTTCTTATTTGGTCCTATGATGACTTGACCCCAACAGTCGATGGCAATGAAAAATGGCTCGTGCGGTGGACCTCCTTGGTACATTTTGATCGGATATCCATTTCGTGTCATTTCTGTGTTATATCGATTATCCACTAGTGCCATTGCGACTTCTTTCCAAAATTTGGGATCTTGTTCTCCTTTTGATTTGAGGGATTGGTAATGTGTTGGTGGATGAAATAGTCTGGTTTGTGTTGGCACTTTAATGAATTTCATGTACTTGATGAGGTTTTTAATTTCTTTGTCGATGAAACTGGTGCTGTGGGTAGATATGGATGTCGAGCTTGATACCTTATATGGCTTGATCAATATTATTTCTTTGTCTTCAACTCTTCCTTCATCTCTTTTTACTTCTTTATCTATGTATAGCTCTTGAATCTCTCAAATATTCTCCTCCACATAATTGTTTCCTCTTCCTTTGTATTGGTCCAATTCATCAGCCAGCATTCTTTGAACTTGTAATGCTCAGTTGTCCATGTCGCTTTGTATCAAATACAGAAGATCTTCTGCTATTTGTGTAATATTCATAGTGTTCATTGTCCGATTGTTGATACTGGCCATCAGGATTGTCTCTTCTATCTCCGTGACTGTCATACTCATTTCTTCTGCTATTTTCTTCATGTCTTTTAACATCCTCTGAATATCGATCATTGCTTTGATCTCTCTTAATGTCTTGTGGTATAGCCTCATCCAATCTTCTCTCTCCTTCTTCATTACTTGAGCTTGGTCCATATTATTTAATTTTCTTGAGATATAGGGGTTGGAAGAAGTGGGTGCCATTGTGTAGTAGTTGTTGTTGTTGGATACTTGGGAAGACATTGTTTTTGAATATAGCTTTGGTAGATTGAGTGAATACTTTTGCTGTCGGAATGGGATTTTACCCCTCCCTCTTTATAGGTTTCGACTTGAATACCTTGTCCAATAGTCTTCTATTGCCTGTCTTGCATGTGGCAACCCTGATTCCACTATCCATTGATCGTGTTCATCCCCATAGCCCTTCCAATGCACCAAGTATTACATTCCCCATCCTCGTGTTCTGTGCTTCCATACTTCTTCCACTTCATATTCTTCTTCTTCATTAATAATTGTAGGCAGAGGTGCTGGCCTCTTGTGTTGTCCTTGAAACTTCGGCTCCACACATCATGTCAGAAGGTCTTCATTGAAAATGTTGTGAATTATCCATCCTTCTGGAAGCTCTAGTTCAAATGCTCCCAATCCAATGTCCTTTGAGATTTTGAATGGTCCATATCTTTTATTATCCAGCTTCTTCAAGGGTCGGTTCGAATGGATATTTTTGTTTTCTAGCCACACATGGTCTCCAACCTTCAATCCTTGAGGATTCCTTCTTTTCTTGTCAAATTGCTTCTTCATATTCTTCTGCGCTTCCTCCATTGCTTTGGTCGCCTGTTCCTAGCTTTTTTGTAATCCACTAAGGAAGTCTTCCACTCATGGAATGTCTGTTTTCATCATGAGGTCGCCTTTCCAAGGGTGTCTTCCAAAGTTTAACTTGAATAGAGTCTTTCCCATTCCTGCATGTTTCTTGTCGTTGTATTGGAATTCTGCAGTAGCCAGCCAATTCATCCAATCATCCTGTTGGTAATTCACATAGTGTCACAGAAACATTCCTATCTCTTGATTGATTCTTTTCATTTGACCATCTGTTTGAGGATGGTATGCTGTTGATAGTTGTCTCTTTGTTCCTAGTGCTTTTGTGAATTCTTTCATGAATTTTGATGCAAATTGCAGTCCTCTGTTGCTTAGAATCTTCCTAGGTATTCCATGTAGTTTCCAAATGTCATCCCTATAGATCTTCGCTATTTCTTCCGATGAAATATTCGTTGTTGTTGCTTTTAAACGAATCATTTTCGTAAATCGGTCGACAATGACGACTATAGCGTCCATCCCATTTGACTTTGGTAATGGTCCGATGATATCTATGCTGATTTCTTGCCATGGTCCTTGGGGTATTTCCAATGGATGTAGTTCTCCTGCCTTCCTTTGGTGCTAAACTTTGTTCTGTTGGCATTTGAAGCATCCCTGTATGTATCTCTTGACGTCCTCCTTTAGTTCTGGCCACCAGTAATTCCTTTTGAGAAGTTCCAGCATCCTGTGTTGTCCTGGATGTCCCACATCCACCGAATCATGATTCTCTTTCAAGATTTCCTCCTTGATCTTCTTGTTGTTTGGTACATAGATTCTTTCTTCCATATATACCACTCTATCTTCTTCCCAGGTTAGACCATCCTCTTTCTTCAATGCTTGAACGATTTCTTTCTCCCTTGTTGTATTTTTTCTAATTTCCTTAATTATATCACCTTCTTCCCTTGTCGTTTTTCTCTTGATCATTGTGATTTCTGCTGTCGTCCTTTGTTGCCATAGTTTATCCTTTAGAAGTTGAACATCTTTGTTGTCCTCTTTCGTGCTCACTTGATCTTTCCTTGAAAGGATATCTATCTTTGTGTTCGTCTTTCCCAGTATATGTTTCAGTGTAAAGTCATAGTCTTGCAACTTTAGATACCACTGAGCTTGTTGTCGGTTCAATTTGTGAGGTTCCCTGAAATACTTTAAGTTTTCATGGTCCATCCAAACTTCAAATGATTCCTTTGCGTCCAACAGGTATTGTCTCCATTTTGCGAGAGCCTTTACTATTGCTAGTAGCTCTTTATCATAGATCTCATAGTTTTGTTCTGCTGGTTGCATCGTTCTTGACAGGAAAGCTATTGGTTTCCATTTCCCATCTTGTTCTTGGGATAGTACTCCTCCGATTGCATGTCCTGATGCATCTGTCTCCACTCTGAATTTTCTCTCTCTTCTTGGTAGAGAAAGAACTGGTTGACTTGTAATTTTCTCTTTAAGTTCTTCAAACGCCCTTTGATGCTCTTTCTCCCACTTCCATTCCTTTTTGCCCTTTAGTTCGTTTAATGGCCTTGCTGTGTGACTGAAGTTGTGGATGAATCATCTGTAGAAATTGGCAAATCCAAGGAAACTCTCAACGTCCTTGATTCTTGTTGGTGTTTTCCACTCCTTTACTGCCTTTATCTTTTCCTGTTCCATCTTGACTTGTCCTTTTCCAACTACCACTCCTAAGATAGGGATTTCTTCCATATTTAAATCGCATTTCGATCATTTAAAACACAAATTGTGTTTCTCCACTATCTTTAGGAATCTGATTGTTCGTTCTTCCAGTTCTTCCATTGTCTTTGCTGGTATCACAAAGTCGTTCATATAGTTGGCCAGTACGCCTTCATGAAGTAATTTCCGGAAAATGCTGTTCATCATTCTTTGAAAGGTTCCTGGTGAATTGCATAGTCCAAAGTACATCACTTGAGGTTCGAATAATCCTTTGTTGGTCAGAAATGCGGCCTTCCATTCGTCTCCCTCTTTAGTCCATATGTTGTTGTATCTCCAGATCAAGTCCAATTTGTTGAAGTATTTTGCCTCTTTGAGCTTGTCAATTACTTCTCCAATTAGAGGTAGTGGCATCTTGTCCTTTATTGTGACCTGGTTTAACTTCCTGTAGTCTTGAACCAATCATAATGAACTGTCCTTCTTTGGAATGTAGAAGCAGGATACTACATATCTTGACTTTGATTCCACAATGAGTCCTGCCTTGAGTTGTTTGTCTAGCCATTGATTTAAGGATTCTTCTTCCTTTAATGTCATTGTGTAGGCCTTTGCATTCAATTCCTTTGGTACTTCGTCTGTCAGATTTATCTCGTGGTCCCATTCGCATCTTTCTGGTAGCTTTTTGAATTTCTTCTTGTTGAATAGATGTATGAATGGTCAAATGTATTCCAGTAAATCTTCTGGGTTTGTTTTGTCTGGTTCCTTTCCGATTTCTCCATTGTTCTGTTCCTTGTTATCCGTTGTTTCCATTGCCTTGGTTCTTCTGGATTTGAATCATATGTCCTTGTGTTTCATTGTACAATTTCCTGGGTATCTTGTAAACTTGATAGTACTGTTCGTCTAATTTACTTCCGGATTATGTTTAACCAGCCAGTCGTGTCCTAGGAACATGTCTGTTCCATCCAAGTCCGTTACTGCTGCTTCCAATATCTCTTTGTGTCTGTTGATTTCAATTTCTAGAGGCACCACCTTAGTCACCTCTCCGTTCTTCGTACCATCGGTGTTGAACACTTCGAAAGAGAAGTTTATCGGCTTTGTTTGAATCCTTTTGTCCTTGACTAGTTGTTCGTCAATCTCTGTGTATGTGCACCCAGAGTCCACCAGTGCTTTCACTTTCAGCTTCTTGCTGTTTTTTGTCTTGACATTTGCATACACGTTTAATTCTTTCTTTCCTTCACTAGTTCAGTGATTTGGAATAATATATTTATTATTCTGGGAATTTACATGGGAGATCTCTTGTACCATGCCTACTCGAGATCTTTGCCAAAACCCTGTTCTTCCTTTTTGTTGTCTTTGTCATCTAATTCTTCTTGGACTTTTCTTTTCTTCATTGTCTGTTTTCCTTTACAGTCTTTGGCAATGTGTCCCTTTTTGTCACATTTAAAACACTTTCGTGTTTCTCGTTCTTTCTTTTCCGTTTGGTATTCCTTTGCCATGTGTCCATATTTGTTGCAGTTGAAACAATTTGATTTCCCGTCTTTGAAATTGTTGTTAGACTTTCCAATATCCATTGGTTGTCCTCTTCCTCTATATGTCGTTCCGGTGCTCGTGTTGTAATCATGTCATCCCTCTGTGGACTCGTATCCCTGTCCTACTGATGTGATTGCCACTTTCCACTCCTTGAGCGTCTCGGGCATTGCTATGGGTGGGTAACCCAGTATTGTCTTGATAACATCGTGTTGTGCATTCTTTTTCAACAGAAAGATGGCATGTAGCTCATCTGTGTCTGCCTTCATGGCTAATACTTCGAATTCGATTATGAAGTCAGCCGTGTTCTTTTTTCCTTGTTTAAACGTTTCTATCTTCCATTCGGCATCTGCTGCCTTTGTCTTGTCGCTGAATGTCGTTTTGAGTTCTTTCACGAAGTTGTCCCAATCCTGGGTTCCTAATTCCTCATCTAGCTCATCGAGCTTCCGTTGTGCATAAATTCCCACTACACCTCCTCTGAGGCAAGCTAGGATCGCTGTGATCCTGTTGTCAGTTTCTATGACTCTATTGCTCTTGAAGAATAATCTGATCCCTCTCCACCAGTCTTCAAATTTTGATCGGTTACCATCAAACCATCCTGGGTCCAGTACCATGTTCTTCGGCAATCCTGCCTGTATGTTTCCGCTGTTTGCTACAGTCTCTGGTGCTGGTGCTACCAACATATCTTCCATGGTTGTCTGTTTGTACTCGTCTGAGGCTTCTTCTGTGATCTGCAAAGATCCTAATCGTTCTGATAATGCCTCAATATTGTTCGTTCTTCTTGAACTCGTCTTGGTTCTTTCTTCATAGCTTCAGCTACACATGTTTCATTTCCCGGCAGGTAACTCTGTCTAGTATTGTTTGTATACACCTCTCTTGCAAGGTGAGCTTGTTGACGCTTTACCAAATGTAACGACCTTAAGCTAGAGCTCAGGTTGCAACTAAGGCAAAGTCTTGAGAAAGAGTAAGGGAAATGTATAGATGGTAAAGCGTAAGGATACAGAAGTGTATCTACACTATATATACAAGAATACATGATGAAATCACAAGTAGTCCATGAGGTAAAGGAGTCATACAGCATGAGGCAACAGAGAGGAAGAAATGAGGTTGTGGCACCTACTACATGAGGTGCTGACTAAGACTACTTCGGCGTAGCTGATCGTCATTGTCATACCCTTTACCCATGTCCATGTTATCTCCAGAAGGCATCAATTGTAATAATGTAGTAGGTACTATGTCCTTGCCTTTACCTCATGTATTATGACTTATCTACATTATATACTTTGAACACTTTCCTCATAGGCTCCTATTATATATAGAGTAGATACTGTATTGTATTTTTACACTTTACCAATTACATCTACTCTTATTCCTTTCTCAAACCTTTGCCTAAGTTCTAACCTGAGCCAAGCCTAAGGTTATAACATTTGGTAAAGTGTTGTCAGGCTCACCTTACAAGAGAGGTGCAGTGAAGAAAAAGTCTACAGACAAGATGAAACAGTGTGGTAGAATCCATGAACAGACAAGATGGCAGGACAAAGCCCAGACATTATTGAAGTGCTAGAAGAGATACTTGGATCATTAAGGATTACTGAAGACAGTATGTCAAACCAAAGCACAGAACTAGAAACACCAGAGACAGAAGAAATGTCAATAGCACCAGTACCAACAGTGCACAACAAGAACATATCTATGAAGAACATGGTCCCAGACCCAGAATGGTTTGATGGGGACAGAATGAAGTTTGAAGACTGGTAGAGGGAAATCAGACTATTTCTCAAAAGCAACAGAGTAGTTGCAGCAGACGACAAGATCACTGCAGTGCTAGCCCGACTTAGAGGGGGAGTAGCAGGAATTTATGTACAGAAAAAGATTGATGGACTAGAAGACATAGAGGATACCCAGGACTGGAAAGAATTTGTTAGAGAAATCAAGACAGTATTTAGCAATAAGAGCAAAATAGCAGATGCGGAATGGAAAATCAAAACATTCCAACAGGGCAAGAAGCACATTGCTAACTTCATGATTGAATTTGAGGCATTAGCCATGAAAGCAGAGACAGACAACATACATGCAATCTTTTTATTAAAAAAGAATATACAAGCAGACATTATCAAGACTATACTAGAATACCCACCAATGGCAACATCTGATACACTTAAGGAGTGGAAGGTGGCAATTACCTCAGTAGGACAGGGGTACAAATCTACAGAGAGTTAACATGACTATAAAACAAGCACCAGAACTACATTTGGAGGAAGAGGAGCACTCATGGATATTGGGAAAGCCTGAGACAGTTTTGATGAAAACAGAAGACCAAAATATTTCAACTGCAATGCATATGGACATATGGCGAGAGAATGCAGAAAACCAAAAAAGGAAAAAGAGATAAGAAAATGCTATAAATGCAACAAAGTAGGACACTTAGCAAAAGATTGCAGGTCCAAACAGAAGATGAAGATCAGGAGAAACCAAGAAGAGGCAGAAGAATCAGATGAAGAAGAGAATGACAGGAAGAAGGGTTTTGTTGAAGATTCAGAGTAGGCACAATACAATGAACCTTTGTACATAGTAAATCCCAGAATTGATATGTTATTTCAAACTAAAGGAACAACAAAGCAAGGGAACTAAACATGCAAACCAACATCAAAACAAAAACAGGAAAGAAATTACAACTACAAACATTAGTGAATTCTGGTTGTACTCATACTGGGATCGATAGACAACTAGTCAAGAAAGAATGAATCAAGACAGAACCTATGAACAGATCATTCAAAGTCTTTAACGCAGATGGGACAAAGAATGGAGAGGTTACTTGATTCGCACTATTGGAAGTGGAGATTGATGGACATAAGGAATGAATTGACACAGCAGTTATAGATTTAAACAGCACAAACATGTTTTTGAGATATGACTGGTTGGTGAAACACAACCCAGAAGTAGACTAGAACAAAGGAACAATACAATTTATAAGATGTCCAAGGACATGTAGAACAAAACATCAAAACATATCTTTCACACCCAGAAATCAAAGGACATGGGCAACAGATAACAACAACAAAGAACAATAGGAAATAGGAAAGAAACCAGATCCAACCAATCCAGAAGACCTCCCAGACTACATTCGACCCATTACACACCTTTTCAACAAGAAGAAATTTAAAAAGCTACTAGAAAGACAAAAATGGAACCATGAAATCAATCTAATAGAGAAAGTACCTAGAGAACTCAATGCAAAAGCCTATGCCTTAACAATAAAAGAGAATGAAACATTGAATCAGTGGTTGGACAAACAATTGAAAGCAGGATTAATCAAGGAATCGAAGTCAAGATATGCAGTACCTTGTTTTTACATTCCAAAGAAGAACAGATCCCTATGGTTGGTTCAAGACTATTGGAAGTTAAATCAAGTTACTATTAAGGACAAAACGCTACTACTGTCAAGTTCACAAATAGTGAACTTAGTTTTTTCTCTATTTTTATTTTTCATTTTCATTTTCATTATTTTTCTATTTCTAGAACAGCTAGGGTTAGGGTTAGAAGTGATAAGCCACACTGTCACATCAGTCACAATCTGATGGTGTGGTCACAACATTGGTCACAAGACTTGGGAGAATGAAGTAAAAGGTTCTAGAATAAATGATGTCATACAACATGAATACCACATGTTGACCTTATGTTCTACACATAGTCATTTAGGGTAGGGTGCATAGTAGCGAGCACAGACCATTGATAGTAGTATAAAAGGGAGACTAGTTTGTAAAGGGATCTCTATCAAGTTCTCTTATGTTACTCAATACAAGAGTTGTTCTATTATCTGACTCTAAGGGTTTTAGTCCATAACAACTACCATTAATCGGAGAAGTTATCGACAAACTGAAGGAAGCCAAATACTTCAACAAGTTGGACTTAATTTGGGGATACAACAATGTTTGGATAAAAGAAGGAGACAAATAGAAAGCAGCCTTCTTAACAAATAAAGGGCTATTTGAACCTCAAATAATATACTTCGGACTGTGCAACTCTCCAGGAACATTTCAATGGATGATGAACAGTATATTCCAAGAACTACTACATGAAGGAGTATTGGCCAATTATATGGATGACTTCATGATACTGGCAAAGAATATGAAGAAACTTGAAGAAAGAACAATCTGATTCCTCAAAATTGCAGAGAGACATAATCTATGTTTTAAATGATCCAAATGCAATTTCAACATGGAGGAAATACCCATCTTAGAAGTAGTCATTGGAAGAGGACAAGTTCAGATAGAGACTGACAAAGTTAAGGCAGTCGAGGAATGGAAAACTCCTACCAAGATAAAGGAGGTGGAAAGCTTTCTAGGGTTTGCCAACTTCTACAGATGGTTTATAAAGAACTTCAGTTATATGGCAAGACCTCTTAATGAACTCAAAGGCAAAAAAGAGTGGAAATGGGGAGAAGAACAACAGGAAGTATTTAAGGAATTGAAGGAGAAGATAACAAGTCAACCGGTTCTTGCTCTTCTAAAAAGAGAGGGAAAATTCTGAGTAGAAACTAATACATCAGGGTACGCAATAGGAGGAGTCTTATCACAAGAACAGAATGGCAAATAGAAACCTATTGCATTCCTATCAAGAACAATGTAACCAGCAGAACAAAACTATGAGATATACAACAAAGAATTACTTGCAGTAGTGGAAGCCATTACAAAATGGAGACAATACTTGTTGGACACTACAGAGAAATTCGAAGTCTGGACAGACCATGAAAATCTCAAGTATTTCCAGAAACCACACAAACTTAATGGGAGATAAGCAAGGTGGTACTTGAAATTACAAGACTATGATTTCGTACTATGACATATTCCTGGAAAGACAAACACAAAAGCCAATATTTTATTAAGGAAGGACCACATCGATATCATGAAAGACAATAAAGATGTACAGATGCTCAAGGATGAAATGTGAATGAGGAGACAAATCATGGTAGAAATAAAAATAATACGAAGAAACCAAGTGGTAGAAGAAACCACTATATTGGAAGAGATATGACAGAATGGAATGAAAGAACAAGAAGTATGCAAGGAATTGGAAAAGAAAGATGGACAAGCATTGGAAGAAGATGGAATCATCTATGTGAATGGAAGAATCTATGTACCAAACAGCCAGAAAATCAAAAAGAAGATACTTTAGGAAAACCATGAACCAGTGGACATAGGACATCCAGGACAACAACGGATGATGGATTTAATCAAAAGAAACTACTGGTGGCCAGGAATCAAGAACGATGTTAAAAGATACATTCAAGAATGTTTCAAATGTCAACAGAACAAAGTACAACACATAAAGAAGGCAGGAGAATTACATCCTTTGAAAACACCAGAAAGCCCATGGAAAGAAATCAGTATCGACATTATTGGCCTATTACTGAAATCCAATGAAAAGAACATGATTGTAGTTATTGTGGATTGATTTACAAAGATGATTCAACTCAAAGCGACAATAATAAGTGTATCATTAGAGGAAATTGCAAAGATTTACCAAGATGAAATATGGAAATTATATGAGGTCCCAATAACTATTCTCAGTGATAAAGGACCTCAATTTGCATCAAGGTTTATGAAAGATCTTACAAAGGCATTAGAAACAAAATAAATGCTATCAACTGCATATCACCCTCAAACAGATGGACAGACAGAGCGAATCAACCAAGAGATTGGTACCTTCTTGAGACACTACATCAACTACCAACAAGACAAGTGGACAGAATGGCTAGCAGTGGCAGAATTCCAATATAATGACAAGAAACATGCAGCAACAGAACACACCCCATTCGAACTTAACTTTGGATAACATCCATGGAAAGGAGACTTAACTGTGTAAACGGAATTTCCAAAACTAGAAGAATTCTTGATTGGTTTACAGAAAAGTTGGGAGGAAGCAACCAAAGCAATGGACATGGCCAAAGAAGCGATAAAGAGGCAATTTGACAAGAAAAGACAAAATCCACAAGGACTGAAGGAAGGAGATGACATATAGCTGGAAGCCAAAAACATCTATTTAAACAGACTCTTGAAGAAGCTAGACCAGAAAAGATACAAACCTTTTAAAATTCTAAAGGTGATTGGTCAAAGAACATTTCAGCTCAAACTTCTGGAAGAATAGATGATACACGATGTGTTTAATGAAGACCTGTTAACACAATGCAAAGAACCACAATACAAGGGTCAACATGTGAATCCAGCACTATTACCAGACATCATCAATGAAGAAGAAGAGTATGAAGTGGAAGAAATTAGAAAGCACCAAAAGAAGAGATAGTGAACTCAATACTTGGTTTATTGGAAAGAATATGGGAACAAACATGATCAATGACATTTAATCATGGATAGCAGAAACAGGGTTGCCTCATGTAAAATGGGTGATTGAAGACTATTGGACAAGAATTTCAAGTCAAAATCTATAAAAGAGGGAGGTAAAATGCTATGTTGACAACTCAGAACTCAACTCTCAAACAAAATGTCTTACCAAACTGCAAACTACATGACCACACCCACTTCCTCAAACCCATATGTTACCCAAAAACTCAACAACATGGATGAAGCTAAGGCATTGAAAGAAGAAAGGAGAGATTGAACAAGGATTTACCACAAGACATTGAAGGGAATATAGGCGATGATAGATGTGCAAAGACAAGTCAAGGACATGATGAAGATTGCAGCAGAGGCCAACACAATGATTACAGAAATGGAGGAGGTCATTCTGAAAGCCAATATCAATAATCAGGTTATAAATGCAATGAACATTACAGAGGTATCAGAAGACCTAAGATATCTAGTTCAAAGCAATATGTACATGGACGACAATATTCGGGAGATACAAGACTTATATAAAGAGAAAGAAGTAAAGAGAGAGGAAGGAAGGATCAAGAATAAAGAAGTAATATTGATCAAGCTCTATAAGATTTCCAAAACGACATTAACATTCTCATCAGCCCAAACAAGTTTCATAACAGATAAAGTCAAAAATCTTACCAAGTATATAAAGTTCATTCAAGCTCCAATGCAAACAAGGATTTCTGGCTGCCATCACACTACCAAGCCCTCAAATCCAGAGGCAAATAAGACCCTGAATTTTTCAAAGAAGTCGCAACCGCTCTAGTGAACAAAAAACATAACACTGAAACAACAAGAAATGGTTATCCAATTGTTATGTTTCAAGGAAGTCTGCCTCATGAACCATATTTTATTGTGATCAACAACAGGGGACAAGTAATCATCAGCCCTAACAAGAAAATAGTAGCCATATTTGTGGTAGGAGAATTGGAAGTTCTAATCTAATTTATGAGAACATGAATGCTAAAACAAGGGTATTGTTACAATCAATGCCTCCTGTATACAGCATGGACTAGGGTCAAGGGTAATGACAACATGATTGGCTGTGCCACAACTGTCTCAGTCAGTGCCTCATATAGTAGGTGCTATATTCTTGCCTTTACCTCATGTATTATGACTCGTCTGCATCATATACTTCGAATACTTTCCTCATAGGCTCCTATTATATATAGAGTAGATACTGTATTGTACTCTTATGCTTTACCAATTACATCTACTCTTATTCCTTTCTCAAGCCTTTGTCTAAGTTGTAATCTAATCCAAGTCTAAGGTTACAACACTTGTATTGGGTAACATAAGAGAACTTGATAGAGTTTCTAGTACAAAAATATTTATCTTATATATGATAAGTTACTAGTCTGTGCTACAGTACTATTAACCTATTCTAAAGACTATGTATTATCCTTAAAGTCAACATATGTTAAACATGTTGTAATAATATTGTTTCTTTCTAGAAGTTTCTACCATGTTTCTTCATAGCACATGATCATGTAACAGTGTGACATTAACTAATGTATGACACTAAGTCATGTCATGTAATAGTTTGTAATATTGACTTGTGATATCATACTAATCCTAATTCTAAATCCCAAAATATAAAATAATAAAAAATAAGATAAAAAATAAAAAAATAAAAAATAAAGTCTATTGTCTTCAACTCTGACAATAATAGTCTTATTCTGATAATTGACCAAAACTAACACTATTTTCTAGCATTGATGATGACATATCTCACTACCTTTTGGTAACCTCATTTTTCTAGTCCTATTAGAGTTAAAGATAATAAACTTAATATTTTTTATTTTATCTTCTATTCTATTTTATTTTTTGAACTTAGGATTAAGAGTTAGTATAATATCATAAACTGTCACATATTTGTCATATGTCACATAATCACATATCACAAAGAATATTGTAAAAGGTTTTGGAACAAGATGACATTATACAGCATGTTCTACACATGTTGACCTTGAGAAAAATATATGGCTCTTTAGAGTAAGTGTTATAATTTAATGATCTTAAAGTTAATCAAAGAAAGAAATCTTGTATTGGGTTAACATAAGAGAACTTGATAAAGAACTCTGTATAGAATTGTCTACCTTATATACTAAAACCTAATGGTCTGGTCTATGCTCTACTACTTTAGCTTACTCTAAATAACCATGTGTTTCTCTTAAGGTCAACATATATATAACACATTGTATAATATCATTCCTTCTAGATCCTTTTATTATTTTTCATTGTGCCATATGATTGTGTGACAGTGTGACCATGACATATCATGCTAAACCTTAACCCTAAGTTTGAAAACAGAAAATAGAAAATAAATCAAAAATAAAATAAAAGTAAGAGAGAAAATAAAATAAAACAAA
>Ga0157364_1003412_pt1 | contig 15389 bp, 4 predicted proteins | sample AttsexASBM2_FD_111476 | JGI IMG/M metagenome (GOLD analysis project Ga0157364, IMG submission 111476) | Fungus gardens microbial communities from leaf cutter ant in Ribeirão Preto, State of São Paulo, Brazil - Atta sexdens ASBM2 | ecosystem: Host-associated > Fungi > Mycelium > Unclassified ...
GGGGATGTGAAAGAAGAATGTTTTACTAATTTTGGGGGGTATTGTGACGACTTTGGGGCGCTTGGTTGGCGGGGGGGCGCTGGAATGTGGGGGGCTGTTCCCCCCCGGGGGGGGAGGGGGGGGGGGGGGGGACATTTTTCCATTACGCTGAACCTACGGCGTCTGAATTGTAATAACGAGCAGCAGGGAAATAAATTAATGAAAAATATATTAAAAGTTGAGACCGTACCGTGACGCAATAGAACGAGGCATTACAGCTTGTTTCGCAGTTTACGAAATAACCAGTAAAGACGAGGGAGTGAGAGCCTTCAGGAAATATATTCGTTAAGTATTTTTCCTTTACTTCAAACGCAGAGCTGCCGCGCGTTTAGCGAGGATGGAATTAACGAAGGATTCCATTAGCGTAAATCCATCAAGTGCTAATTGCGATACACACTGCGCCTACCGTTCCAATAATGTACAAAGGAAGAGGAAAAAAGAAATACATGCATCCGCACACACTGACGTTACAGCTGTAATTGCAGAATTTAATGATTATTCTCTTAAGTGAATTATACATATATATGTGGAACTAAAGTCGTGCCTTTTTTGTGGGAAATAGCTTCCATTAAACCAACTGACAGTAAAATTATATTTGCTTTAAAACTTGTCTATGTAATCAACCTTGTGATATCAGACAAAAGAATAAAAGTAAAATATTTTGCGGATATATAGTAAATAATTTTAATATCAAAGAGTGCATCAAAGAGATTTCTAATTGGCTTAACATGTCCATCTTGTTATTCGCAATTAATAATCGGAACGTTGGCCATTTTATGCATTCATTAGGTCATAAATGGAGATACATTGAACTGCATTTTGTGGAATATTTCTGATGTTACCCTTTCGTACAAAAACTCGTTTATTCAACGTATTCATCCAAGGCAATTATCAAAGGTGGATCATGTAAATTCACTTGAACGGACGCGCGTCAACATGCGCACGAGTATGGGCCGTCTGTTTATTACCGACTACCATTTCTATCGCGGATGGCGTTAATTGTTCCTCGACATGATAAAAGGGTTGCCACCTGATTAATTGCGGTCGAAATTATCCCGCCGATTGTTCATGTCGTCGATATTGAAAATAACTTATTTCACAAAAGACTGCAGTCTATGGAATATTTGAAATTAATTATACAGATGCAATATCATACTTTCAGCTTTGTTTTCACAATGAGATTAATAGCGATTAAACATTTATTTTGCCGATTACACCTTATGATTTGCAAAGAATTGTAAATTATCTCTGGCTGCGTTCGGAAACGTCGCTCGAATGCCTTCGATGCCTCGGATTCATTACCTATTCTTGTTTAACATTTAATGCTAAACAAGGACAGATGATGAATCCGAGGCATCGAAGGTATCCGAATGACGTTTTCGAACGTAGCCTTTGTGTGGGTTGCAAATAGAAAAATATAATCGTAACGATATTATACTCTTGCTTTTCCCCTTGAATTTTATTTAATGGATTTATTTGCCTCTGCCTAAAATTTCATTGAAAACAAAATTCAAATAACAACCTTTGGTATATTTCGCACAATATTTTCCGATCGCACAATAGCTACCTTTGAGAGAGGCTTGCATTCGTTACATATTGGCTGCATTGCTGCCGAATTCATTATAACCATGATTAATTACGCAAGTGGTTTGACGCTGTGAGGAATATCAAAGCGGGATGCACATATAAAATTTTTCGGAAATATATTTGTTCAGTATTCGATATTTCTCTTTCTGCCCTTAGTTTAACAGTAACATTCCATTAATATATAATGAAAATATATTAACTTCCATACGCACATACTTTGGTTAATAATAGATTTCGTATATTTACCTTTTTATATTAAAATGGGATATTTATGGGTATCAAATGTAGGTTTAATTATGATGAAGCTTGTATGATAACGGGAGGCGTTTATATTACTCAAAATTAATAATAAATCTTGTTTACCAATTGTATGGAAGTTTAAATTACCTATTGTTATCTTAGCGTTTTTATTCAACTATTCAATTTTATCGTTGGAAAATATTGCGGTCTGACTGTAACATTTATTCTGATATCCTTTCGTGATCCATTGCTACGTACATCACGTAATCTTTTCCGTGCATTTCGACGGTTGATCAAAGTACCGTTTTTACGAGCCTCGCGAGTAACGTCCGTTTCTCCGGATCTCTTCGATAGCACATACTCGCCTGCAACGTGTTTCAGCGTGTCGTTTTTTCCTTTGATGAACGATACCGGCACGCGGAATGCAGCAGTCCTTTGCTACGCAACGCCCCGAGGCGAAATCGTCGACGGCCGAACAGTGTTGTAACGATGGTGAATTAGCTTCGTTACGGTATCACGGCGGTCGAATACAATTGTACGTCGTGGAGACTGGTCCGCGAAATTCGCGGATAGCGATGGTGGAGACGGGCGGTGTGGCGGATGGAAGAATATGCTCGCACGTCACGCAGCGAGGCGAACGATTTCGTTGGCGAGGAGGTAGAGAAATCCACGTAGGCGAAACCGAAGGGTTGTTTCGACCGAGAACGCCGAGAATACCGTCGCGCCCGCCACGTGGATTAAAGCGTAATTTCGTCGCCGGCTTACGCGACGCGTAATTGCATTGTTACATCCCTCTTATGTACGTGTATAGACGGCAACGGCGGTTTCGGCAGCGTGCGACGATGACGGCGACGTCGGGGTTTCCGAAAGCGGTGGGTTTTAGAGGGAATTTGTGTAGTTGGATTGGATATACGTGAACGCGATGGAGTTGGCGCGGCGTTGACGCGCCGGTCGTCTCTCCGCTTCTGCTCGTCATCGCCCACCGTCGTCGCCCGTCGTCGCCCGTCGTCGTTGGGCCGGAATTAATTTTAAGTTTTAATGGAACGTATCGCACGCGCGCACACACCGTTCGCTTTTACCGGCGACCTCTTACTCTCTCTCGGTTCTCGGATCAAGAGCACCACGGTCAGCCGCGATCAGACTCGATTCCATTATCGATACTGAACTTGGCGATACTCTTTGGCCGAACATCCGATTCTCGGGTCACACCCATCTACAACAGAGTCCACCGTCAAATCCTATGGTAGTTTGAGTTTCGGCCGAGTTAATCGCGCATGAATACCACAATCAAGGGTGTACCTTATACCGTACGCGCGCTGCCCACCATCGAACCCTCCCACGAACGTGTACTGGAGCAAACTGAGTTAGCTCGGCTTTACGACGTGGTTTGTCGCGACCAGAATGTCGTTCCCAGATCGCAATTCGTGTAACCTTTGACTTTCATTTTGTACAGCCATCGTTTTCTTTGCATTATAACATGCAAAGTACACGACATTAACTCGTGCAACGTTGCGTTAACATATGATAGTTTGTCTAACGCTTTCTGGGAAAAAATGCATTATATATTATCGTGCATATACGTGTCTACAAAGTGGCATTTATTACATTTATGCCACACCCGTCACGTATGAAATTTCATCGATCCATCTACGAATCGTTGAGCTTAAAGGATGAAGCCGTGTAATTAAACCTTAACCCTACGACTACCTAGACGCACTAAGGAAGGGACCGGGGAAAGGATTTAGGCTGTTAATCCCGTTAGCGAAGTTCGTTACACCGATCTCTCCTTTCCGGCGCCTTTTCACCCACGGCCATTTGATTTGCCGACTACGACGTCAAAACTTTTCTCTTTACTCTCTCTCCTCCTCGCCGCCCCCCTCTTCTCGTTCTTGCTTTCTCTTTGTAACATGTTGGACAAAGTCAAAGCCGCTGACAGGATATCGAAATACGTTGCCGCTTTGATTTTGCCATCTTTATACCTTCGTAAGATTTCGTTAAAAGTTATATTGCTTAATTATTCCACATGATGACTTTTGCAAATTGCTTCTTCTTTTTAGGAAGGTGATATTAATCTTTAAAATATATATTGAGTCAGTCTTGCGCATTTCTTTTCTTTGAAATACTAGGGGTACTTTCCTAAATAATAGTCTGTCTTTTTTTTAATACATAATTTTATAAATACTTTCTAAAGCTGTTAAAATATATATATAAAAAAAATATATATATATATATATTAATTTTTATACTTGTAAACGTGAAAATTAATCCAGTACATGGACTCGTTGTGTGTGTATATATATATATATATATATATATATATATATATATATAAAGGTTGAGATGTTTACGGACTATAAGAGATTTTTAAAAAATTTAAATATTTTCGAAAAAATTGTTTTATTTTATATGAATTGAGAAGAATGCGTAACCAAAATTAATTTTATGACTATTCTATTATTACAAACAACATCACTATTCGAAATACAAGTGAAGTATTCGACGAATTGCTCAAGCGAAGCAATTTCGAACGAGGACAACCGAGAACATAAATATCGTTGGGATGGTTACTGCAACTTAGCATTTCAAATTGCTGACAGTAATTTGGGAACGACGGCGAGGAACAATTGAAATGATGATGATATGGAGAATGTTAAACGATTCCTCATGTTTATCTGTGTCTTCTCTCATCCAATTTCGGATATCGTGTTCGGCGTCTCGGTAGATGCGCGTGGTAATAAGCCTGAGAATCAGGAACCGGAGTAGCAATATTTCTCGTCGGTAGAAGATCGCGCGTCGGAAATATACCAACTTTTTTGCAAGGCTGTCGAGTCCCCGGAGATTTTCTTCTTACGATGATAACCTGTTTATTTCTGTATTCGCATCGTTAAAAAAGTATGAGGCATAATATCGCGAGTACTTATGAGATCCGTATTTCACGCGCGAGGATGTTTTTATATGTACAGAATAATGGAACGTCAGTGAAGATTAAGCCACTTGTTACGCTGGTTTATTGAAAACTTCTACACTTCTTTTCTGCGCTCGTAGTTGAAAAAAAAAAGTTCGCGATGAAAGTTTGTAATTACGTAGTAAATTATACGAAAACGTATATCGTAGCAACAAGTTGAAGAAAATGCGTCAAAAGTCGACTTCATTAAATTTCCGTTTAAGTATTATTGAGAACCAAGCACGTTGATTACGTCATTCTATACAATATTGCCAGCTTGAGGCGCTGTATTTTCTACCACTCCTGCTATCACGGAAGAGGCTTCTCGAACGCCTTGACTCACCCTCGGGTGTTTTCGATCAAAGCTTCGCTCTCGATGACAATGGAACGGATATTCACTGTGCGAAAGTGCAAAGAGAGTCCGCGCGCTATATTGCGGATCGCCCTGGGCATGACTTTGAGAAACCCTCTTGACGATTTGATCGAACGACATATTCGGATGTTCGCAGTGAGACGTCTCTTCGCGTAATAAGGCTAGATTATTGACGAATGCGACCTTTTCGAGCTGCATGTAACGCGGGCCGAATTAATAGAACGTTGTTACTGCAGCACACGTATTTGACCGTCCATCTGTACATTTATTGACGATGTAGATTTAATTATACAGCACAGTGACTGCCTCGATATGCTCCGTTACATGTGAGATAATTTCGGGCAGAATAAATTTGTACGGAGTGATAACATTTTGTTAATCCCCAATGATATTTCTCGGCTAATTTTCTGATGCGTATTTGAAATCGCTCGGCGAATGTGCGCGCGAGAGACGAACCCGACGTCGAGAATTATTAAATTAAAGTCTCAGGGTGCACGACGGCTGACGAAAGTTGTTTGTGCGATGTCGAAAAAGAGAAAAGGAAGACATATTTCGTAGCAGTTTGCTTCCGTTCACATCCGTCCTGGATGGCCGGAGGGTGGCGTTCTTCGTGTCTGAGATATTCAGTGAATGTATCGATTCTCGACTAGGTATTCGCAATGGGGTCTTAAGGAATTTAATAATCCGGCATCGGCAACTTTCTAGGGTGCCCTTCTTTGCGGGCTCCGGCTGCGTCGTAGTATTCCGATTATCGATCGGTAAATAATTCAATCGGACGTGAGTAATTGCTTCCTAGACCCCTTCTAGCCCCGCGTCCGGCGTTTATGTTCCTCGCTATTATCGCGTTACGCAAATAATTCGCCACGTCCAGCAGAAAAATGATCCCTTAATGATCCATTTATCCCTGGTTGATGCTTTTTTTTTCTTTTTATAGAACATTACTCAATCAAAATAACGCAAATAAGAGTAACTTTTAGAAAATTAAATTACCTCGAAAAACCGGTTTTAAATAGATAAATAGGAAAGTTGATGTAAATGTCTCCGCCTGAGTGAAGGAAACAGAAGTGGGTCAAGTTTAAGTTGGAGACACTTTATCTTGATATCTAAAATTAAACGAGTCATTTGTCGTTTTCGACTACATTTCCTATTGATTTTTTCCTCAATTCAATTTGAGGTCCGATTGGAATCGTTGCTGTCCTATGACGATATCGAAAGCTGCATTTTTCCATTTGTCAGACAGACGTACGATTTGTCTTCGGTCCGCTGTCCAGGGTAAAATTCCCATTGCTGTTTCATGTAGCGCCAACTGGGAGAACAGTGAGAAAGTTCGCGTTTCACGGAAAGTATATCAGGTACGTTTCGCGACAGCAGTTACAAAATTCTGTCTTCTCTCCAGCGAAATATGTGCAATACTCTCTGGTAAAAATGTCCTCGCTGCCAAGTTTTATTATTTTAGCAAACGGTAGCAGCGGGAAAAAATTTTTGATGAAATCCTGCAGTGACATCAGTGTTGAAGCAGTGACGTAACATCAGTGTTGCAAGAATAGACATACAGATGTAATACTTTAGTTGCAAGAACTGGATATTCGCGATTAGATTTGCAGTTATTAAAATCATCATTACTTTTCCTTATTAAATTTCATGTCGCCATAAATTATCGAATAAACTTAGTCTGCAAATATTGCATTGGAATAATGTAAACGTGAGGCACAGTGGGGTGAAAAGGTAGACGTGATGCTCTATGACTGGCAAAAGTAAGTGGTAATAAAGACAGAGCTACGATGCTTCGCTGTTTACCTCGCTGTCGCTTAATCCATTCGTTAAATAAAGATCCCTACAGAAACGTGCCAAGGAAATTTGTTTACCGGATTCTTCCTCTAAAATGTCCCCACGCGGGCACGTGAAATATAATTTTATATATATATATATAATGTGGGTGTGTGTATGTGTGTATACATGTATATACGTGCATCTTTATTCAGCATGCTACATTGTTATGCGGCTTATTATTTTCATATTTCGTGAATAATGAAAATCATTATATGTCCTTATAAAGGAATAAAAGGAGTCTCTTGCTTGTTATAACTCTACGTCAGGCGTTCGAATACATGATAAATGCTGCGAGACTACAAGAGAAACGTATTTACGAGTCGGGAGGCGCAACTGAAGGGCATTATTAAAATACATTGTTCTGCGGGACCGAGATCGAGGCACAGAGTGGGAAAAACGGGTAGGGTCCGTGGGACACTGATACACCATTTGGGATCCTCGGGGAATACTAATGGCAGATCGTGGATGTTTAGTGCGTTCTTACAGCCGGTGCATTATTGATGTGGTCCTGAGTCGGCCCGGGGGCCAAGCAGAGAAGGGCCACAGAGCGGCGATGGCGAAACGTTGGCTGTAGACCGCGAGTGGCCCTTTCGAGAATCCACATCATTTATGTATGTGTAGAAAGGAAGCCTTTTCGGGAGGATAAGAGGCATGGAATTCGTAGTGCCTTCACCTATCTACGATATATAGTCGGAGATATCTTCATTCGCAACTCTACGCAGAAGATACGAGAGAATTATTGCCATACGCATTCTATTACTTCAATTATTCACTGTTATTCCGTGTTATACATCTATACATATATTAGTTTACTTGAAACTAAAATTACATTTATGTTTGTTAGTGACACATTTTATGTATTCTGGCGTTCTCTTCTTCTCTCCTTATTTGGACAACGTCTCTGAACGGTTCGTCGTTGCGAAGTGAATCTCATTTTTCAAATAGACTATATCTTATGCTAGGTTCTCTTTCTCGTTCGAGCGAATAAATTGGTCGAACCACCGTATGGACAACGACATGCGGCCTTACGCCGCAATGGCGGTGGTAGCCACAGAATTCGACAAGACCAGCCTTGGATCGTAGCCAAGGCCGTGCGCTTATCCTCTCGGATTTTCTCTCTATTTGAGAACAAACGGAACGAAACGATGCAAGTGGTGTCGCTGGCACGACACGCCGGTGCAACCACCAGTTGCTACCATACTATCAGAGTGAGGTCGAGCAGCATAGAGCGAGGGAAAGAGAGAAAGAGGGAAAGAGAGAATGAGAGCGCGAAAGAGCCTTGAATCTCTAACATCTACGAGCGCGCAAGTTCACATTTTACATGTTGTATAGGCCTACGTAAATATAGTACGTACTTTCATATCGCCTGTTGCATTCGTAAAGCGTTTCTTTGGAAGGCGTTTGTTCCTTCTTGGGCGACGCCAACGGAAGCTTTGACAAATTGCTTCCGTGCGACAGAATGAGTCATCGTTTCCAGTTGCAGCATTGTCGTCCTTTCGGACGTAGTATGCGCTTATATACTTCTATGAGCATCAGAGAGATTGCCAGAGAGGTTTCCTTGGCTCAGGTGCTCGCGGCAGGCTCATTCGCTGACGTTTCATGATTTATAGTTATATAGAAATTTGAGTTATAAATGAACTTTTGGAGAAAATTAGATGGACTCATTCTACATGATTTTATGATAATTGAGAAAGCTATTTAATTCTTTGTTTATATTGAAGATGCAATAAAAATAACTAATCATAAAAAAATAGCAAGAAGAATAAGACGTATGATTTATTAGAGTCTGACGCATTATGTACAAAAGAAATATAAATGCATCTTATTAGAATCTTTTTAATCTATATGTTAAATTCATAATGTCAAATTATACCTAAAATTTGAGTTGTTTTTATTTTTATTTTTCATTTCTATATAATATAATCATTTCTATATAAGTTGTCAATGTCGTAGGTTCTACTTAATGATAATTTGCTTAAAACAATAGAGTTAAACAATTTAACGCAAGATGTACCAAATTTGACTTAAATTTAGTTTATGCAGAAATGAATTGCTTTACATTTTGACATGAAAGTTAAAAGTAACTGTTATTTATCTCGAGGAATTGGCATTGTTTTTTCGATATCTGACAATGTGACTATATTTCAAGATCGATAAATAATCGCGCAATTACTTGAATTAGAATTTGTAAAAAAATAGTATCATAGATACCAAGACTAGCTCTGATCAAATTGGTATTTATTTGTGTTAAATATTCTTGATCGATTTTCACCTAAAATTATTTATTGCAAGAGTTTCGTTAAAATATAATTTTTTGGTATGTTATACGATTCCTTCGCAAATACGATATTTCGCTCTGCACGTAATATGTTTTATTTAATTGAAATTTCGAGATCGTAGTTTTTTGCGGTCGGTGTACGAAAATCCCGATAACGACTTGGCCAAGGGCGAGTTTGCGTCGCGTAAGTTATTCTTCTGATGTTACCTGGTCTTGAATTCGAAGCACGACGGTGCGGCGCCAACAAGTGGTCCATATACCAACCGACAATCCGCGCCTATCCAAGCTACGCCTTGATTCTACGTGCTGTAATTACTAATCAATATTATACCACTCTCATGCGTCGTATTACGCGGAACGTCGGTGAACGTGTCCTGTAATTTGAACGGTGTTCGTCAGCAGCATTCGCGTAACACTTCGGCTCTCAAATCTCTCGAAAAGCTGCAAATTCCAAATTATCGGATGTAATCGCTGTAATAATCGCTATAAACCGTTTATTGCTTGAAAAACCTTCATTTACGATAACAATGCATATTCCGATATCGCATCGATTTACGCGATAAACACCAATAAGTTTTAATGCGAAGTCATTAACATAGGATTTAATTATGGAAAATTTAATCTCGGATTAAACGTATTTGTGCGCGAATATTTAAAATATTTAAAATATGAGTTTTATCATTTCGCGACTATGACTGATTTTCTCTCACATTTAATTTTGACTAATTCAATATGCATGTTCGCATTTGCATATTGAAAATAACAACCTGCGTATATCTTAATTGTTAGTTACTTTAGGCCGAAGTAGCATCGAATACTGCCGGTCGGATCGTTTCGATGTGGCTTGAGGTTAGATGGAGAATACGGGTTCGGTCTCTCTTCTCATTAAGTTGAGTGTTGCGTGTTGCGAGGAGGCTCGAGGGGCACTCACTATCCCGAAGTGCAGTAGACACGCCAAGCGCTCACCCCGAGCTACAGGTTGCTACGGAAGATTGGCGACTTAAAAAGCGCTTTACCAGAATAACGAGACGAAGTCCCTCGATTAAAACTCTGGAAGTCGATCAAGAGCAACGATCGCGAATACGAAGACGTCGAGGACATCTGTAAAGCGACGTGAATCCGCTGTTCCATCAAGGGAATGTGCGATCGAACAATTTTAGAAGTCGCCGTTGCTATGCATGGAAGCTTTTGTACTGGACTTTGTTGAGTGCTTTTGCGACGAAACAGCTCGCAGTCGTTATCGCAGTGTCCTTTCCGTGCAAAAGGGAAGGCAACAAAATTGCAAAATGTCGACGTCGTAAGAGACGACGGTGCCGAGACGGATTGCTAAATCGAATTTCTTCTAAAGGATGGGAGCATCGGGCGACCTCGGCTCTCAAGCTCGTCTCCGAAAGGGAACGAAAGGCTTTAGCAGGCACATGGGTATTAAGCGTAGTCGGTGAACACCTTCTAAGTGCTCGTAAGTAGGAGCTCGAGAGGCATATGAGATAAAAGAGGTCGGTATGCGAACGTTTGCGCACGTGTGTGCGCGCGCGAGGGGACACTCTCGGGAAGCGAGAAGGAGAAAGAGGGAGGAGTGATGGCCTTATTTCATAACGACTTGCCTTGCTCAAAGAAGAAGTAGGTAGGAGATGCCACAAACAGTCAGGTGTGTACACTCCTTTCTACGCGTCAACCGTATACGTTTACGGTGTGCATTCACGGCACACATACACGTACACACACACACACACACGCACGCACACACACACACACACACAGAGCATACGCGCCAAACGGTTTCCATCTTGCAAAGACCAAAGAAAAGGTCGCGCTTCGCAAATGTCTCCGTGGCAGACGAGGAAATGCAAGGTAGATTCTTTTTACGAAATAAACTCTGCTTCGTAAGAACGTCACTACGTTCACCTTCGTCCGCTTGCAGAAATTAAATGTATTTTTTTGCAACGTGTACAGGCGCCGTTCCTTAGATATTCGTGTCGAGAATTATTAAAATACTCTTCTTGACGAACTCGATCATCATTGATGTTTACTTGGTGCCCGAGCATCGTGCGCGCGCGTGTTTTGTTTTATTTCCACGTAATTTTACGAAGAAGCACGAGGAGAGATATGAAAGCTGCCTTCTTTCCTTTGGCGTTTACCCTTTTGTTATTTTCTCTTGCAATTTTATTTCGAGGGTACGTTCTCTTTTCTCTTCTTCCACCCTGCCGCGCGCACCGCGAAAGTACCGTCATTACAGTTCAATCATGCTACTTTTCTTTTATACGATGCGCGCTATTCGGAAAACGCCTCGGCTCGCTTCACCCGTCTCGCTTTTATACATCCGCAGGTGGGTATATGAATTCTACTACGCGCTAAAATTGCTTCTGTGTCTCTGGCACGTCTTCTTTATAGACGCTAACCTGTTTCATATCGTAGTTCGTTCTCGGGGTAATAAAGCATCCCCTCTACCGTTGACCTCTATCATGCACCATCTTTTTTAACAAAATTTTGAGCTTAGCTATTACTACTAACAATTATAAAAATGACACCGAACGAGATACCACATGTAAAATTTCAGTGCGAAACTGCGAAACTGTCGAATTTCACGAAATTTCGAAACATGACTATTCCTAAAATTGTGCCGCGAAATTAGTCGAGAATATTGCGTGCTGTATTTTAGGGAAGACAACCGTAATATACGTTATCCATATTGAATGTGAACTAACACGATTGCGGTTTCAGGCAGCGTCACGTATAGCGAAGGCCTCGGCACTTCAGCTTAACATCATGTAATAATAGATCGAAATAATTAAAGACAGCAATTACTCATATATACAATTCCATTACTATTAATTCGTTGATAACATGACGTTAAATTGATCGATATAAAGAGGCCTGCATTATTTCGAATTATGGCACGTGTTGGTACAATCAGGACGTTGTGGCTTTGATTTGTGGGCCAGGAATTCAAAACAGGCTATTTGTTTCTCTTGAACGAATTTTGAAAGTGTAAACGCCTTTTTTTTTCGTAATTTGCATGTCGCAGAACTCTCTCTCGGACAACGTCGCGGAGACGAGGTTTCGGACGAACGTTGATAGCTGGCTCTAGTTAAACTTCCTAAACCGTCGTCGATTGAGTTAGAGTTTACTTCCCTGCCGAGCCTGCCGGTGAGACCTGCGTCCTATCTGCCTTGCTTGTATCGAGTTCGGGATACTCAATTTGGAAACTGCGTCCGATGAGTCCGCTGCTCGGAGCAGTACATCTCTTCCTCCTTTTCGATGATACGAAAATATGAGGACAGATTTTGTTTGATAACATCGAAATTTTAAGTCGTAAATAGAAAATGCGATAGATATCCTCCCTGTTAGCGACTACGGCCACCATTTTGTCATATTAAATCGAGACTCTCACAACCGAATAAACATTTATGCGAACAGGAGGATTACGCGAATATTGCATAGCAGCGCGGCTTTTCCGCGGTTCGTCACGCGCGAGTTACGAATCCGCGAATTGATACTCGGTGATGAATAATAAGCGTTCAACACTTGTATTATTCGCGAAAACGATAAATCGATGTATAGCGAGATTTCAAAATTTGCGGTGAAGAGACATGACATACGCGTAGCATACTTGAGCGCAGAATGGATACGAGTACGAATCGTTCATCGGTAACAATGAAGTCGCTTGTGCGAGAGGAAAGGATCGCTGTCTCGTTGTTGAAAGAGAAAAAAAAATCAGTTTGATTGTGACGTCCCGCGCACCGATAGAGTTGGACACGTTGAAACGCCCTCCAATTTATTATGAACCAATGAGAGTCGCTCTTCTCTGATCGGTTTTGTCGAGAGAATTTCGTTTAGTTAATCGGTCGACGTGGTTCGATGTCACGTCCCAATTTGGCCAAGTCTGGTCTGAAAAGCCAAATCTGACGCGGCTTGGATAATTGGGAAAGGATATTTCTGAATATTCTACTCTAGAGTGATACCTTCTGTGCAGTTTAAATCCTTTTCAATGTTCGTGCATTACGTAAGCCCCTTTGTTTTAATCGAGCGTTTCAATTGTCGGCATCTTTCATGCTAATCAATAAAGTGAAACTTTTTTGTAAGTTTTTTTTAGGCACTTTGCAATTATCTGTCGTTATATTGTCTTTATTGATTCTTTCATAAATTACGAACCGCATAAAAATGATCAACTTTATTCTCCAATAATTTCCATATTGTTTCTAGCTTTTTTGTAATCAGTATATATTTGTTAGGACAAATAAAGATTCTAAATATCTGATATAAATTTTAAATATATAAAAAGTTACTTTATAGATTGTAGCAATAACACTATCAATGATTGTACTATCAATGAAAATTTGAATTGTCTGTACATTTAAATCGTCGGTTTTGTATCTCTGCTAAATCTTACGATTATGATTGAACTAGAAATTGAATTCGAGGTATAAATGTTAATATTCTGACAAAGTATCATTAAAATACTACTCAACAGGTGAATCATACGTAAGATTCACACGTACCGACGATAACTCGGGACAGGTTGTTCTTTTCGTAGTGCAGCTACGAAACGTGGCGACGGTGGCTGCTGCAAATCTCGGGGGATCGCTTTGTAAGTCAGAGGCCGCGCGATACATAAGTGATGCGCCGTTAAAGCGGCCTCTGTGGAGTGGAGTTAGTTCTGTATGCAATTGCTCCATTCCTGCCTATTCTCCAGCGTTTCGATCCTGTGCCGGTTATATATCATCGCTATTAGCCACTTCGGACTAAAATACTCATTTGGATAACGTATTATTCTTCATCGCTTTTTCGAGAGGCATATAGATTTAGATTTCATTAACATTATTTCACTTCCTCGTAAAACAGCATTATTATTGTATTCTTGGCAATATCATCTGTCATTAGTCTTTTTCAAGTAGAACTATTATGCGACTTTTTTCAGTTTTGCTTTTCGACCAACCAATTTAATTCTTAATCATGATTTGTCAAGTGTAATTGAATTTTAATTTTTGTAATTCGTATACAACTGAAAAAGATTTTGAGAATCTGAACTATTTTCGCTTATTTTTAATACATTTAACATATTATAACAATAAATTAATGAATATTTTATAACGTCTTTTGCCCGTTTTTGACCTTTTTTTTTATGTTATTGTATTAGAATTATTTTATTATTAATAGTAAATGTTGAGAATCGATATTGCTAATTTATTATAAGGATTTTCTGTAACGTCTATCGTATGCATTATAGTAACGCATTTAATGTTAAATGTAGCCGTTTGAACTTGCAGCAAGTAATTTTTTACGATGTTGCTATGACTCGAAATCCAGTATCTCCACTGAAAGCTTTTAATCGAGATCGAATAGCGTCGAAAATTTTTTATCTTTATCGATTCTCGCACTACTGGCCGCATCATTCTACGCATCCTTTCTATTAAACCGAACATTGTGCACGTTATATTGTCACCTATCCTGAAAAGGTTGGCTGCTCGTTCGCATTGACGCCGTAATCTCGTTACCGTCGAAGCCTGCAGCTGATGCGAGCTACCTGGCTGCGCAGCTCAGGGAAAGGACCGAGCCATTTAAACATTCATAGAACCTACGTCGTCGTCGTTGTCGTTGCCATCATCGTCGTCGATTGCGAGAGCTAGCGGGTTGGAGGTGTGAAAGTTCACGTGTGCGTGTGTATGTATGTATAGACTTTGCATAGGGCACGTGTGTGCGTTACGTGTGAGTGTACCACAGTAAGACACAGGCCGTCCTGAAATCTTAATGAAGCCCATTCAAGCGGCTATTATCGCGGAGACCGCGTAATCATCTCCTCGTGAGAGACGGTTCTCACTTAATAATCATATCCCATATTCCGAATTCCGCAATAATGGCTTCCCAGCACGCTCTTCACCTCTTCATGTAAGCTGTTTTCCACGTTCAATCTTGCGACGCCTTTCTTAAAGCGAGCCTGCGTATGGTTGTATAATCGTTGCGATTTCGGCGATGGTTACGGTCGTCGTTTGTGATTTTCCAGGAAGTTTCGGAGGATGTGGTCTTCCCTCTTGCGCGAGTGCAAGATGCATGCATTTAATCTTTTGTGTTCCAAGAACATTTTGGAAAATAGGTCTGTA
>Ga0157364_1003413_pt1 | contig 15389 bp, 6 predicted proteins | sample AttsexASBM2_FD_111476 | JGI IMG/M metagenome (GOLD analysis project Ga0157364, IMG submission 111476) | Fungus gardens microbial communities from leaf cutter ant in Ribeirão Preto, State of São Paulo, Brazil - Atta sexdens ASBM2 | ecosystem: Host-associated > Fungi > Mycelium > Unclassified ...
CGCACGCACGCACGCACGCACGCACGCACGCACACAATATATATATTATTAATATATAACAATATATAATATAAAACAATATATACACAATATATAATATAATTAAAAATCGTTACAAAAATATATAAATATATTAATAATATAATATATTAATCATAAATATATAATATTATAAATATAAATATTGCCATTGTTAACAACAATAATAATAACAATTTTTATTATCCAAAAGTTTGAATTAGTATTGTAGCATCAGTTTTATGCATTAAATTTTTTTACTTTTAATAAATTACTACTTTTATTGATGCATGTATTATGCACACGGTCTTATCGCTTATATCGAAAAATTTTTTATAACAATATGGCATTTATTATCATATTAAAATAAATATACATAAATATTCTCAAATAAAATATCATTATAATACATTTCATTAAATACAAAATGTATTTAATATCAAAATGTGTAAAACTAGACTTTATAACATGCATAATCGTTCAATAATTTAATTGACGTATTTTTCTAATATCAATTTGTAGAAAAAATAAATTTAAGTAATAATTAATATATTCTTCTTTTATAATTTTTTAAAAGTATATTATAGGTATAATTAATTTGCTTTTATGCATTTTATCCATTTTTATATAAGAAGACTTTCCGTATAATTAAATTGTAGTTAATGTTATAAATTATTAATTTCCAGCTGAAATATAAAGTTTATAATTTTCAATTTATTATTGCGATATAACAAAGTATATTTTGGAACATTTCTTTTAAAAGACCTTTTTTTGTGTTTACGTACGTGTTTATATATTATATAAATTATATTTTTTTAATATCAAATAATACAAATAGCCCAAATATGATAAAAATAAAGAATAAATAACGCAAATTTAGGAATAAATTGTAAATAACAAATTGGATTAGGTGTTAACTCATTAGGTGTTAACAAATTCAATAAAGATTATAATGACCATCTCTACTCTAATAGATAATTCAATTATCGGTTATCCATACCTAATAATCTCGAAGATACGATTATAGTCGAGATTTATGAAAGTGAGATTTTGCATAGTTTCAAAGGTATAATTGCTCAATTCGACAATCATGTTGCCGCTGAGATTGATCTCGACAATGCTGTTGAGATTGCTAAAAGTGTAACTGGCAAGCTTATGAAACTTTCCATGCTGGAATACGATTATGCGCAAATTCTTCAAATTTTGCAACAAATGATCAGGTACGTAGTCGAGGCTGTCGAGCTGACGCACCGTAAACGTCAATTTTTCGAGCTGGGTTTGCGATTTAAAATAATTCCACATGGGATCGCTCCGTTCGAACTTGCTCAATACCAAGCAACTGACGACACTGGAATTATGCAGGCCATCGTTGCAGTAGCAATAGATCGGTGCCTGCTGGCCCAGAATGTCACAGATGTTCACCTCCTTCGTCTCCTTAATATTTTTCTTTTTGTCGCGCGTCTTTGACATCGCCAGACCTGACGACGCGAACAAGATTGTCAGCAGTAATAGTTCAAGGATAAAGGAATTATACAGAAACTGGCGCATTATGATCCTGAAACAGAGAATTGAAAGTTTCGTTTGAATATTGCGATACAACTATTATAACTTATTAATTAATAAGATTACCTCATAATAAAATTATTTCGGAAGATTTTAATAGCATATATTATTTTTTTACTGATATGTAGCAATCTTAGATATTTAATTTTTTATTATATATTTTTCTTGCATAAAAGGCTTTTTTTAAAACAATAACATAGATTTTCTTTCTTTTTTTCCGATTTTCTTCCTTTCTTGGATGAATTTAATGCGAATAATGAGCAACTGATCGCTCTCGAAGCATCGAGGCGACATCGCGAGGCGATAAGGGTCGATTTTCATTGTATTTAAAGTCGACACGATACGACGCGCGCCTCCGGCTCTATATCACAGAAAATTTGCTCGACAGCTCCATTACAAGCACGTCGATACGTAACGGCATATCGTTTCTCCATCACGAGGCTGCTCTTTAGAGAAAAATATTCCCCTCTTCCACCCATAAAGAGAACGTGGACACATTGTCACATCGATCGACGACATAAATAAAAATTTTTTTAGTCGAAATATGTTTTATTCTTTTAAAGATATACATAATAAAATATAGTTTCAAAAATTGTCAATACTCGAATAAAAATACTTCAAATTGATGTATATTATGAATTAAAATTTTGTATTTTAAATACTGAGATTTTATATTGTACTATTTTTAAATCTTCGTATTTTGTTTCTATCGTGCTGTAATATTTTAAATTCATTTCCATTACATTCAATTGATATGGGGTAATTGATTCGAAATAAAAAAATTTTATCTCTAGAACTTTTATATTAACGTAAGCAGACATTTTGGAATTATTTTTGGGACATTATTGCATAAAAACGTTATGTAATTGCACCTTACAAAGCTCTTCTATGTTCTTCCTGCTGTGCTTGAATCGTTAAATTTATTAACTTGTGTTCTTTTATCAAATAAATATTGTGAGTGATATATGAATCGCTGTTGTGTCAATTTTTTTATTGTATTATATTTATATTATCATCTGTATGTCATATTGTTATATAATTACTATATTTTTTATTTCAAATTCTTCAGTTGAATGTTATAATTTTATTATAAAAATATTATTACAAATGAAATATCTGAAATTTTTTTATCTGAATTTATTTATTATTATATTAGCTTAAATATATAAATTTTAATATTATTTATGAAATAATATTAATATTAATTCAAAAGTGAGTTTAATTTTAATAATATATTATGTTACTTCATATCGATAAACAAATGAATAAATATTTTTGTCATGTATTTTTTAAATATAATTTGTCCAATAATATCATATATCTTCTACAAAAATTTTTCATAAATTTTAATACTGCAAAGTTTATGAAAGAGATCGATTTTAGAACAAAATAATTCGTGGAAAATAATTCACCTTAACTTCATAAATGCTAGCATATGAATAACTCCGAGGGGAAAAGCAGCATAGATAAAAATTTTCTCAGCGGGAAAAGAAAAAATAATTTCTATTCAAGCCAAGAGAGAAAAAGCTATTGCCACATAAATTAAAGGATTTTCTTGACCTAGTGAACCATTTTTTACCTAGATTATATCATATTTTATATAAATTTTTTATACAAATTCATGGACAAAACTAGAGTTGTTTTCATTGTTTTCTTAAAAAAATAAGGAGATATAATAAATGTTTAAAAAAAGTTCTAGATTATTTTAAATAAAACTCTTTTTAGATACTAATTTATTTTAGCTAAAAGAATAAAAATATATTGAAAAAAAGGAATATTGGGAACCAGAGTATGGGCGTATACGAAATATTAAAGATTTATAAGAGAAAATTTTAATAAAAAATTAATAATAAATTATTGTTATCTGTTAAAAATCTTTAATAAAGTATGATATTATTTTATTTTCGTAATTAAATATTATTGTATTAAAATTTTATTTTCATTCAAATTAATATAATTAAATATAGCTTATATAATTAGAGATTTTTATGTCTATTCTTCCGTAATGGATAAATTTCATGTTGAGTAATTTAAACAGAATCACTATGTAAACGGACATTTTGCCTTGCGGATAGATTTAACCATCGAATAAATATGTTACTCATCTAGCGAACACCTTGGCATAACGAGATGGTGCAGCGAGAGAGAGGAAGAAGTCCATCAGGAAAATTGAACAAAACTCAAATTGATCCGGAACTCGCGGATCCCCGTGGCTTTTCGTCGAAGCTTCCGCTTGCTGTTCCCGACAGTAATTAAATAAGCCGAGTTATACGGAGGAGGAAAGTTCGCGAAATTCGCGAACGCGCCGCATGTACGTTAAAACCGTCCGGCTTCAGGAAGTTTGCGAACAAACGTTATTGCACGACAAAGGCATCGCTAGCGATATCATTTCGCTGTCATATTTATAAAATCTCACTTTTCATAGATGAGACTATCTCTACTGAATTGTGAAGAAAGAAGCATAAAGAGAATAACATAAAAGCTAAAAAGAAGACTTAGAGAATTCAATTATATATCTATAATAAATATACATATAATTATAATGATATGATTATATAAAACTATTAAAATATAATTATAAAATTATTAAAATATTAACTTCTCTCTCAATTAAGTTGTCGACTTCAAATAAAATTATGAATAAACTTATATTATTATTTACATACATCGTTAGAGTTTAAAAAAATAAGAAGATATAATAAATATTTAAAAAAAATTCTAGATTTTTTACATTGTGTGGTATATCAGAAATATATTTTGCGATATATATGCTATTTCGTGGATGAAATAAATCACAAGACTAGCGAATATCATCACAGTGTATGCAGCCGTTACAGAACCGCTGCGGTGGATATGGTAAATGCAACATATGCAGATAATGCGCGAAAGTTTTTAAACAGCGCACTTGGGATAGTCGTAATACTTCGTGAACCACACGATAGCCGTCGCTTTGTTTCGTACTTATTTCCGATTGCGAGAGAAACTCGTCTTGGAAAGCACCGCATGTTGCGTAAAGGCAGGTGCAAGTCCAAGACTTTGTGCAGTGTTGTCTCGACTTTGCAATATTTGCATTTAATTTTGACTATAGTAGCTACGGAGTTGCTACTACTTCGTAAAGTTGATACTCTTGTATGACGATGACAGTTACGCTGAATCGCACAAAAACGCGTTGCATTGTCAGCATTTATAGTAATAAAGATTAGAACTCTGCGCAATTTGAAAATATTTGTTAATAAGCAATATGTTTTTTTTTTTGCTATATTCTATAAAATATAATAAAATTTTTTGTTATATTCTCATAAAAACAGACCATAAGTATGAATTATAAGTTTTTACTTCTTTAGTTATTTGAACCCGGATAGCATAAAAAGTTTAAAAAGAATTCTTTTTCTAAAAAGTTCTGAAAAAAATTAATTCTTTTGCATCTAAAAATGAATTCAGAATTGATGACATACAAATTCTTTTTGAATTCTTTTTGAATTCTCTCTGTGCTATCTGAAAATAGATCATGTTTCTATTAACATTAATAAAATGTAATAATTTATGAAAAATAAGGGAGTCTCTTTAAAAAAACTATGTCAGGCGACTTTCTTCTTAACTTTCTTCATATTTTATAAAGATACGCGCGAATTTCCATCTCAATTTAATTGATTATGTATATCTCCTCTCTTTCTCCTCTTCTCCTCGTTTCTCACTCTCCCTCTGTCGACTTTCTCGCGATAATTCCATAACATAAAGCAATATATACTGGATCACAAATAATAACGCACGAAACTGGCACTTGCCGGGCACAAAGGGTGCAACGTCCGCAACATCATGGACGAAGCAGAGACATATGAATATATGTACACCCCGGAACGTTTAATATAACTTCACAACTGGCCGAAGTTTCGACACAGCGCGATTGCCATACGTCGCACCGCGAAAATTATCCATAACACCGCGGTCCATTCAGCGCCTCTTACCGTCACGCACGCTTCGTGTATGCTAATTGTACCTTGATAGAATTCGAGTTTCGACTCGGAGAGACGAAGAGAGTACAACACGCGTGTGCAAAACACGAGTTGTTTATTTCGAAAGTTATACGAGTAGAATGCTGAATTTAACCCTCCGCTCGGATAATCTCAACCTTTTTTAATCCTCTATTGTAACATTTTCCACACGTTAAATTATATCCTCTTATTTACATCAAAAATAATGTAAAACATTACGCTTTGTATTATATAATTTTGTAAATAAGAACAAAAATGCAGATATAAGAATTATTATACATATTTATATAACATTCCAAAAGGTATAAACGCGAACTATTTAAATGCATTACCATAAATAAGTTAATAAGGTTTATTTGAATAAATAAAGTTTTTTTGAATAAATAAGTTTCAATTAAGTAATATAATTTTATTAATTTACCACTGAAAGCTACTTTAGAGTCGCTTTAAAGCCATTGAAGATATTTTAAGCTCATACAGTGGCTACAACAGTAATACGCTAATACAATGTAAATTAAAACAGCTTAATAAGTTTAATTAAAATCGCGCGTAAGCCCAGATACCCATATTATTCGACGATGAATTCACGATTGCAGAGAGAGATTCGCAAAGGATGGCATCCAATCAACGTCGAAATGTGGTGCAATCGGAAAATTCTCGTGGTACAGCGCGGTACAGCGTGTTACAGGAATTGACTCGTATTTCTATAGCTTTTGCATATAAGCATGATTCCATTATGCTAATTACATTCGACTATGATATAGGTAATTAATAATTAGATCGGAAGATATTTTAGCAATTCATATATGAGAAATTTTTTTCTGATAAAGATACCATAATGCGTAATTCTTGTATAAGAACTCCAGGACACATCCCGGTATTATATGGCGCGTAATATCGGGTAGTCGCCTATAGCGATGGAGCCCTCCACTCGATCGAAGCGCGCGCGTATCGTGCTTTTATGCTAATGAATGACGGCGCGATTCGAGCTTTATTATAGGCCAGTACATCCGCACTATGCAAAAGAAGGACGCAATACGTTTTCGGAACGCTCGGATGCAAATAAAAGCAGAAAAAGTGGACGAAAAGAGGGAGCAACCCTTTCACGTGACTACGATCTAGGGAGAAAACCACTGTATAACTGCGGCGGGAGCTTCTTAAGATTATGCCTAGACATGATCCCGCATAGATCGGGACTTGGGAAGACAAAGGGGGAGATGAAGAGAGGGGAGGAGAGCTGAATCTAGCTAGTGTATGCAAATCCCCCTCGTGGCAAACTGCTAGACATTTGCATAAGCTTACAGATAACGACGCGTTAGAAATAGAAGCCTTTCCTTTGGATTCGTTTCTACCATCGAGCTCTTCTAACGGAAGAGCTGAGACGAACGAAGAATCGATTTTTCTAACGTGTAGGTCGATCCCGAGCGGCGTCCAAGAGTGATTTCACGGGCGGAAAATCGCAATTTCTTAAATGTCTCGAAAAATTGATCAAATACCATATCGGTATGGGAATTAGGATCATATTTTATGACGACGACAGCGACGAGGACGACGCCTCTGCACCTCATCGACCTCTTTTCGAGCTTCATGTTTTTTACTGCATATCGCGGAAGAAAGCAGAGAACGATGGTAGCTGAGAAAAAATCGAGAACGCCCTTATCGATAATGGCGTGTGTCGAGAGCGGCTGTAAAGGCAGTTCGTTTATCGAGAGGGGAATACTGGAGGCACCTGGACTGGATGTATAGTTTGACATGCTGGAGCATATGACGAGCCCTTCTTCGATCGAGAAAGCAAATATGGGCGAAAACTCGAGCCGTTATGGTGTCAAAATTCAAACATCACAGTGATCGAGAGTGTGGTTTTCTAAAAGAATTTTCTATCTTTTCTATGCATAAAAAAAAACAGAAGCTTGTTATCAACGAAAAGTTTTAATTTTTTTTCTTACGATTTGTATATTTCTTATTAATCGAAATTTTACAAAAAAATTAGATTCAAAAGCTTTATAAAAACAAGAACAACTTTATAGCTTAAAAAAATTAAAAAGTTTATTTGATGTAAAAAATTAAACTTTTTTTTTAATTTGTTCTTTTTCTCTTGTAATTTCTATTGCTGATATTAATTAAAGAATTATAAAAACACGAATTTTGCTTATGAATGCTTATGAATTACTGACTTTTTAGAAGAGTTTTATTAACAACGCCTCATTAACGGGAAACTTCCCTTCTCTTTTCCTTAATTCACAGAGTCGCCAACGATTTAATTAGATCGCACGCGCGCTCGGCTAGTGAAAGCTTTGCGACGCCAACGTCGACGTCGGGACGCGTGCCCGTCTCTCCGACGAAGTGACGCCCATTCACTTGATTCTTACAACGGAAACTTTCAGTCCTCGTATTTCATTTAGTTCTGAAAAAGAGGCCACGTTCGTTCGATCGCAAATTCTGAAAAATTAGAATTTCTCGACATTGCGCTGCATCGCGAAAAGTGAACTCGAATTTAGAATTTATTTTCATGTAAAGATATTAATTTATCAATATTGTTTAAAAATTGTTATGAAGCACATTATTAATATATCTAATAATAAAATAATGAAATGTTACAAGTATAAAATATTTTGTTCACATATGCATATTCTATACATATATAATATATATATTATTTCATTATCAAATATATTCTTTAAATTATATACAGTAGATATATCGAAAAATAAAATAATCAATATGTTACAAAATTCTAAAGGATAGAAAATGGAAAGAATAAAAAGTCCATTTCCATAAAAATATCAAAATAAAATTTAGAAATTAAATTGAAAAAGCTTTTCAATTATAATTCATTCAAAATTATTAAGGATATTAAAATATAAATAATATTGAAATGAAAAAATACCGAATATTCATATATAACCGGATTCAAGAGTCTTTGTCCGCCTACGTCGGGTAAATTTTATGATGTAAAATATTAACGTTATTGCGCTTGAAATGCAAACTGAGGTGCATATCGATGGAGTATGTGTGCGTATGTGTGCATGTGGTATTCTCCCTTCAGTCGTATATCAAATATATCAGTGGCGGAGGTGCTGGCCGAGAGAGAGCCAGAGGTCGAACTCTTATTGCCGTAAAATACAGCAACAAGGCGATGATGTAGTGGCCAGTACGAGTCGGAATTTTTAGCGTGAGGACGATTGCCAGAAAAGCGATATAGAAATATCGTAACGCTCTTAAAGTATGAAATCGATGACAACATTGTCACGCTTTAAAAGGACTTTTAGTGACTGTTTTATACTTAAAAGAATATTTCAATATAATGAGTTATACATATAAAAATATGAAAAATGTTTAATATAAAAGTATTAAAAAATCTTCAAAATATTTTGGATTCTTAATCTTTAAACCGTCTTTGAAATACCTATTATCACCTCCTTTGAGTATCTATTAATGGTACATAAGTACGAATTTGGATTTGACATTTTTAATTGCAAGTCTCTCTTGAGGATTAAAATGGAAATTTCTTTAAAAAAACCACTCTTTTTTGAAGTATAATTTTCTCACAAATCCAATGGTATCACTCAAATTTAATGAAAAAGCATATTTAACGAAAATTTTTGTGATGCAAATTCGCACTAGTGTTTGAAGGTTAATAAGGTAATTTTTGTATATTCTAATTTGAAATTAAAAACAATATAATACAATATTATATTATGTTTATATATGTTAATTCGTATATTGATTAGTATGTTGATTAGTAAGAATTATCGTTACTAATATATTTTATTACAACACATAATGATTAATATAATATCGAAACAACCAACTTTACTAAAGCACTGAAATACTATCCAAACCAATCGTGTTCCACGAAGCGAATCTTTCTCCAATTCCTCAGCATTTGTACACACGCTCGCACCTTTGTTGGAAATTCAGCCTGCTTTTCAGATAGTCCGGACTACTCCGTTCTCCCTGAGGACTCTAGGCCGCGTTTCGTTGCACCAGAAGAAAGGCGCATAAATCGATCTCTCTGCCACAGAGTGCTGCCTAAGCGAATGAAACTTGAATTTTTCAAAGCCTCGAAAATATTCGAACATACTTAACCTCTTATATTGTAAATAAAAAATTGTGATAACAATGTTATAATAAAGTTGCTTAAATATAACAATGACAGTTATTAATAATGAGAATACAATATGATAATAATAAGCCACCTTTAAAAGTTTAAAATTATAATAAACTTATTTAAATTATAATAAAATTATAATAAACTTATAACTCATAATTATCTATGTATTAATAAATTAATAATAAACAACCTCATTTTAACATTAAAATTAATATTTTACATTTTTTCTTATAATTAAAAGAGATATATCATAAAACAAAATATTCTTGAAGTGCAGTATTCATTGAATATTGATAAAAAATACCAAGAAAAGAAAAACTGAATAATGATTCTTAGAATCATTTTCTGTGCGCTACATGATACTCTTTTTATTTCACAGTGGGAAAATAAAAATGAAATATCTTATGAAAACTTTATGTGTTTTTTTATGATCTTTTCATTCTCATTTCACGAATTATTAAATTCAATTATCGATAATAATGCATACATGTTTCCAAATTCATTTTTTTCAAAAAATCATGTTGCGTTTATATAAAAAGAAAAGAAAGAAAATTGAACCGACTTTGCTCCCCTCGGCAGAAGTAATTTTTCCATATTTCTCGCAGAACTAGCGAAGCCCGATATTGGTTCCGGATACGTTTCCTCGTGTATATATTGAGTCACTCTGCACAGAAGATCGCACAGATAATATTATATGTTATCGAGAGCAATTTTTTCCTTCTCTTTTTTTCTTTTAAATTATAAAAAAAATTAATTATTGATTTAAAATTTTTATTTATTTCTTAATAATAATTTACAATATAAATAAACATTAATAAGAATTCAAATTGCAATTTAATTACTTCTTTATATTCCTATTATATAGATTTTGCTTTGCGTACAGAAATATTTTTTCGTAAGAAATTTTTAATGAAATATTCTCTATAATTATTGGAACAATGTAACACAATTTACAAAGACAATTTAACAAAATTAAAAATAAAAACAATTGATATTATTTCAATAAAAAAATAATTCTTTGAATCTATAGAAACAAAACTATGTCTTTTTTATATTAATAATTTTTTATATTAAATATTTTGGACGTCTAAAATACTTTACACAATATTTTTTATCAATAATTAAATTCATATTAATAATAAATAAAAGGAGTTCAGCCATACGCAGAGTGATACCATATATTTTAAAATTGTACGTTAAAAATATAAACTTATAAATATTATGCGTTTATATGTTAAATGGAATAAAAAAACTATATACTCCACAGAAGTAGTATTCCTACTTTTAGAAAACAATTCTAAAAGTAAGAAACAATTCTCCTTGTTCTCTTTATATATATATATATATATTTTTATTGATATAAAAACGTTCTCATTTCTTATATTACATGTATTAATTTTATATTATGTGTATCTAAAATGTTTAATTAAAAAACTTCCATAAAATAGAAAAAAAATAAAGTGCGCTTACAATTTTCTTTTGTAAAGTTAAAATAAGAAATAAGAAAATTCTTACGTTAATAAAGGGAACAAGAAGAAACATTTCTTCCGCAGAAGCATTCCTTTCTGTGGAGTACAGAGCACATAGCGTTTCTTTATTTTATTTCGTCGATTGGAGCGATAGCGGTGGCTACTTATAGATTGTGCGAACCTGTAAACAGTATCTTTGTACCAAACTCGATAATCTTCAACAGCTCCGAGAAATAGCTGTTTTCGATTCTTTGGATTTGGAACTCGGGACTTTTCTTCGTAGAAAGAGAGACATTACTTCCCTATCGTTTGTTGTGCGCAGCGATGCGAGTAGTTAAACTTATTTCACGGTAAAATGATCGTATCACACTCTGATTTTTTTTTCATTATTTTTCATAAAAGACTTTTGAAAAAATCTTGTTAATTATATCAAAATATTGAGAATTTAATTAAAATTTAAATAATTTAATCTTGGTCCAAAAAAAATTTTAATTGTAATTTTTATTAACAAATTAAAATTTAAAAAAAATTCATGCAAATTTAGGCTATCTGGACAAAGAATTTATAAAAAAAAGTATTGTTGCATTACTCATGATAATAAATAATATAATAAATAAGAAATAAAAGTGTCCATTAATTGTTCATAATACTAAACTGCCGTAAACATCAAATAGTCACAAAATTAATTCTATCCTGAAGCTAGTTATGCCAAATCGCAATAAGCATTTCATAATTAATTGAAATCTGTTGTAATCGCTGAACACAATAGAACAAGCGAAATCTCTCTCTCTCTCTCTCTCTCTCTCTCTCTCTCTCTTTCTCTAATAACTTGTTAGTAAATTAATTTAATTAAACTATATCTACATCGAAAATTGATCTGCCATTCTTGAAATTGACTATCTCTCATTATAATTTAATAGAATTTATATATGTCTGTTATCACTATATTTATCTTCATTTTTGGTACATTATGTCAATTATTAATTATTATGCATATATTAAATATCAATTTAACTATTTTAACTTAAAGTAGAGATATATCTATACATGTATAAGAAAAAATGGTCAGATTCAAGGCTCGGTTAACCGTTACGACTTATTTAAATAAAAAATAAAAAAGAAGGGTCAAAAGAAATTATTTAAAATAATAAATATTAAATAACTCTTTTATTTTTTTAATTTAAAGTACATTTAAAATATATTATTAAAATATATTAATTTAAAGTACTTTAAATTACTTTATTTCAAATACAATCAAGCCTTGGTTAAATTATTCTATTGTATTTTTTTTTTTTTAAGGAAGATCCACATATATTTGTGTCTTAAATTTATTTTTAGATTAATTTAAATTATATTTTATTTAAAAGTTTAATTTAGAGTCAATTTAATAATGTCAAACATAAATAATTTAATTTAAAATAGGTATTTTAAATCAATTTGATTCATTAATTTATTCTATTTATTTTTAAACAAAATTTGTCTTACATTTACTTTTATACTAATTTGAGTAACATTTTGTTTAACAATTTAATACCTTTTGTTAATTTAATATCTTTAACGTAATACAATATGTAAGTATTTCAATTTATAATCTAGATTAGCTTGATCAGCATATTTTCAGAGAAATTATATCTAAATTAATTAAAATTAGATTAAGAAATATCAACTATATTTGTATTAATTAAATTCAAGCTTATAATATATTCTGTAATTCACTGATAAGAATTAATAATTAAGAATCAACTAGAAGCAAGCATTGCGATCATCACTAATATGGGACAAAGCCTTGTATTGCGGCTTGCTTGAAAACATGATTTACAATTCCCGGCTCGTTTTGAGAGTTATGACGGTAAAGCCGCGACTCAGCTTGTGGAGGTTGTTCTCACCCTGCATTTAATTTCGCGCATTTAATTCCCGTAGGATGCATTCCAGGAAGGAAGGCGACCTGCGTTAAGGTAAACCTGGACCGGTTATGACGGCGGCTTTCAGCCGGGATTTCCTGCGGGTGGGGATGAAGACAGCACAACCCCGAAGAGACCGGAAGCGACGGCTGCGACGGTAATTCCTGCGCGCGAGGAGGAATTAAGGGACTCCCGAACAAAAATGGGGCGAGAGAAGGGGTTGAAGAAGGAGGAAGAGGAGACGCGTGATTTAAGTCGCGAGCAGCAAGATAACGCCATCCTCGGCGCCGTAATTTCGCCAAGACGAACGGTTATTGGGCGAACTTCAGCGCATAATGCGACGCTGTTCCCTTTTGTTGCATCTTCCTGTTTTTTTTAATCAGATTCAAAATACGTTCTGAGAATTTGGAAAAATATAGATAATGTATAGTCTTTCTTCGAAATTTTAATAAAAGAGAGATTTAAACAATCAAAATAATTACCGCGTGATTTATAAACATAATTAGTATTTCAGATAAGATAATTGTGATATCTAAATAAAATCTAAGTTTAATTTATTAAAAATAATTGAATAACATATTATATATAATTAATTGAATATCAATTCATGCCTTTCTAAAAAATATACGAATAATGATTGCGTTTAAAGAAAGCAGCTTTGTTGTAAAATTCTTCAATATACGTGATTGGTTTGTTTTATATTTTTTTTAGATCCATAAAAAAATCATAAATAAGAACCAATCGTATTAAAAAATTTTACAACGGTTGTAAAATTGCTTTTTCTGCTGAATGCTGTCAATATGTTATTTTATACTTATTCTTTTGTGTTAAATTTGTATTAAACTAAAAATTTATATTAAATTAAATTAAAAATAAAAAAAGTAATTTTACTATTCTAAAAAAGGATAAAGTTAAATTGGTTAGTAATAAATTGTATAAAAAAGACAAAAATTGATTTTAATTTAATAATTCAGTCGTATTATTTTATGTGAAATTGTAAATATATTATATTATATATCAAATTGGATATACTATCTTATTAATTTACTCATCAACTGTGTTATTCTATTAAAAGTCCTTCGTCTTTATTTTATAAGTAAGTTACATTTACTTTATATCGTGAAATAAAAATGTCCGGGTGTAACAATAGGTCTGTTCGTTTTAGTTGTATTTTCAACACTCTATGTATCTTTCCTATTCCCCCCTTTTCTCAAAGCTTGAATACACACTTATTCTGTGTCAGATACAGAAAGGAAATGCAGGAAGAAAGAAAGGAAGTACGGTTAAAATGAACAGTCTTATTATGCTTCTAATGTCCCCTCTTAATAAATGTAACTTTGAATACAAACTTTCAAAATTTCTCTCAAAACAGTCAAAACATTATTATTACACATATGTTTCTTTAAAATAAATTCCTCAGTATAATTTGAAATTTTTATATATTGAGTGTGCAAAATTTTTTATACCAAATAATTATTTAATAATTATATTTATATAAATAAGGCTTATTATTAGAGAGAGAGAGAAAGAGAGAGAGAGAGAGAGAGAGAGAGAGAGAGAGGATCGCGATAAAGAATTGTCATGTATTTATATTTTAATTAAGCAATGTTATCTATTTATTATAAATTCACATTTGTATGCGTGTGCTTCACGATAAACTTTTCATATATTATATAAGAAATTATCTAACAAAATACATTGAAAAGTATATCTCTTTTACGGTAAAGAGCATTTATAATAAAGATAAATTTCTTTTATGATAAAAGTAAACTAATATCATTAAAAAACGAATAACTTGCGGAATATTTCATACTTTACTCTGACATATTCTGACATACAATAAAATATATAAAAATCTCATAAAGTATTCGCTTTTCGATAATTTCGTCTTACACTTTTATACATAGAATGATAAAGGAAATCGGCTTATGTGATACAAATTATATAATCCATTAATATATTCCATTAATAAAAAGTGCAGTTTTTGCAAGTTTTATTGCAATTCGTTATTACAAGTGCATCATTGCATTTGCGGAAAAGTAATGATATAAGAAGTTGAATCTTATTATTATGTTCAACTTTTTTTCTCGTCGTTTTCTCTATCATTTTCTTCCGTCGTCAGTAGTAAGAAAGATACTTCTGGGGTTTTAAGAATTTTTATAATCCTTCTAAAGTAGGACATAGAATATCTTTACAGATTTATTCTTTACAGATTTATGTCGATATTTCATCAATTCTTGATTTATTCTTAATAAAAAACAGCATTTGCAAAATTTATTGCAATTGTAAACAATTAACTAAAAAATTAAGAATTTGTTTGAAAATTTTTTTC
>Ga0157364_1003414_pt1 | contig 15388 bp, 12 predicted proteins | sample AttsexASBM2_FD_111476 | JGI IMG/M metagenome (GOLD analysis project Ga0157364, IMG submission 111476) | Fungus gardens microbial communities from leaf cutter ant in Ribeirão Preto, State of São Paulo, Brazil - Atta sexdens ASBM2 | ecosystem: Host-associated > Fungi > Mycelium > Unclassified ...
GGAAGTCATCGGGGATTTATATTGTAGTTTTCTTTAGCCTCGCGTAAGTAAGCTTTAATTAGGATTTTATAAAATTAATTCCGTCTAAAATTATAAAAGGACGCATTAATAATAAATCCACTTGATGGATGCCCATTTCTACCATAGTAGATTAACTTTAATCTTGGTTCGACTTATTTTTTTTTTTTTTAATTCTTAGAATTAGAAAAGGAAAAGCTAGTTTTAAATCGAAATAAAAATTTAACTACATTGGTAGAAACGGAGGTTTAATTCGCAAAAAGATTTTTTTTCAAATCATTTATATCTCGAAAGTTATCGGTATTTTTCGCCAAGGAAAAATCAATTCCCAACTGATCGAGGAATTCGTTAATTTAAAAAGAAATTAACATTCGATAAGCGGGACACCCTGTACATACCTTTATACGTATTGTGCATCGTCATTCAATTGTGCATTGCTCTCTCGTCGGTAGTTGGCCGTCTTTTAAAAATCGATCGCCTGCGGGCCCGGAGGCAAGAGACAGTGGACCGTTTGTCTTGCAGCGACATTTTGCGTTTCACGTAAAGAGAATTCGCGTATATACAATATACACAGCACGTCGTAACGTAGATATACACTTGCGATATACGTACATCGCGCCGATATTTATCTTCGTTAGCCCCAATTCGCGATCGGTCTAGGCGTGCCTCGCGGCTGCACGTAAGGGTAGATACCGTAGATAGTAGATACCGAGGCGCGCAGGCGAGTTAATCGCATCGTAAACCATTAGGGTTGGTTACAAATGGCCGCGCAACGCGAAAAAAAAAGACCAGCGAAAACGGAAGGGGATATATAGAATTGCCCGTTTAATTCCGATGTATAAATGCTAGCTCGTTAAAATAAACGGAAAATTATTCGTGTATATGAATAAAAAAAAATTAGTAGTAATTCTATCTCTGTAAAATTTATTTAAATACAGATTTTCGAAAAAAATTAACTGTTCATGTATGATATTAATACTGAAAAATTTGTATTAGAGAGAGAGAGAGAGAGAAAGAGAGAGAGAGAGACTTGTTTCAAATTGATTGAAAGAATTTATAAATGAAGTATTACATTCTTGGACGACAATCTATATATTAATATTGGATTTCTGATCAAGTAATGTAAGAACAAAGTTGTTTTTCAAATCTACAAGTCGACCTACACGTCAAAGACACATGAAAGAGAAAATAAACGATTTAATAAAAATGTTTTAAGGGCAAGAAATATTTGCATACATCCATATGTATAATGCAACATGTAGTTTATTAAGAAGGTGACAGTGAATAGTAAACGTTTATTATGCGGAAATTTTTCATGCTCGCGTTACCACTGTGTGTTTACCGGCGGTGTATACGAGGTGACGTGTAAGCACGAGTCGCAATAAGGATGAAGATAATCCGCTGCGACCAGCAAGGCTGCAGGTATACGACATTGAGGTGAGCAAGGAAAGAGTACGCAAAAATGTTTGTTCCGCGGTTAATGAAGTACGCTGCCTCTCTTTTCTCCGTTCTTTTTTTTTTGCGCTCACGATCCGCATTATTATCTCTGTGAGCGAGTGAATTCCATGAATAATCGAGTTGTACAATGTATTGTTATGCTAGTTATGTACAGAGAACGCATTTCCACGAGCTCGTTGCATACGCGAGATGATTCATTTTTCGCTTTGATGGCGACCGGAAGTGACACTCACATTGACACACCCACTCATCCTCGAATGCTAGAAGTATCGATCGTAGAAGCATCGAGATCGATGCACATAATGATATATTTATCAAAAAGAGAATCTAGTGAAATACATATAGAAATGAAAATATAAAACGATAGTATGCAATAAAAATATCGTAACGTTGCAATAAGAAAAATCTAAATAAAATTTTCTTTTAATATATATAAAAGAGATATATAAAGACATAGAATAGCTAAATTTATAACAATGCCGGCGAGAAAAATAGATAATAAATTTATAGATAAATTTGAGGATAATATAAGAAGCTAGTATATAAATGCTAATATAAAAAAAAATAACAAGTAACAAGAGAAAATTATGATAAAACATGAGAGAGAATTCTCTGTGTATCGTCAGTATATCAGTATATCACCTCCGCACCACCGCGTGCCACATTCGATCGGTCGAGGTCCCCGTGTTGCTCTGTTCACGCTTCGCGGAGCACAGACAAGATCATAGACGCGCGAATAATTACAGAAAGCGATTGAGAATGGCCGGGGTCGACGGGGTGAAGAGACGAAGGAGAAACGAGAGAAGTGGGAACCTCTCTCCTTTCCTCCCTCGGTTCGTGCGCTCGTGCGCTTGTTGGCGCGCGTGTGCGCTCAAGGTGGCACGAACGCGCTTTTTCTCACGATGCAAATCGAACAACCGATACTTCTTTTATTTTTTCCTTCTTTTCTCGCTTGGACCGATAATGGCTTCGTCCTTCGTGCGAATGGTCGCGGCGAGTCATCCACAGCACCGCAAAGGATCTAGGATCTAGGTGAGCGCGTAACGAGTCCCCGGGTCCGACCCACCCCACTATATCGACGCCGAGGATCGGACCTCCACCACTGTTTACCTCACCTGCGAATTTACGTCGTTCGCGATTGGCAGGAAAAACTTTTTTTCCGCATCTCTCCCCCTTGGATCTTTGACACGCGAGCGCGAGCAAAAACAATCCGCTGGGGGATATATAAGTGATCTGACGGGGTACTCAAGATATAGTCAGTCCACAGTACCGACAAGAGATCGCAAGCACTTGGAGCAACATGTTTAAGCTGGTGAGTGAAGTACTCGTGGCACTCGAGGCGGACGAAACTTTTCTCGTGAAGAGTGTATAGGTAGATAGCCATCCGCGGTTTTCCCGGGCAACGCAGGGTTTACCAGCTGTCTCTTATATGTACATAACTTTGTATAATTGTCAGAATTTTTAAAAATAGATTCTTTAAATGTAAGAGAAATGTTGAGGAATATATATTACGCGCAAGATGTACAAACGTTTGTATTTCGAAAATTGTCATTTCGACATTTATTCCCTGTGAAAATTGTTATCCTCTTACAACTTTGCTTTTATCTAGAGAATAGACTTATCTAAAGCTATACAGAGAGAGAGAGAGAGAGAGAGAGAGAAAGACAAAGAGAAAGAGACAATCGACTCGCAATATCGTGAGAAATGCTTGGATGTAACATTTGCTGCGAACTTTACTTGCTGCCGCAGGCACGATTTTATCGCACTGGAATACGCTTGTTTCATTCATATGATATGCGTTTGAAATCATCTTGAATATGCGTAAATAAGGCCGAAGGCTAAGCGCGACGACGCAAACTGGCCATTTCAAACCTTCGTACCGTCATTTAGGATAATCTCGCATAGAAATGTCTATCGTCATAAGCAATTGATGGCAAAACGCTCTCGATCGAGAAATACGCTGTTCTGATTTCTCTCATATTTATATATTGCATTTGTCTTCTACGTTTATATATTTATATGGTTTTACTGAAATATCTAAAAATTTAATTAATTATAAATAAAGATAATTTTGTTTGAACTATCAAAATATAATACTTATATAGGAGTATAGTTTCAAACTGACTACTAGAATGTTAAAATTTTTTGCAGCATTAATTATATTTTGTTGATTCAACAAAATTGTTTTTAGATCTGTATCCATTTTTAAATACTTCAGCAAACCTATTCTTTTTGTATATATTTCCTAAGTTTTTGTAATTTTTGAAGATCGAGACTTGAGAGAAAATTATCAAATCATGTGTATTTGACATGCGATTTTTGTTTCTAAAGATAGATCAAACAACTTCCATATTCTATATTAATTCTACGATTTGACTGTGAAAGCTTACCTTACTCAATATAATTCTCCATGGGATGTCCTAAGGATGTCCCTAAAATGTTTCTCGGAGAACTGTGTTCTGTGGGACGTATTTTAATAAATATATTTTATATTATTTTAATAAATTTCTGTTCCTGCAAGTAGATCACGTTCGAATTTAGTTGCGATCTTGATTCCGCGAATGATTCCTGCATTGCACGATGTATTAAGTTTTATATCTCGGGTTTCAAATTCCATTGCAATTTGTATACAAAAACAGCTTTAAACGTAAGGAACATTCTTGATGCATATCTACATTTTACCGCAGATCGTTCTTCTCGCCACTGTCGCCTACGCATCGGCCGAAGGCCTATACTCCGGATATGGAGGACTTTACGGCTATGGCGGTTACGGCTATGGTGGCTATGGTTTAGGTCATGGAGTGGCGTCGATCTCACCATACGTGCATGCTCCAGTTGCGACCAGTTACGCCAATACATACAAGGTAAAGTAAGCTCTCAAATGGTTCGGCATGTAACTAAACCCTACGACACGTGAAGGGAAGGATTATCACCGTACCGGTGCAGCTTCGTATGGCCGGGGTAACCGGAGGAAAATTCCGGTTTCACTCGTTGTAATCCATAAACGAGCTCTCATGCAAAATGAATTCAGTAGAAATAAGGTTTTGCATTATTATTTCGGTAAAATAACGCTCTCGGACGAGGAAAAAAAAATGGAATAATAATTACCGAGCACATTTTAAGGAAGAATTAAAATTTTTAATGAAATTTTAATTTATATATGGCTATGTGAAACAAAATAACAGACGAGATGTAATTCTCTTTTTCGTTCGGTCTTTAGGTCGCGGTAGCTCCACCTATCACTAAGTACATTGCACCTGCCGTCACAAAAGTGGCGTACGCCACACCTATCACGAAGGTAGCCTACGCTCCAACTTATTCTGCGCCATCAATAAGTTATGGCCACTATGGATACACGATTCCACCGGTCACTTACGTTCACAGCGGTCTTGGATATGGTGGATATGGTCATGGTCTTGGATACGGTGGATACGGTGGTCTCGGTAATTATGGCTACGGACTCGGCTATGGTCATGGTTATGGATATGGTGGATACTACCATTGAATGGGATCAAACCAAAGTCTCGAGGAATAAATACTTTCTTCGACAAGTTTGTAAATGGCTGGAGACGCAGCCTACCGTACTGCCAAAAAAAACATTGTCATCTGCTTTGTACTTGATGTTCATAATATATATTTTCATACTTTACGTCGCCTCTATTTCTTATAGCGTATTCAACAGCGATCTGAATCGCTGTTAGTACTTAAAGATGGAGCAAAGATATCCAGAGATCTTCCTACGTCCATTTCTAACAATATAGATTAACTTAACTTTAACTTACTTCTTGTCTTTTTTTTAATTTTAAGAATTAATCCAAGATTAAAGTTAACCTACATTGATAGAAATGAATCTTAGTCTCTTCTAGATATCCCTTAAGACTACGGCACACAAAAAAACTTGAGCAGTAATACATAAGCAGTAAGCGAATCAACATTTTAGATTTGCTATTATTTACGTCTCACTGCTTTTCTATGTGCTGTTATAGCTTTAGTTGCGTAAAGAACTGTTAAACAGGAATATTTTAGAATATCTTTCAAACATTTCTACGTCATCTGACTAATTATTCAAATCAGCTTTGGTATTATGCGTACATGCTAAAATTCTTTGACGTTACGTATTATCTTATCGTTATTAATTTTCGATTTCTCGGTTGCTGCGAACAGCTCGTTGCCACCGGCCTCTCGAGACACACCATCGCTGATCGGTATCGCGTATCTTACACCCGCAAAGATCCGTCACGTCTGAGCGGGGACGCGGTTATTAAAGGCTTTTATACATTCAATCTTAGACCATCCATCCATCCATCCATTCGTGCATCCAGCAGAGCGTAAGAGCATTGCGCAAGGTGAGAAGGAGGTGTTGAACAGCATGTGTATGAGCGCAATGAAGAAGCGAGGTTTAAGAGTAGATCAAGGCTAAGGCGAGGCACCCGCAAACTTTGTTTATCAGACCGATCAGACCGTTTTGGTCCTTTTACTTTAACGTAACTTCAATTTCTTGATTTTATATAATAACGCGCGTTTTATGTAATACATGTACTCGCTTCATTAAAGTCGCGTCTTATCTCCTCAATATTTGATCATACGTTTTGATAAGCGCTTTATTACTCAATACAGTAGATTGCTAAAGGTTTCTTAAGTGGGCCTCTAAATTTGTACAGGTTGGTAAAATTATTAAATTAATATAGCAAATAATATCAAAATCGAATCTATCAAGAACTCGAAATCGGTAATCTTATAAGTTGAATTAGACGCTTAGTTAAGATAATCTTCAGTTTATTTCAATTCTTGTTGACAAAAAAACGTTATTAATTTCAACGTGTCAAAAATAACATTCTCAGTCTTAATGAAAGCAAACTGATGATTAATTAAATTGATGCATAATGTAGATACATACGCAACCTGTTTGTAAAGCTATTCTATTTCTTTAAAGTCAACAGTTCTGTCCAAGGTAGATTGATAAAGAAGATATTTGGTAAATTATGTGCGTTCTCGTTTCACATGAATTTAATTTACATGTCACGAATACCGAGCGTCCCAGAATCACTGAACGTTCTATCAATCATTTTTTATGTTAAATTTACACACGTGTTTGCCTTTTTAATATTACACATCTTTTTTTACAACTTGAGCCTTGAATCTTGATTTAAAATTCCATCGCAGTGAAATCCACTTAAAATTAATCGAAAAACGTGATTTTGTTGTTATCCCCTCGACGTTCAATTTGCGAGAAACGTTTCGTTTCTTTACACGCTGATTATTCGAAAACTGTTAACACTTTAATATTCTCCAGAGTGGAAAATGGACTTAATGGAAGTTAGTCGAAGAATGTACAGTAAAAAGGGCACTGTGATTGTGAGTTGCGTGCGCAACTTGTACATTAATCGACGTGCGCTGCTTGCACTTTTCGTTTATTCTTCATCATGCTCAAGAGTACGATGGCGAAATTGGCAAAATATTACGACGTTACGAATTCGGACTGTAGACAGTCATCGGTCATTCATTTATTTACTTTCTTACTTATCGTTGCACGCAATCGTGCTCCAGATTTATTGGAGCAGGGTCGTCGCCTCATGGACTCCACCCATGCCCATGCACGACTCGTTTTCGTCGGCGAGAGAACTCAAGAAATGCACGCATATCATGTGAACAACGTCATCTTCAAGGTGAAACCCTCCAGAAAACGAAAATGGATTTCCACCTGTAACGATCGTGGAAAAATGTGCGCGCGATTGTGACCGTGCTCCATTTTCCGGAGCTGGTCGGAAATCGCGGTACTTCCTTATTTTATCGCGATACTGAGTCTTAATTAAACAACTGCAATTGCTGCAAACACATGGAATCAAATAAAACATTATTGCGAATAATACGAAATTGTTAAATTTAAAGATTATCAAATTATATCCAATTTTAGTTGCTCCAATTATTTTTCTAGATCGCCACTGCTCCTATTTGTCCTATTCAATATCGTTAATTTAACTAAAAATCAATGGAGTTAAACAATTTATCTCAAGAAAATGTATTAAATTTAACTCAAATGAAGTTTATTGATTACCAAATATATACATTAACATGCACGTTATTTACTTTAAAACTAACAAAAATGAATTGATTTACATTTTATATCCATAAAAGTTAAAAATAATAAAACTTATTTAAAATAATAAAAATAATAAAAATTATTTAATAAATTAACTCAAAGAATTGATTAACCATTGCTCTTTTGACATCTAACAGTGGAGGATAATTAAAGAAGGGCGAGATAAAATCCGAGATGCTTCTCGGTTATGTTTTTGCAATGAAAAAGATGTAGTATATATATATCAATCACAATAAATGAATGAATAACTTTTAAATATCATAGTTTTTTTTCTGTCCAGTATTTCAAATGCATTTTAAAACATACGCTAACGCTAAATTTGCTTGTTGAGAGATCGTAGTTGTCTATTGCAATGTCAAGCGCAATCTTTCCATCAACACTGCATCAGTACGTTATAATTAATGCCTCGCGCGTCTCCTATTGTAAAACGAGTATAAACGCAACATTGTAACATCGCATAGCCATATCAATCCTATCGCGTGAGTATGAATATAGACACGCTGTCAATTACTATGTCGGTCATAGTTTGTATACAGCTTGTAATAAGAGCGCACGCTGTCGACGTTGCGTAATAATAAAGTGCCGTGGCCGGGTTTATTTTGGGATCGCAAAGCAGGCGATTTTGAGCGACGTCCCTATGAATGATGGGCGTTGTTACGTATAGCAAAGTTATGCGATTCGGGAAGGTCGCGACTTTCTACGGCGGTACGGTGGTTGTGGCCTCGTCGACCTCGCGAATTCGATATGCGTAATTTACGAGCGTAAACTATCTTTTCACTAGGAAACGCATAAATATCTATATTTACTAAATTTATTTTCGAACAAATATCTAGCTGAGTGTATTTGGAAACGCGATACGACGGATAAAAATATTTGCATATTCTTTCCTTCTCTCCTGGAATAATATTACATTTTTGCAAAGTGTTTCTATTAAATTGCATTGTATTTATACTGATATATACTGATAAACAAAGCACTCTTTGTAGTTTGTCTCTGAGAATATATACCGAGAAAAATTGGGTGTGCGAATATTTTTTGTCATTCTATATTGTAGTCGACTAATGATAATAGACACATCGAAAAAAGATGTATAACAAACATCGCTTTACATCGATGTACCAAAAAATATTCTGAAAAACTTTAGATTTACTCGCCGTTGGATTGACACGTTCTGCCGAATGACGATATTAATTTACGTAAAACGGCCGAGAGGCCTCTTGATTTATTTACGAACGCATTTAGCTTTGCGCATTCGACGCCGTCATTAAAATATTCTCTTTGAAGCCTAAGTACTCGAAGAGGATTACTTTCTGCTCGACGAAATATATATCTCATTTCGAATGTGTCAACGTTCGCTGTTATCGCGGCAGGATCGGCAGTATGTACCACATACAGACATCACACAATAAAAACAAGCGACAATTAAATGAAATATCAATTTATTTTTATCCCTGCATGTGCGTTAAGTATAAAAAAAAATTATATACGTATTATTTTCCTCTCTGTCGAGAAAAAAAGATATCCAGACAATTGTTGTTGGGATTGTCGCTCGGACAATAGAAGATTGGGCCTTGTCGTGCTCCCAAGGAAAGTACATCCTGCAGGTCCATCTCATGATATAAAAAGACAAGGTGTATCAGTCCCGAGGATGTGCAATAGGAATATGAATTTGGACCCAAATTTGATTGGTAGTTTCCAGTATTGCTATCGCCATTACGCGCAGTGATACATCTGTACATTCTTACATCATGATCCACCTTAGAATTAGTGGATGTAGCTGACAGCAGGTGCGGCGTAGGCGAGGTGCGCATTGTGCGAGGTATATGCGAGCGGAGCGGAGTAGGCCAGCGGTGCTGCGTGCGCGGCGTAGGTGATTGGAGCTGCATGAGCGGCGTAGGCGAGAGGAGCAGCCGCATGGACGATGGGTGCAGGATGCGCCGAATACGCGACAGCGGGTGCGGACGCCAGATAGCCAGGAGCGGGCGCTGCGGCGACGCAGACGACGAGCAGGGCGAGAAGAGCGGTGCACTTGTACATGATGACGAAGTGGAGGAAGTCGCTGGGACGAGCTTGAGACTTTCTTGCGAAGATTGTCCGAGTTGTACCTACTCGACTACTGATACCGAAATCTGTTCCGCGACACTTTTTTATAGGACCAAACCCCTCTTATGCGAAACAGAACTGGTTTTCTATAGCTCCCATCCTTGTGATCTAGAAGTGTCTGCCAAGGTCTTCCGGATTCGGTAAGATTTCGCAGTACAAGAGATTTGGATCGTTTTGGGAGGATAAGACGAGCGAAGGGATCGAATGCGAACGTGTCATTCGATGATGTTTGAATGATGGATAAATTGAATAATCACATCATATATTATTATAGTATAATGATATTACAGTCGGTACAACATACACCAATTCCCCTCTTTTCTGAGGGAAAATAACCTACCAAATGTAAAATTGATAATTGTAACAATTGGTCTACCGCATGTAAATAATTACATAACGTCAGAAACGAATATGCGCTGTGCCACAATTATCAATTCATCAATTTAATAATATATTAAATACTTGTGTATATACAAGTATTTAATATAAACGAATGCATTATAAATTTTAGTCACGGAAAAGCGATCCGTGAAATTTTAACATGTTACGATATTTGTTGTAATTTCATCAATCAATTAACGACGAAAGTACGAAATGAGGATGACGGTTGCATCTTGCGTAAAATAACGCATATTTTATTCCACACGCATACTCCATTGCGTAGAAAAGCAGGTACGGTCGGTAGTTACGTCTAACCGGTTGTCACCGAAATGCGATTTTCGTCAGTGCGAGCTGTCACGCATTGTCATTGTTGATGCATGATTGCGTAAGGAACGGAGCAAACGAACAGGACAGAGATAAGGATACGCAACAAATACATGCATACGTTTGCTCATATGACACGTTGTATGCGAAATGCGTCGTGCGAAATTGTGTAAGTCGAGCATCTACTTTCGCGACTCGTGTCACAATGCCTCTCGCCACCGATTCTGGTTTCCCACCACCCATCAGTTTTGGACAGCGTAACATACGTGGGCGTGACTATCGTTCGATCTCCACAATATTCGATAATTAATTCGATCATTTATTATTAAGTCAGGTATAAATATAGAAGAAGTTGAAAGAAAAAAGATAAAAATAATGTAAAAGATAAAAATAATAAAATTTTCGAGGAAATTTTTTTCAGGAAATTACAAAAGAATGATTTTGAAAGCGAATATTTTTTTTGTAAGAAAAAGATTAATCTATAAACTTAATAGAAATACGTATTTGAGTAACAAATAAATTAAAAAGTTACTAGAGAAAAACTTTCTTCTCAATTATTTAATCCTCTCAATTATTTTCTCAATTATTTAATCGAGAAAAAAGTTCTCAATTATTTAATCTTTCGCAGATTGTTCTTGAATAATTGCAGACACAGAAGTTGGAAGTGTTTAAAAAAACTTTTTAGATGAACGAGTTTTAAACAAAACTTTGAGGAAAAAAAGTTACGCGTATAAGTTGTTGTTGCATATAAGTTTGTTAGAACAACGTATGCGTGTTTCGTGGAACAAAACCGTCCGACCGCCGAGAGAGAAACCTGCGAGCAAGGCGACCCGGCTCGTAAATCATTGCAATTCATAAGCATTAAAATAGGGTAAAGTACAAAGAGCAAGAGAAGCATTGCTTTCTAAATGACCAAAGTCAGGGCAAACAACCTGGAAGCATCCTTTACATGAACGGGTTAACGATTTTAACTGAGACCACGCCAGTCTAACGGCTGTCAAGGCTACTTTAATTGTTTAAATATTATTAACGAGATGCATCTCAGATGTAATGACTTGTAATAACAAGAAAGCGAAATTTAATAATAAAATTATCTGTATGTTCTACAGTCGACATTATCAATTAAGCGGCTATTATTGTCACGTCTCTGTACGTCAAGAATTAATCGAGGAAGTGACAAGCTGTTCCAAACGCCATTATTGCCCGAAGCAATTCGAACAACTCGTATTTTGAGCCTGTTGGCCGGTCCGAAAGTTAATATGTACACGCAATAAATCGCTTGATAATTATGATTGTTCCGGATTCTGCTATACTGTCGAGAGTTTGATGATCGATAGTCGAGGCTATGTCATTGAACCTCTCCAAGCATCATGTATTCGCAAACAAAGAGAATCCGGAGATAAGGCCACCAACAATCATGGTCGCCCTTTCGAGTATTTTCCGCGTCCTTCTCGAAGAAACAAAACGATGATAGACAACTGCGCCACCATCGAGGCTACGTCACGTGAGGGTACCAATGAAATCTGCGAGATACGAGGCGGTGAAGGGTCTGCGTTGAGGCCACGAACGATCAGAGGCAGTCCTTGGCAGTGCTCCTCCAACAAGTGGCCAGCGCAACAAAAAAAAAGAAAAGAAAAGAAAAGGAAAAAAAAACGAGCAATGGCGGTACCAGAGCGACGTGAGGAAGGCGGCAACAGGAACCTGTGGCCGGGACCGGGTGGTCCGTAAGAGGTGGGAGAGGTCAGCCCCGACGAATATAAGGGGTCCTAGATGCCGTGTTCAAGCATCATTCGTTCTTCAGTGCTCTGCCGAAGTACGAAGCAACAATCTCAATCACCATGTACAAGATCGTCGCTCTCTTTGCCCTGCTGGCCTGCGTCACGGCTGCACCCGGCTACTTGTCGCCCGCCCTCCACGCAGCGCCGGTAGTCGCGGCTCCGGTAGCGGTTGCCCATACCCTCCCGGTCGCCACCAGCTACGCCAACACCTACAAGGTGTCTGTGAAGAGCCCGCTTGTGGCCACTGCTCCGCTCGCCTACACTGCACCGATCTTGAAGACTGCCCCAGTCGTCGCCGCCGCACCGGTCGTCGCTGCCGCCCCTGCCGTCGCCGTCGCCCATGCCGCACCGCTCACCTACACCGCCCATCACCCCGTCGTCGCTCTTCATTAAGGGAGAATCGTCCACTATAATTAACTATCTTTCGCCCATCTCTCAAGACAATCTCTTCAGCCGATAATGAAGACGTCCTTCATCCAACTTGGACGCATGACGATTCATCGGAACGACCGTCCGAATCGACCAGATTATCGATCAACCAGGCACTTTGACTAAACTTGTATCAGCCTGTCTTGATACGGTCGAACGACCGATCGCTACGATTAATCAATAAAGTTGCCATTTCTGCCTTTAAATGAATGTGTTCTATATATGTGTTTAGTTCCTTATTGATTATTAGCACCTTCAATTTGTTAGAGAACTAGAGAATCAGCACTATTTCGAAACTTATCTTTATATTTCGGATCTTTATATTACCTCGTAATCTCTCCTCGAATTCTTCTTTGCTTCTCGTTAGATTCTTAGAATAGTTTCATCGAACGATATCACATGTTATTGTCGAACTGCGAGCGAGTCGAATTCTACTTCATTGCGTTCTCACGGTGCTGTACCTAAAGAACTAATTCCTCCGTATCACGTATCACTGGGAGCTTATCGGGGATCGCAGATTTTTCCTCACACAGTCTCGAAGAATTCGAGTTTCCGTCTCGCACGGACGATCGGCAAACAACGGAGCGTCGTGAGATCACGGGGTGATCTCGTTCTTATAATTTCTTTTATTTCAGCACACAACGCTACGCCCGCATGGAGTACGTCCACCTACGTTGCGTCCTACCTATCCGTTTACGTGAGGCTTTTCGCAAAATAGGATTTGGAACGACTCGATGAAAACTGTTTACCGACTTGGCGATCAACGGTTGTTTGAGTTTCGGCTTTGGCCCCCGCTCGTCCTCCATCATGGCACTCGCGAAACGAAACTTTACCGCGCGCCGTCGGGTCACGTATTGAATATATTTACAGGGAACATACAAACCCGTCCATGCACTTTTCACGAACCTAACTTACTAAATTCTTTACGGGAGCTTTAAAAAAGTCTCCGTGAGAAGAAGGGGCAAGTTTGGCGAATTATTCAATATCGTACCTACAGTTTCGCGAAGGAAAACTGTAGATAGTGTCTATACATATATCGCTGCATACGTATTGAATATGTCGAATCCAGAAAAAAACTCCAAGCATTTTTATGTTAGAAGATAGTCGTGCTAAAATATAATTTTGAATTGAAAATGATATCTTTATGAATGTAATGTTTTGATTGAGAAGAAATAAATATTTAATATTACTTTAAATTAAATATTACTTTAGAAAAGCTCATCTTGTCTTGATAGAATATAGTTAGATTTTTTTAAACGATTCGTAAAAATGACTTAAGAAAGAAAAAGTTGATTTTAATCTTATTTTAATTGTTTTGCTTTTTCAATCATGACACATTGTCTTTTGTCGAAATCGCCATCCTTAATGCCATATATGAAGTAGAAATTGATAAATTGAGATCATTAAGATTAAGCGCGTTTTCGACCATAATTTCACGTTCGAGTGCTTTTTGTTACGTCTCCGAGGACTACCACTTCTCCTTGTGTTTATGGCGTAATGTGCTTATTGTTACCAAGAGACGAGGAGTAAAAGTAAAGTCTCAAGATCGCGAAGCCCCTTTGTTCGATCGTCAAGTGTACCCCACAAGCTCGACGACGATGACAAAAAGCTTAACGCTTCCAGAACCAACAGTTGACAAAAAAGTAATCCATATATCCTATATCACTCTCGATTTTCATATAACGTTGCTAATCTATTTCACAATCTTCTGCTATCGTGATTAATAATTATCATATCTTAATATTTTAGAGTTACATTTCTCTCTAATATTTATATTACATATTTTAATTTTAAATTATAATTCCTATTTGTTGATAAGAAGATTTTTAAAATATGAAAGACGTTGTCCTAAAATAAAATTTTCAAAGTTCAAGGGAATATCTTTCTCTTAGCCTCTCCCGATAATTCTTAATATTTTATGCGAACAAGAAATACGTTTACAGGAATGTATTTTACACGCGTACATATTTTCAGACAAGAACGTGCCTTCGGCGCATTGAATATTCCTCGACACATCCTATACACTGGCAGGGCGTTGAATTCTTATTGCATAGACCTTGAAGGTCTCTCGAAGATCACGGAAGCACTCTCCTATATAAGCATGCGTAGATATCCGCGTGCGTGCAGATCAGTCCCAGGTTCTGATCCAAAAGTAGTGAACCCATCGTCATGTTTAGGCTGGTAAGATCGACGATTCTTAACATTATTTAACAACTAAGGCGGAAAATTTATTGCCTCTTAATTGACAATCATCGAGATTAATTAAAAATAATTATATTATATATATTATTTAACAGGTGTCTTATCTTGAAACTAATCAGCTATCATTTTTAAATGCATATACGTACATAGGAAATAAGAAATAATGTAAAGATGATCGGAAAGATTTATATCATTTAATAAATATTTATAAAAATGTCAAAGTCTTAATCTTATATTTAATGATTTATATTTTCGAAATGCTTAATAATACATAAATATTTTTTTTCAAAAAAAGTCAAAAAAGATGTTTTTAATTCAAATAAAGTTTTTATTAAATATACTCATTAAGAATTTAACATTTCGAAAATATACATACATTATTGAGATCAGTATTTGACATTTTTATAAATATTTACTAAATGCATGATACAAATATGTCCAATTATTGTTATTTTATATGTAAATAAAACTGCAGATGTCTTATTAAAAAAATGTATTTTATTTTTTTCCTATTTCCTGTATGCGTTTAAAAAAAATGACAGCTGATTAATTTCAACTTTCCATAAAACAACCTATAAATATATATATATATATA
>Ga0157364_1003415_pt1 | contig 15388 bp, 11 predicted proteins | sample AttsexASBM2_FD_111476 | JGI IMG/M metagenome (GOLD analysis project Ga0157364, IMG submission 111476) | Fungus gardens microbial communities from leaf cutter ant in Ribeirão Preto, State of São Paulo, Brazil - Atta sexdens ASBM2 | ecosystem: Host-associated > Fungi > Mycelium > Unclassified ...
CGTGGTACTTCCAAACAAAGGATCGCGGAAATTCGCAGTCACAAACTTTGCGTCAATTGCTTGCGCTCCTCTTCTCATGCATCAAGTAAATACACTTCCGATCAATGCAAGGTCTGCCAGGCAAAACACAATACGCTACGTACTATATGCCCTCTGCCGCGGACCCATTAACTGACAATACCGATAAGGAAGTTGCACCTATGGCAACTCCTGCCCCCTCCTTCCTATCGAATTATGCTTTAGAATCATTTAATAACGAACAAGCCATGCTTTTGATTGCGGTTGTGCTCATCTGCGGCAGCGATTGCTCGCGCAAGGCGTGTCGAACCCTGTTGGATTGCGAATCGCAAGCGAACTTCGTAACCAAGAAATTTGTAGAAGCTCTCGGTTTAGAAACGCCTCCATCAAGCCTCTCGATCTGTGGCGTCAACGGCACGATAATCTTGAATCACGTGGTTGGAATTAAATTACAATCGCGATTCAATTCGCACTCCGCAACTTGAATGCATCGTTACTGATCGGATTATTGGCAAAATTCCGACGTTTTCTTTGGGGCGGGACAAATTTAATCTACCGCGCAACATTCATTTAGCTGATCTGCGATTTCACGTCGGATATTGATCTTTTAATCGGTGCTTGTTTTGGAATTTGATTTGCATTGATCAAATCAAGTCTTCGAACAAGCACCCAACTCTCCAAAAAACACGACTGGGCTGGATTTTGGCGGGTCGTTTGGACAGTACCATATCGACCGCCTCAAAGGCGGTTCATTCGTTTTATGCGTCCGTAACCAATGCGGAATTACACGAACATGTCAGTCGTGCCTGGCAAATGGACGATATCTCCATGCAACCATACAATTACACAATGGAGGAAAACATTTGCGAGCGTCACTTTTTAGACAACGTGTCTCAAAATTCTCAGGGTAGATATATAGTCAAGCTTTCAGTTAGAGAGCAAATGTTAAATAACATTGGCGATTTGCGTGAGTCTGCTCTCAAGTGATTGAGGAGCATCGAGAGACGTTTCAAGCGCGATCCTATTCTTAAAATTTAATACGCGGCATTTCTCAACGAATATTTATCGCTGGAACACATGCGACGCATGGAGCCACCCATTGCGGAAGAAACAATATCATTTTATCTTCTTCACCATTGCGTCTTCAAAGCTTGTTTTCGGGCAAGCATCGAAAATCCGTATTGTATTCGATGCATCTTGCCGCAGCAGTTCCGGCAGTATCGTTAAACGATGCGCTTCTAGTGCGACCTACCGTTCAACAAGATTTGATCTCAATTTTAATGCGTTTCCGCTTTTTCACTTATGTCATCACCGCTGAAATCATAAAAATGTATCGGCAAATTTTAATGCATCCATCTCAGACGCGCCTGCAGAGAATTCTCTGGCGCAACGATCTCTCTGCTAATGTTGATATGTACGAACTCACTACCGTCACTTACGGTAGAGCTTCCGCGTCATTCTTGGCCACCAGATGCCTTAAGCATTTGGCCGAGCAACACGCTTATCAATTCACTCGGTTCAGCATGCGTCCTTCGAGATTTTTATGTCGATGACATGCTCACCGGAGCGGATATAGTCGACGAATTAAATTCGCGATGAAACTATTCAACTATTAAAATTAGGAGCATTCGAGTTAAGCAAATGGGCCTCGAATTGCCCTGAATTATCAGAAACAGACAATCCTGTGTCGGTGTATTATCAGAGATAATGCTGCGGACTCATGTATTTTGGGCATGCAATGGAATCAGTGTCAGGATATGTTTCTCTGCAAACTTGATACAGAACCTCACGTTGTATCAAAACGAGTCATACTTTCCGAGATCGCTAAATTTTTCGATCCTCTAAGCCTTCTGGGTCCGGTCATTGTGATCGCAAAGCTCATCTTGCAAAATTTGTGGCAATTGGCTATCCAATGGGAGTCCCACGAGTCCGTTCCTCAGGACATCCATACTCGTTGGATCGCTCTCAGAACACAGATGAGTAATTTGAATCAATTAAAAATTCCTCGATGCGTTAAATTCAATATTCATCAGCCAATGGTGGAAGTGCACGGATTTTGCGATGCCAGCCAACGCGTTCGGAGCCTGCATATATCTTCGCACTAAGCTCGGTCTCAACGACCATCACTCTAAGTTGCTGTGCTCAAAGTCTCGCGTTGCGCCGCTCAAAACGGTTTCGTTAGAGCTATCGGCCGCTTTACTATTGGCGCGCTTAATCAACAAGATTAGAGAGTCTTTGGAACTCTCGCAATGCTCGACTAATCTATGGTCGGATTCAACGATTGCATTAAACTGGATAACCTCCTCCTCTCGGCGGTGGTCGGTTTTTGTGGCAAATAGGGTGGGTGAAATTCAGCGCCTACAGAAGTCGAATGCTGGCATCATATCTCATCTCCTGACAATCCTGCCGACACATTGTCGCGTAGGATAAATCCCTATGACTTAATCGATGCTGAGAAGTGGTGGAATGGCCCCGAATTTCTAAAATGGGATGAAGAACACTGGCCGCCCAGTGTCTTCCCGCGTTTAGACAATGATCTTCCCGAACAAAGGAAAATCCGCGTAGCCATTTCCATTTTCCATTCCTGCATCATTGACGACTTACTAAACAAGCATTCTAATTTAAACAAAATATGCCGCATCATAGCGTATTGTTTAAGATTATCTAAGGCTCACCGGGAGCACAGAATATCTACTTTCGTGTCCCCCGTTGAAATATCTACCGCTTTAGATTGCATTTGCAGAACAGTGCAACAGCGAGCGTTTTATCGCGAATATGAAGCACTAGTCAAGAACGAAGTTGTAAATACTTCTAGTAACAGCTTAACGCTATCTTCATTCTTAGATGAAAGCGGACTAATGCGAGTTGGCGGAAGATTAAAAAATTCAAATCTTACGTTATATGCGTGCCATCCAATTCTCCTGCCTCGCAAACACATATTAAGCGTATTATAGAGCGTGAACATACACGAAACTTACACGCGGGTTTGCAAGCCATGATGGCTTTCATGCGCCAGCGCTTTTGGCCGCTATCATTGCGATCCACGTGGAATAATATAGAAATGTATAACCTGTTTTAGAGTTAAACCTAATCAATCAGAAGCCTTAATGAATTCATTACCGGCCAGCCGAGTTAATCTTTCTTTCGTTCTGGAGTAGACTATGCCGGGCCACTCTTGTTACATGAAGGAAAGCGTCGAAATGTGCGAAGTCACAAGGTGCGTACTTTTAACTTTTTGTATGCTTCGCCACGAAGGCGGTCCATCTAGAGTTAGTAAGTAACCTTATATCCGAAGCTTTTATTTCAACTTTTAAGCGATTTCGCGTAGGGGTAGACCCGCGCACATATATACAGACAACGGGATCACCTTCGTGGGCGTGCATAAACAAATTCAAGAATTATACGACATGTACAATGATCCACAAGTGCAGTCCGAGATTAAAAATTTTCTTCGCGAATTAAAAATTTCTTGGAGCTTCATCCCGCCTAATGCACCTCATTTTGGAAGGTTATGGGAGGCAGCCGTAAAATATGCAAAATACCACATGACTCAGATCGTAGGCAAAGCTCATTTGACCTTTGAAGAAATGCAAACGACCCTCTGTGAAATTAAGGCGATTCTCAATTCGCGTCCCCTCTTACATTAAGCGCCGACCCTAGCGTCCTATCTAAGTCCTGGACATTTCTTGGCACGACTTTAAATGGTCTTCCTTGCATTGACTTGAGCGATGTTAACGAAAATAGGCTACTACGGTGGCAACGCGTAGAGCAAATCCGGCAGCATTTTTGGCACAGGTGGTGTAATGAATATCTTTATTTCCTACAAGTCCGAATCAAATGGATGGCTAATAAGGGAACTTAGCTATCGATCAATCAACTTGTGCTCATAAGGCAGCCGAACCTAGCTCCGCTTCAGTGGGCAATGGGGCGGGTCCAGGAGGTTCATCCTGGTCCCGACGGCATCGCGCGTACCGCAACTGTCAAGACTGCCAAGGGTTCCTACGTGAGTCCATTGTCTAAACTATCAATATTATCAATTTAAACCTAATCGATGCATTATCAAACATTTAGTTTTAAGTGCCTTTAGCTATTACCTTCTGATTATATCATTTCTCGCGCAGGCTTCCTTTACGTTCATTAAGGATGCCTTATTATTTTTCACTTATTATATCGCTTGCGTACTTAGATGTTAATACGCGTTGATTTTCAGTGAAATGACTAAATGTGATATTAAATCGCATCAGAGTAATTCGCGTTTCATGTTACGCCAACGAATTCATGCTTGTATGTCACATTGAAAGTCAACCCTTTCAAGGCGGGCGGCTTTCGGTATCTTCTCTCTAGTCTCTATGATTCACGACGTCTAGTTATGTCGTCTAATTGCATCTATGAAAAATCGATGAATTCACGAGATGTCGATTGCTAAACAACGTTACGCGTTACGCGTAATCGATTAAAAAAAATAATATCAGATCGTCTTGGAAACCAAAACAAACTATTTTTTCGTCTTCTGCACGCGTCTCGTGGAAATTTATCGCTGCGCTACCGCTAAGATCCTTTCCATATCCGTTGTGAAACACGTTCGCCCGCGCTCGAGATATTTTTAATAAAAAATTTGGAAAGCAGAGAAGATTTCATTTTTCTCGACCGAGCGCCCTCGAAGCATTAATACTGCGGGAAACGCTCGGACGGTGATCGCCTGATCACGCCATTACGATTTTTTCGTGCGCTCAGCAAGATCGCCAACATGCTGTTAGGGTTTTTATACTGCCGAAAATCTGCCCAGAGTTGACGAGTTTTAATAGTATCTCGACGGTACCAGTAGAGACACTCGCGAAAAAATGCCGGTTCGCGCATGTATATGCAATTTTTGTTTTGAGCCAAATCCAATAAAATGCAAGACAACTATGGAGTATAGAGAATAAGAGGCCGAATTTACATGGACGAAGCCGTCAAAAAGTATGGTCAAAAATGGTCTGAATTAATTTGCTCAAGATATCGCTTTCGTTCTACCACACCGTTCTCGCAGTTTATATGATAGGTCATACCAATTTTACATGAAAAATGTTCCATTCTTCATGCAGTTTTAATGATAATTTACGTCTTCTTGTTACTATCAGAGCATGATGTTAAAGAATAACATTTCTATTCTTAGATTATGTGTGCCGGTTGTGTGTGCGTAAGCATATATGAGAGGAGTCTTGCGATTCGAACGCCGCCTACCGAACATCATCAATACCAACTCAGAAATCTGATTTTGACCATAAATCTTTTCAAAGCCTAGTTCGGCCTCTTATTATCTATACTCCATGAAGACGACAATATTGTATAATCATGGACTAAAAAATTGCAACACTTTTTTCGATGGGTTTCGGAATATCATCTACTCACTGAGCGATTGGTTCTTATTTGTTGATCCATGAATAAGGTTGATATTGCAACACTTTTTTCGATGGGTTTCGGAATATCATCTACTCACTGAGCGATTGGTTCTTATTTGTTGATCCATGAATAAGGTTGATATTTATAGTTGAAGCTTAAGACAGCGCTTAAGATTGCCTCGATCAAGTCTTATTCAATTAAGAATCATCAATTTCATCTTGAAACATTTCATAGTTTTAAAGACGATAGTCTTTAGTATATAGGCAGCTATGAGGCGTCAAAATAAACCCTCTCCACATCTCCTTCCGGCGCCGTGAGCGTGGCCTAGACGAGTCAGTCTGGAAAGGGCGCGCTCTGATTGGTCGAGGAGTGAAGGGTGGGAGTAATAGGATAATTAAATGGTATGTTCTGATTGGTTCGCCCTACTTGACAAAATTCTGATTACAGCTCGTACCGTATCTACCCGCGAGATGATTGGAAAAAGGGGGTGGTGAAGGACTTCTGACAAAATGGGAGGGTAAAGTCCGAAAAAATGGTGAGTAGAGATTGAGGCTGTAACATTTTTTATCGTAAGGACAAAGTACAAACACTGAGCCTGAATAGTGGGCAATTTTATGACGGCCATTTTTTTTTGGCGCGGCACAATGTCTCCGACCTGTTAACGTTTGTGAATGTTTTTATTTATGAGAGAAGAGATTTTATACAAAAATTTGAGAGTCTAGAGAGAATCTTACTTTTGCTAGGAAAAATGGGGAGAGGTAAAACAGGAACGAACATGTTCAATTGACGCGACGCATCGGTGTGATGACTCACTCGAGTGAGAGTATGATTTTTATGATGTATGAGGATTTTATGAATTTGTATTCTACTTCTTGTACTTTATTTAAGTCTATGTTATATACGAGGGCTGTTTGATAAATACTCGTGTTAGGGAAGAAAATTTAAAAAAAAATTTTTTTTTTATTTCTCTACATAATCTCCTTTCAGCTCGATACATTTAACCCAGCGATATTCCAAATTTTTATACCGTTTAAAAAATATGATTGGTCGAATTCCTTAAAATAGGCCTCTGTTTCAGCGATGATTTCCTTATTTGATGCAAAGCGCTTTCCGCGAAGCCATTTTTTTATGTTTGGAAATAAATAGAAATCGCAGGGAGGCCAAATCTGAAGAATAGGGTGGATGAGACAACAATTCGTAGCGTCGATCAGTTTTGCCATGGCGATTGTGGACGAATGAACTGGTGCGTTATGATGGTGAAAGAGCACTTTCTTTTTTCGCTAAATGAGGCCGTTTTTTCTTCAATTCAGCGTCGAATCGGTCTAATAAATCAGAATAGTACTGTCCCGTTATTGTCCTTCCCTTTCCCAAATAATCGGTGAAAATGATGCCTCGCGAATCCCAAAAAACGATGGCCATGATCTTTCCGGCCGATGGAACTGTTTTTGCCTTCTTTGGAGCAAATTCGCCGGATTTAGTTCACTGTTTAGACTGTTCTTTCGTTTCTGGTGTGTAATGGTGGATCCATGTTTCGTCAACGGTGACGAAACGCCGCAGAAACTCTTTCGGATTGCGCTTAAACATGTCCAAACAGTGCTTTGAAGTTGTCATGCGATTCCGTTTTTGTTCCACTGGGAGCAAATCCATCTCGCCGATAGCTTTTTCATGCCCAATGTTTCGTGTAGGACATTTTGTATGCGTTCAGTTGAGATCTTTACAAAGTTAGCAATTTCTCTGATCTTCACCCGGTGGTCTGCTAACACGATATCATGGATTTTGTTGACCATATTCTCCATAGTCACCTCAATCGGACGACCTGGGCGCTCTTCATCAAAAATGGATGTTCGTTTAAATTTGTTGTACCAATATCTTATGGTAGTTATCGAAGGTGCGTTGTCCTTATATACGGTATGCAACTTTTCTTTGATTTCTTCACACGTCTTCCCGTCCAAAAACAGGAATCGAATCACAGACCGATATTGCTCTTTCTCCATGATTGCAAACAAGCACAAACTCGTCAACTTTGAATTGTTATAAAAACTAAACTAACCGATACAGCTGTCTGAAATTTTTACTTGCGTCGTTCAAAAAATGGCGTTACACGATGGTATACAGACTTTTAGTCAGAGGCGCCCTCAGTCGTCAAACATGGGTACTTATCAAACAGCCCTCGTATATAACAACGGAAATATGTAGAGAAAAAAGTTGATTATAGAGGGTTCGGATGATTAAGAAATGAGTGTTTATGTTATACAAAAATGTATTTATTGATATAAATTCTTTTTTTTTCAAAGAAGAAATACAAAGGTCGCATGAAAATAAACTAAAAAAAGTTTTTAGAAAAATTAAGCCAAAGATTCTCACTTCGAGAGAATTATATGAAAAATTTCGTTATATCTTAATGAAGTTAATTCCAAAAATATTATATTGAAATATATATCAAGAAAAGTTAAGTCGTTAATATGTGTACATTATGCTCTATATCTTCATAATTACCTCGCAACGTTAATTTTATAATTTCCTGATTAATAAACTTGTAGGTAGTTTCGATTTCTTGAATTAAATATAGAGCACACTTGTTAACATTATCAGATTCTAATTGTTTTAAATGCGCATTGACGCATTTTACAATGCTTTGCAGTCCGAGGAAAGTAGTTTTCTGCATTATATTTGCCGCTACATAGGTTTTTCGTTTCTTCGCCGGTGGAGTTGGATCATGAGCATCCTCTTTTTTTCGAAGATTTTTCGTAGAATTTTCCTCTTCTTCTTTATATGCCAGTAATATTGATTTTGTTTATAAGATATGGTAAATGGTATTTTTTATAACGACAAAGTTAGGTTTCTATTATCGCTGCTCAAAATACTCACTCATGAGTCCTATATGATCTTGAAACTACTGCCAGCAATTGGTATCGAAATAAATTCCGTTGTGTCCGCTCAATTTTACAAGAGATTTGAAGATTCTTTCGTTCTTTGCAATCCTACGTGAATCGTCTTCGTATGAGAATTGTTAAGACCATATGTTGTTATTAGTAATATATAAAATCGAGCATTTTTTCTCTCATCGTCATCATTACATAACTTGAAAGAATCAGGGATGGAGTACATTCCCGTGTCCGAATTATTAATATTTTTTGGATTGGCCATTGTTACGCCACAGTACCAAATTCAAGCGAACCAAGACAGCAATCAAAAATACAAGAAGTACAATATTTGTTTGCTCGCTCGTCTCCTTCTCCGACGCTACGTAATAAAATTATTTTGCGCGTGCAGATGAAAAAAATGAAAGAACATAAACTTTCTCAAAATTTTTCTTAAAAATTTAAAATAATCTATACCCCACAGAAGTCAGAAGGAGAGAGGAGTGAGATAAAATAAGAATGAACAGGAATGTTTTATGATTCCTCTCCTGCTTTTTTTATAAAATGGAAGGAATTTGACTAGCCAAAAAGAGAAAATTTTTTCGTAATAAATCATAAGGAAAAAAGAATTGATTTAGTTCGTGGGCAATTTCTAACGAATAAGAATTACTACATCAATAACCATTGAGTTTTTTTTCAAAAAAACAAGAAGAAATTTATGAAGCTATGATTTAAAGTAAATTTACGATTGGATATTTTTGCTTTTTTAGAAAATTCATTAATTCATATTTAAAGAGACAGAGGTACGACAAAAAAAAAATGTTAAATCGAGTTGGGAAATAGTAAGGCAGGAAAATTTATTCGTCTTCCATTTTTCTGAAATTTTTCTATATTCCTAAGGGAAAAAATAACATGTTGTATACGGAAATTTATAGAATACAAAAATTAAATATTAGTTATATTGATAAACATTAGTTATATTGATAAACGTGAAGAAAGTTTTAAACGAAGGGAGTTACATTCAATGATCGCCATGATTTTTTGCTCATGACGAGACAACTCCTGAAGAAGGAATAATTAACAAAAACCAAGTAATATTGTTAGTCAAGCAAGATATAGGAATTTCCATTAAAATTGTATTTTTTCTTTTGTTGAAAAATTTATTATTTATTAGTCGTAGACTAATATTGCGGCAATCCTTTCAAGAAAGAAGATACAAAAAAAGAAGGAAAAATTTAAAACGTGAGATTCATTGTAATAATAAAAATTTATAATGTGACAAAATTTTTCCGGATAATAATAAAAACGAGAGGTAAAGATTTTATTAGGATAAAAAACGAAGGGACCGATCCTTTTTGAGATAATAGTTTATGGTGATGAAACGGAGCTAGATCAGATGTGGGACTAGTCATAATTAAGAAGTTTTTGTTGTCTCCTACTTCTCTAAATTTTACGAGAAAATTATTTCTAGTAAAGGAAGGGACCAATTACCAAAATTGTTAAAACCTATTGACCAATGAAGGGACTAGAAACTTTTAGCGATTCTTTTTGGGGAGAGGAATTTTATGAATATTGTTACGAGCATAAATAGCACGCACTACTCAAGCTAAAGTTTAGTTCCACGTTCAGACTCTATAGTGGATTGATTTACGTGGATCGATTGACTATTTGCAAGTCGCTTTTAATGCCGTATTTAAAAAATGGAACTTCGCGAGTTACTCATCAAATTTTTCATCGTTGCTAGCAACTTGAATAAAAAATTAGTTGCCCCCTATTATCTGACAAAGTTGTCAGATAATGATAAAAAAAATTATTCCATTTTCGGAAATTTTGTGGATGAATGCTCCAGCACATTAGTGCATTATGCACAAACTGGGACATTGTGATGGTGATGAGAGACTGAAAAATATAATCGTTCATCATCTAGAAATACGTGAGCGTTTTGGTCATGAGGAGATTGACGCAGGAGGTCACATAGCTGACTTCAATAACTGGACTAAGCAGTTATAATTTCTAAAATAAAATCGAATATATATTAGTGCTGAAAGTTTACTTTATAATTAAATTATAATATTTATTTCATAGAACCTAACTGTATTAGAGAACGAGCGATACCGCATCGCAGGAAGCGCCCAGTAAGATGACTTAGTTTAAGACGTCACCCTGTGAAAGAAGAAGAAAAAAGAATACTAGTGAGTAAGTTGGGGAAATAAATATTAACTAAACGTTTACAGAAATTTCGATTATTAAAATATTTTGTTTTTTCTAGGAAGAGCACGAATTGAACCGGAAAATAATGTTCCGCCTCCGCGTGACGTTCCTGTCATCATAATTGGTAAATATTTTACAAATAATCGAGAAATCTAGTTCATAATACAGATGTAATGTGATAAAAAATAAAATCAATTTTGTTTTAGATGATGATGATGATGATAACGACAATAATAGGAATAGCAATTTGAGTCCGTCTGATTCGATTAGAGCACTGATCTTTCCAAGTTTCACCATTTCTATAACGTGTAAGTTTTTTAAAAAAATAAGTTAGTGAATATAGAGAGTTAATTATATATAGAGTTCAAAAATAATAATAATAACAAAAATTAGCGTAGGAAATCAACAACAAGATCGGGAAGAAACTGTGGAATCTACAGAGAAGGAGGAGAAAAAGAAGGAGAAGGAGGAGGAGGAAGAGGAGGAGCAAGAGGAGGACAACGCAAATATTGAGCGTTGATGACAACGGCGATGATGATGAGGAGGAGGAGGAGGAGGAAATATATGATGAGATAGAAATAACTCAGGAAGCAATAGAGGAAGAAGAAGAAAACAAATATTATGCATCTCTTGAAAATGAAGATAATAATATTTTACTTTTTACTTTAAATTTGTTGCTCGAGATATTTAAACAGATATTTTTATTAGATATTTCGTATTCCCCTGTTCTGCCTATGTCGCAGAAATATTAAAATTTACAAATAAGAAAAACATTATCTGCCCACATACAATCATGTAAACAGTTGTAGATGAGTTGTTTTGCCATGCTGTAATGTTACAACTAGTAGTATAAGTTTCTGACTTAATATGGTGATGTTATCAGATTAATAAGGTTTGTTTAACTTTTTTTACAGTACAAACTGGCGGTACCGACCAGCGTCCTACTCCCGCGGTTGCTTTTACATCGCGACATGCAAGGGAAGAAAATGCCTTGGAAGAAAAATTCTCACAAAATTTCGAGTATTCCATCGACGATGAACATCATCAGCAGCAGCAGCGGCAGCAGCAGCGGCAGCGGCAGCAAGTGCATCATCACCGGTCGGATTATCAGCAGGAGGTTAGAGGTAGCTTTGATTTTATTGAGTTAAGGACGGAAAACTCATGTCGATTTAGAAATTTTGCGATACTAGGGAGGAAGGCTACGACTCGCGATACGTCCGCCACCCGAAGATACAGATATTTCGTTCGTTGGATAGAAAGCGCGTTCCGTGAAATTCGAACGTATGCACTACATCGTGCGAACTGAACGATTACGTAGGATTATCGTTCGAGTCGGCGCGTGGTCCGGCTGGTCTATCGTTTCGTCCAGCATGCGACTTAACTCACGAGGACATACATGGCAATTCGTGAATTCGTTGCTGCAAAGTGCTGGAGGATTCGATATCGCAGAAAATTTTATAGTACGTTTTCAAAGTTTCAGTCAGTCGCGGACGTTAATCTAATCGATTAACTCGCGAAGATGTAGCTAAACGCTTAATTTTTTTGCAAATAAACAACACAGACAATTTGTGTTTTCTTCTTTCGCTCGTAATGACACGCGCATCAAGAGCGTGGGCAAGAAAGATGGAAATCCGTGAGATACCACTATTCTTCGTTAGTGTGGCCGAAGAAGAAGAAATCCGCTGATATCACTATTCTCGAGAAAGGTTGTGGAATTCGTGAAATCGAGTAATTCTAACGGATTCTCACTTCCGAAAATATTGTAATTATGATATATAATTTCAATACTTTCGGTCGAGGTGAGAATCCGATGTACGAAACGCTGCATGTTACTTTCCTCCCTAGGTCGCGAACCCTCGTTTAAATATAATGTATTACGAGGGCTTGCGACATTATAATCCTATATTAAGTATTGGGTTGTCCGGAAAGTTCGTGCCGATTTTGAAGGAAAATTGAAACGCAGAAGATTTAAATTTTAGTATACATTTATTAAATTATATATAGGTTAGTCGGCACGAACTTTCCGGATAACCCAATATAAAAGTCACCGCCGGTTCTCGCGGAGGATATTCCGTGGCGTACAACGTGGATTTTTGTAACGACAGTGGTCAACGATGCACAAAAAAATGCCCACGCTGCTATGCCATCCTGTCTTGCGAACGTCCCGACGTTGAATTGATTAAATGATTCGTGCGTTCGCATCTTCTTCGGGCGTTCATGTTTCGAACATCATCGAGTGCAGAGATCATATAATCAATCCTTCGCAATTATTTGCGAATCCATTAAAATTTGTAACGATTGCGGGCGATTGGTTAATTCAAAATCGCAACACGATTACGACATAATTTATTGCAAAACTTGTCGATTGTTATAGTTTTCGAATCATTTGTGTTACATGCGGTCTCTTTGTCGTAAAGCCTCAGTAGAAAATCCTGGAGAGAGTACGAGTACTGTAGCATTGCGAGAAGAAAAGCCGCAAACAAATACGAATGAAGACACGGTCAAGTGTGTTAAAAAAGATTGCGTCGCATTCGTGTTTTATGATTTCGAAACGACAAGACGAGACGCTCAAAGGAACGGAGAACATAAGAATTCAACGTAAGAATTCCAACTCTCTGCGTCGCGCAACAAATTTGCGAAGCGTGCGCGGGAATAGAAGTTATGTCATTGCGGTATGGAGTGCGTGAATTCATATTTAGTAGAGATCCCGTAAAAGAATTTGTCGATTTCGCGATGCGAGCACTAAATATTTAAAAAAAAATCATCTGTATCGCACATAATGCTAAAGCATTTGACGCTCAATTTATTTTAAAGTACCTCGTTGAAAAGTCGGAAATAACGGAAGAACCTTGGATGATTTTGAACGGGACGAAAATTATCGTTATAATGATCGGTACAAAATTGATAGTTCAAATTATAAACCTATGCGTTTATCCGATTTGCCGTTTTACCCAAAGCTGTCGGACTGTGGGATACTTTGGGTAAAGATTTTTTCGTCATTTGTTTAATATGCTGCAAAATCAAAATTGGACCAATACCTGACGCTCGATATTATTCGAGCAAATGAAACCCGAGGAACACAAGCGTTTTATGATTTGACACGAGAAAATGTCGTGATCGAATTTCGTTTTTTACTTCAAACAAGAAATAGTAATATTGTCGGAATAACGTGGATATCCTTCGATGTGCGTGCATGGAGTTCAGAAAAATCTTTTTAGAACACAAAGATGTGTGTCCGTTTGTAGAATGCACTATCGCTTCCACATCTATGAAAGTTTTTCAAAAACTTTTTATGCGAGGAAGAAATGCGAGGAACCACCGGATATAGATATAAAGACAATTACTCGCACAAAGCACTACAGTGGTTAGTGTGGATGGAGCGTGAGCTCGGACATCCTATAATTCATGCAGGTGAGGCCGCGAGTATCGAATTGCCGATGCGCCCGTCGACGGATATTACGAAGTTGAATCAGTGAACGAGACATTGCGTTACGTGTTACAATTTCACGGTTGTCCCAACTATTATCAAATCAACCCTGAAAAGAAACTTACGTCCGGGACGTCACGCGAAAATCACAATCGATGCTCGATACAAACGAACTCTCGCAATGACATAGCGTCTTCGACAACATGAATATAAGATGATGGAAAAATGGGAGTGTGAATTTGCACAAGAAAAGTGCGAGAATCGCGAAATGCATAATTTTCTCGAAATCTGATGCTAATCAATCCTCCTCTTGAACTTCGCGAGGCGTTTTTTGATGGCCGTACGGAAAATATCGTAACCCGAAGTTACGGATATGGAAAAAATACGTTATGACGTGTGTTCTCTGTATTCATATGTATTAAAAACGGGTACTTTTCCGTTAGGTCAACTTACGATTTATATCGGAGAACAATGTTCAGAGTTAATTGGCGTAGCTCCGAATTTTAATTTTGATTCTGTTGAGGGTATTATTCGTGCATAGTACTTCCTCCAAGCGATCTCTTTCACCCAGTATTTCCGTACCGTGTACAAGGCAAATTGTTGTTCGGACTGTGTCGTAGTTGGTGCGAAACGTTCTCGCAGACCGAGTGCACTCTCCCCGCCGATCGTAAATTCGTAAGTGCATGGGTATTCTGCGAATTGCGCAAAGCTCTCGAGAAAGGTTATCTCGTGATGAATGTAAGCGAAATATGGCAATTTAGAGTCCCACAGTTCGATCTTTGTAAGAAGCAAGGTGATTTGTTTGCCGAATACATCAATAGTTTTTTGAAATTAAAGCAGGAAGCTAGGCCGAGCGAATGCCTGAATGACGAGAGAAAGAAATAGTTTCCCTTTCGGGAATACGAAGAAATTGAGGGTATTGTTCTCGATAGAAATAATATCGTTCGAAATCCTGGTTTATGTTTGGTCGGCAAGCTCTGCTTGAATTCTTTCTGAGGTAAATTCGGCCAACGAACCAATTTACCTAATACAGAAATCGTAAAAAAATACAAACATTTGACAACATGCTCAGAGCACGAAATAACCAATATACAATATTACCTATCAATGACGAGATAATATATGTTTCGTTGCTACTATGTGAAGAGACGGTCATGCCTTCTCCGCAAATCAACCCTGTAATCGCGCCATGGACGACATCACAAGCACAACTGATGTTATACGAATATCTAGAGAAATTAGGTAGTCATGTTTTATATTGTGATACAGATTCGTGTATTTACGTAAGAAAAGGCGAATTGAGCGAGTACGTGCCGCGAATTTTCTGACGGACGAACTCGAGAGCTACGGGCAGTTTTATCGAGTTGTCCGGGGGCCCGAAATTCTACGCGTACGTCGTTCATACACCAGAAGGTAGCTGAGATATGTAAAGTTAAAGGAATAACATTAAATTATAAGAACTCTCGAATTATAAATTTTAATAATGTTA
>Ga0157364_1003416_pt1 | contig 15385 bp, 7 predicted proteins | sample AttsexASBM2_FD_111476 | JGI IMG/M metagenome (GOLD analysis project Ga0157364, IMG submission 111476) | Fungus gardens microbial communities from leaf cutter ant in Ribeirão Preto, State of São Paulo, Brazil - Atta sexdens ASBM2 | ecosystem: Host-associated > Fungi > Mycelium > Unclassified ...
CCTATCGCGAAAATTATTCATACATCAGTCTTGCTCGCAAACTTGAACATTATCAACGTCATGGTGGTTATCGTTTATTAACCTAAAGACTTTTAGAATATTATAATATTCCGATAAGAAAGAAAGGGTCTAACAAATTTATAAAATTAATCTGGAACTTTTAACAGACTTAACCAACGAAACAGACTTCTTCATCATTCTAATAACAAGAAATGCTCTCCATTTCCAGAATATATTTTAATATAGAAACTTATGCAACAATCCATGTAATACATTTGTAATGCAGATAAATGAATTTGCATAAGGCAACTTTGAGATGGGTGTAGGAAATTCTGTCACCCAGGAGGTACTTTAAAATATGCATACATATGCATGCACGTAACGATATGAGTAACTCTGCCTATTGATCATAGCTGTAACGAGCTACGATCCTCATTCCATTAGAATCGAGAATAACGAACGTATCTCTCATCAGTTTCTGAAAATAGAAAAAAATGGAAAATGGAGTTACAGGTATGTAGTAGTCGTAGTTCGATTGTACGGAAACGGAAACGCAAGGGGGAATAGGTCAAACGAGCCTGCTTGGCTCCGGTCGAAATAACTCGTAATCGAAATGAAATTTTGGTCGATCAATAAGAGCACAATCGAAAATAAATCGGCTGGGCTTGCCCTCGGAGGCTGAGAAAAACGAGCAAACGACGATGACGGGAGCGCGCACCATCCCGAGGCCATCGACTACAGAAGTCCTTTACGAAATCTCCGGCGAATAACCAGCCGTCTGTCGCGAAAGGTCCCTTTATGAGATCCGGTAACGTACACAACGACATTCGCGCGAAGCCCTTCGACACAACTCTCTTCTGTCCCCCTCGGAAGGGCCTAACGCAGCAAGATGATTCCCGAGTGCGGCCATGCGTTTTCCGCTTTATACGTTGAAGTGTGTGGCGGAAGGAGTACGGCAAAGCCGAGGGATGAGAGGCATGTAGACGCCACGGTACGTCAGAATTCACGGCTAGCGATGGAGCTGATATCCTTGCGCGAGCCATCGATTCCTTCGACTGCCAATACGCCAGAAATTCCTGATACATCAAACAGCGCCGACACTCTGACGTTCGCGAAGATTAATTATACGTCAATCGCGTAAGTTCGCCCTCTGATAATGGATGTATGTTCCTCACTTTTGCGAAAGTGGGTTACGGTTACATCACTGTACCTAAAAGAAAGACATTTCGGCTTGATCCCATTAATCTTATTAGAGATGATTGTAATAAAAAACGTGCTAAAGTAATATTGGATATGTTTCCAATGAATTTAATAATAAATTAATAATAAAGTAAAAGTGATATCATAATTGCATTAATATAGCGATCAAATTAAGCACAGTATAAGCATATAATGACGTAAGAAAGCGTTTCGTACGTGTTTATGGCGTGAAATATATTTATAAAAGTGAGATATAAAAAAAGAATGGAACGTTACGAATATGATACAATCTTCTCTCTCATTCTCTTACACTTTCCCCCTCTCTTTATATATCTTAACTCTATTAAAGTCTTCCAAAATCATTATCAATGAATTCGTGGATGTTTCATGACTGAGAGCCTCTGCGCGATTTAAGGTATTCTTCGATAGCGCCCAAAGTGTATAATTCTCACGAGAGCTCGCAAACAAAAATATTATCCTTCTTGGCATTCCCGCTCATAGCTGAAGTGTGCCTCGAAGGCGTCGTAAATCCCGATAAGAGCCTATAACCGGCCTCCATACACTTCCCCATACTCCCGATGTTTGCCCTTTTATTCCCGGTTATCAAAAGGAATACACCGTGTCGTTCGAAAACTGCGGTTAGATATCGGTCTTGGGCCATCACTACCGACGGCATTAGAACCGTTCGCGGATATGCATGTGAACTTGTTGCGGGCGAATCGAGTGGAGAGTTGAGTGCAAGCGTTAATTCCGCTCGCATAAATTTCGGGATTAAGAGCATACGTTATACTTAGGGAAATGCGAGTTTCATGCTTTTCGCTTCTCTTCGACTTCCTTAGCCACTCCTTGCCTCTTTTTTGCCCTCTTGCCTCTCATTCCTTCTGCGCCTACTCGATCTTCTTTTTCTCGCACTCTTCGCACCGCCATAATCGTTTTACTTCTTTTCTATCATTAGTTTCTTGCGGCATTCACTATTATGAAGTAGAAAGTATTATCCAGGAAAAATTAACTCTTTCGCTGTCAAGTGATAGCGATTTGATTGTTATAACGTGAATATTCCAATCAACCATTTTAATCGATTTTCGAAATATTATGATATTAAATACGTATATATACAATTATATGTATACAATTTTCCATTTTTACACTGAAAAAAATTTCTGGTTGAAAATTGATGAACCAAAAAATTTTAATCATATCAATCAGAATTCTAGTTATCTCCACTCATTGAGAAAAAATGTATCTATTAAATTTTAATAAATATTTATTTGAATAGTATTAACTATGTATTTACGATAAATAAATATTTAATCAAAAAAATTATTGTTAAATCAAACAAATGGTTTCTGTACTAAATAAATATACTTTTACTACCTAATAAATATTTAGTTATTACTATTCAGACAAATGATTTATTAAAATATTTTTTTCAATAGAAATTATAACAGATTCAAGAGAAAATAATCATTTATTCATTTTCAATCAACATTTCAATTAATGCAATCAAACTCTTTTTGCAGTTGAGTCATTTTTAAATAGCTGTTTAAAAATTGATTACAAAAATTATTTAAAACCTAGAAATATATTGTAAAAGATCATTATCTTGATGATTAATCATCTGTAGATAAAATATGGCCAAGTAAAAATAGAATAAACAATATATATAAAAGCATAAATAGTTCTACAAAGTTAGATTGAACGACAGTTTTGGAAAGATACGAAGAGACTAAAATATATATTTGAATATATTCAAATGTATTCGGAGTGACTGACAGATAAGCACATACATGGAAAAGGCTTTTCTGAGTATCAGATAATAGATATTTTTATAATAGCAGTATATCGTATATCTGACTACACACATGAGATTTCCAAACAACTTACATACATCACTTTCAGTATTATATGATTGAGATTTAAATATTTTAGGCACAGTATATTCAACACTAATAAAGACAAAAAATTGTGATTCTCGAAAAATATATTACAAATGGAAATTGTTTATCATATAGATAACTGCATTGTCACCTGTTTCGATTAAGTTGATTCATTGGCGTTTTTCATTTAATCAGATTTTCGATACGCTTGATGTTGTCACGCTCTGCAATTGTTGATACTATTTCATATCGATAAATCGTTGTTAGGACAACGATTTATGAACATCTCATATGAATCATCAGGGTACATCGAAGGTCAATATTCCATATAATTCAGATTTCGAAGAGTTTCGAAATATTAGCCAATCGAATAAGCCATAATTCAATTATCTGGTTTCGATATAAATAAATTGCCATTCAGTTTTCCACATATCAGTTAACAGATCGTCAAAATTAATCAATGTAAAGTGCTGTTTCTCTAAAAATATAAAATTTAGTATTATTACAGAATTATTTAGCTGAATTCATTATAAGTTAAATTGCTATAAAATTTTATCGTAAAAAGCAGATAAAAATTTCAAGCACGTTGTTTTTATGCACGTAACTTATGTATAACTTTACTTATGTTAATATTTGTGCGCCATCTTGGTCTACAGGTACTTTAAGCTTAATAAACGTGCTAGATGGTGATTAAGTGTTTGCTTAATGAGTTCGTTAAGTTTGTTTACTGGATAGTTTGGATAGCGGATAGTTCTGAGGCTCAAACAACAGCACTTTGTATACGTACGTAAAGCCATATTCGTTCCTTTCGAGCATAAGTTTCAGCTCGTCGATGGCTACTGACTGATGCTGGTGAACTGTTTCATGAAAAACTGACATGAAATTTATTAGCAAGCGCTAAACTTAAATAGCTTACGGACAACTTACAGGCAAAAATAGCGTAACAAACTTGCCTCATTTTCTAAAACTGTGCCAATGAGTTGCTATACTTAAAAATGTGTTCTTAAATGTTTGCATTTTCTGTTTTTTATTACGAACATTGATTTAAGGTACATAAATATATATTTTATTTAGAGAACATTAGGGTAAATGCGAATAAACGTAGAGCGCGATAATCTCTAAAGAGGATAAACAAATTTGCTATAATTATGATATCAATGCTCTTAACAGTGCACGCAGGGGCACTATCCGCACCAATGTGTTTCATACTGGTTATTGGTTAACTCAATTATCGTAATGATTGCGATAATTAATCTCTGTGGCTTGCGTTCCAAATACTGCGTACAGGAACTAACGATGCATACATATAACAAGGGATATATTTATTAACGATAACAAAATAGTGATAAGTCAATATGATCCGGTATTGTTTCCTAATTATAAAAAAATCAGTTAAATGATATTACATTCGTATCATTTTAGCTCTCTTCTAATAATTTCAATATATATATATATATATATATATATATAAATATATTTTTAGTAAAATTATTAAGATTGCTCGCACATGAGAAAAATTTCGATCAACATATATTGCAGTTAATAAATTGAATAGCCTTCCAATTTGCGATAATAAAGTTACGGAAATTTGGAGGCCATTAAAACGTTGTTTCTGAAGTTCGTTGAGACGGTCTGTTTGTTGAGAGCGATGAATTCGCTCGGAACTCGCGCACCGGTAATGGAGGGCCCTCCGTGGCGAATCGGCGGTACGATTTAACGTCTTGGGACACTTAGTTAGCGAGTCGTGGCTCTGCCTCTCGTTCCGATTACATTCGGAATAAATATCAGCGACGAGGATTAACGGCGACAGCGAATTCGATGCGACGATCCGGCACGGTACGAGTGCCCTTAACGAAGAGTGAAGATCCTGCGGGATCGAAGGAATCGATTGGGAATCCGAAGGTAGGGCGCCGTCGAGCGTAGAAGAAAAATGTCTGCCGTCGGCCGCGATAATAAATCCTAACTACGCCGATAAATGTCCACGCGCCGATGTTTGATGGTGAACTAGTGATAATGGCCGACGATTCGGTGATAATCCGGTCTAATCCAAGATATCGGCACTATCTGATTATTTATCACGTCGTGGAAATAAAGAAACTCTCTCTTCGTGCGCTCCCTTGCCTCGTCGTGACTGTAAATCATTATTTCAATTACGGCACAGTGCGGATTCGTCGGGCGAACAATAAATATCACTTCCCTCTGCAACTCTAACATAACAAATTTTCATACCTATCGATACATTTATGCAACAACATTCGACTCGAGTAGCTACGCACACACCTGCGTTTAATTGCCAGCATTTCTCTTGTCTTGCGAATTCCAAACCGCATATTGAAAAGATTCGATCTACACGCCTTTACCTTGTACCAATTATCGATATATCCATTGCATTTACTTGTCATAATAATAATAATATCCACTTTCGACAGTTAACTCTGAAAATTATACATTTCTCCTGTAACAGCAAATAAGTTTCTTCGTCGCCGTGAACAGGTGCGTGTGATATCTCTTGTTGTAGCACTTCTATCATCCACCGTAACCATACGGTCATTTTCATACGTTATTCTCGTAGATAATCAATGATAACATTTATGCGCAATCCGTAACATGAATCGTTCTGTAAAGATCTAGACGAGGTAATCGCGCAGGTCATTGCTTTCGATTTTTACGAGACGATGATCAATCGCTGAGCCATCGTTGCGCGAGAAAACAGGCGTGGTCCTCGTTACTTCGTACAATCTGAACGTGGAATTTTTTTAAAATCCACCATTATATTCGTTCGCTCGAACGAGAGTCTGCCTCGATCTCCATTATTTTCAACGACATGAAAAAGAAATGAAATAAAAGAGAGAAGGAGCAGAATCACAGCCATCTCGTTTGATGCCCTTTCTTTTTACGTTGCTTACGACAATCGCGTCACCTCGTTGACTTATTGAATTGTGACATTTTGTCAAATTCGTCGATGAAAAGTGCCTTAATCTCAAATATAAAGTTTATGATACAATAAGAATCCTTATGCAATATAATAATAATGTGGAAGCAAAAATCGGGAATAACTGATTTAACATCGTTTTCAACGACTTCGTTTCCTTCATTTCCTATGTAAAAATGAAAATATGTTCCATCCATTGGAAAAATACGTGAGTACTCTCAATTATTTCAGATTATTGAAAATTATATTTGCTGTTTCTTTTAACGATCCAGGAATTTCTTGCAAATACATTTCGTACAATTTCATATCATTTTCTACAATGTTTACAAGAAAAAGAGTGGATTGCATTTTGTTGATTAGCTTCTCAATATTTTCCAAATATTTCTGTACCTCTCTTGATTTATTTTGATACTTTCAAATTGTTTTATGTGATAGTAATATTGTCGTTGCCATTGGAAGTTACTTTTAGAAATAGATTTGGAGATATATTAAAACATCAAACGTTGTCATACAATGGTAAAATGACCCAATTTTGTAAACCACTTGCCTGTCACTGAACCATTTGAACAGAGCTGAGTCTTTAATAGGCATCGATCGACTATAACAGTGCAATTGAAAGATCTCAATATGATAACAAAGAGAAGTCGTGCGAATAGAAAATGCACACTTTCTCTGCACTATGAAGCTTGATTTAAATCGGACTAATCACACTTCAAATCAACTACGATGAACTAGTTTGATTGCCTTTTAAAACTTCATTTCTAAAAACAGTTAAAGGAATATCAGTCGACAAATCATAAAATATTTAAAAAATTAAATAAATGTTATCAATATTTAAATTCTCTCTTTCTCTTCTTATATTTTACATGAACTACGTTCGGAATATTTCTTAAATATGTCATTCTTTATATTATTGATTATTTATGATATTATGATAAATGGGCAACTATATACTACATCATTTTTGATATAAAAAGGTATTACCATATCTCTTCAACTTTTCACGAGTCATCTCAGAGATATACTGTAATATGTAACATTAATCCTATCCCCGTGCTATTCTTAAAGCCATCAGGCAGAGCAATTTATTACCACGTCCGAAACACGTTAGAGGAAATGCTCCAAAGAAAGTGTTAACAAATATACGCGCGTACAGAACCACTCGTCACGGCGTCGCTCCAGGACGTGATTAACGACTCGTTAAATATTAACGAGGTAGCGACATTTTTCGCCACAAGAGAACTCCCGCCGTGTAATTACCAAAAGTTTCGACACGAGGCGGCGTGCTCCTTCACAGAGTGCAGATTCTTGGCTGTGAGAAGGCACGAAGAACTCATCGAGGCGTCGTTTGAACTTTGTACAAAGAGCCACGAAGCAAATCGTCTAGACGATACATGTGTCGACGGAGGTGTCGACGAAAGGATACGGTGATGTCGCCGTGAAATTACGGAGCGAGGAAGAAGATAGAGAAGGGGAGACAAATAGAGTAAAGAATCGATAGACAATTAGATAGCTACATTCGTGTGCGTCTGTATAGATCGATAGTGAACTAAGAGGACGGTAGAAGGACAGAACAGGAAGATCCTGATCCACGAGGGTAGATATCCGGACGAGCCTCTCAATTAAGGGATCGGAAGTGGCTTCGGGCTAACTGCGCACAGTCTTTGTTCTCCCTTGTCCTCCCCGAGTCTTCGTTTCCAGGTCTACTATCACGTGTCACCATCCCATTGAGGAGAGAAGGACAAGGAGACGATCGCATAGATCTTATGGAGAAGAGGTGGGTGGAGCACGAACCGTCTCTCTGAATTCGAGGGGGTGGCTCGAGTTCGCCTTGTTAAGACGCGTCCAAGTCCCTTGCAGTGACACGTAGCCGACCTGACCCTGTGATATTTCATAACCCAGACGACGGCGACGACGACGATACGAGAGACCATTGCGCACGTGTGCTGCCCACAGACGCCGCAATTCGCTCTCACTGTCCACCACCAACAAGCTGTCCGTGTGTTCACGTCATACGTGGACATGTCATACGTGTCAGACGGAAAGGCCAGTCAAATTTAGCAGGGCCGATGCCGACGGCGCGAACTCGAATCCTTTTCACTATTCGTCTCTAGTTTATCATATTGCCTCTATTTTCTCCTTCATTTTTTCATCGATATTAGTTTATTCTATTTGTTTAATCTATTTGTACTAATCTAATACTCAATTTGAGAATATCTATGTTAATGTTTAAATATCCTTCTAAAGATTATATTTCTAATAAAATCAAAACAAGACCTGTTAAAATTAGGAATACTAATCAATATTATTGAGAATGTTATATAAATAAAAGCTTTAAATATATTCTTGATCTACAAATTATCAATTAAACTAATTCATCGTATTGATTTGTAATCAATCAAGCTCTCTAATTTAAAGAAAGTGTATTTTGCATTCACACGACTTCCCTCTTATCATATTGAGATCGTTCAACTGGTACTGTTCTTGTTGACCAAGAATATATTTTGAATCTTCATTTATAATATTCTCAGTGTATGTTTCACAAATGACACGCTGAATTCTCTCGTCAACCGATGGAACGTCCGCATTCCGTGGACATCTATATACCTGCGCGTCGTTAGTTGAATATCTTTCGCCAACTTCGTCACCAGTTTACGCACAACTAACAAGGCGTCTACATGTCATGTCCCGCGACATCTCATACGACCCACTAAGTATTTGGCGTGTCGACCTAAAGCGTAATAATCGAGAAACGACACTGACAAAGTGTCGAAGTCCCATAGACAAAAGTCTCATTCTGCCAAAATTCTGTTTGTGCCGGATACTGTAAGCGCGGCTGAAAGTTACGAAAGTGCTGATCGATGCCGGCGACCGGAATATAATCGATGAGCGTGTGCGACGATAATAGATATCGCGATTGCCAGTGTCCAGCGGAGATTGTCAGAGTTTGGTCGAGAAATCGAACGCTCAGTGTTTTCTTCGAGGTAGGGCGAGTGCTCGCAGAACGGAACCGTTACAGCTTTGACTTTATGGATGATATATAGCGCGTCGAAAGGTACGTGTCGTTTTAACGAGCAGATTTTACGGCAACGCGCACTACCGAGTCTGCTTGTATGCTATATACCAGGCCCGCGAGAAACGAGCGGATCCTCTTGCAGAAGCGTAAAATTTGTGCATAAGGCGAAAGTTAAGTGCTGCGAACATAATGAATACTGTTATAAAATACAAGTAGTAGTTATTATACATATACAGAAACGCGCCTGCAGCTTCATGAAACAACGCATGTCAAAATACTTTTATTACACATAAGTATAATATATTTTCGCGGAATGTTTTGCAAATGTATTTTGTATATATATATATACATTAATATAAATACATTTTCCTTCACCGAAAATGCATAATAAAATTGTAATGGAAGAGATTGCGTGTGTATTCTATATATATATATGTATATTTTCGGTGAAGGAAAATTGAAAAAACTATACAGCAAACGATTGAATACATTACATACAACGATTTTCGAGTGCGAACGCCAATCTATGATTAAATAAGAAAAAAATTTTCACGACTGAGGAAGAAGGAAAAAGATTTCTTGAGTTTTTTAAAGATTCGTGAGAAGTACTCGTTCGACACTTCCCGTAATCTTATCTACCCTACAAACAATTTACGCGAAATGCGCGAAGACCCAAGAACGCACGAAAAACTGCGGCTTGTTCAGCTTTAACGAAAGTCGCAATAAATAACTATGACACAATTTTATGAACTGCACATCTTATACATGAAGCTACTAACAAGCATCAGGAGAATCCCGGTTTTTTTCCTTCGCTAACGAAGGACTTTCTCGTTCGTGGTGCATTCGAGTGGCCGATCGAAGGTCGCCAGGCGAGATACATAATGGGAAGTGGTAGCTGCGGTTTTAAGAGCGAGATGCTTGGAATCTCTTCTACAAGGCAGATAGGGGATAAAGCAAGAAAGAGAAAAAGAGTAACGAGGCGTCCAATTATCAAGGCACAGTGACCTGCCACCTCTTTCCTTCTCAGGGGAACATCTCGGTAATCCTCTAGAAGCATTTTTCCTATCTGGGGACGCGTTATAAAGATGTTTTCCTCTTTCCCCACCGACGTGTCATCCATCGTTCCGTCCGAGCGCGTTGCAACTCGTATTCGCGCTCGCTTCTCAACGAGGCGCGGAGCGACGCGAGTTTTATTCAGTTTCCTGGAAATCCGGCGAAGAGTCTACGAGTCACGCTAACGATCCTGGTGAAAAGTTCCGGCGCAGCGCAGAGATGAGGAGTCGGTTGAAAATTAAATAATTCCGCGGTGTAGACGGCTCCGGATGCAGGCTCTCGCTTACCGCGGACGAGAAAGAACCGTGTTGCCAACGGAAGTCTGGCAAGAGTCGACTCCAATGAAAACCGCGATGAACGCGTTACTTTGCCAGCTTCGTGTGGTGATTGTTGATGGACCATCGAGTTCTTGCTTTTCGGATTGCATCGCGCTTAATTAGAATCACAGCTGTGCCATTTTGACCCATGATGTGATAGTTCCTTTTCTTTCTGATTAATTTGGATTTGTACATCTTTAAATTTTTGGAATTTTTTATAAATAATGATCGCAATTAATTATAAGTAATTTTACTTTTATGGTGACAACCTTCTCTTGTAAAAATCCAAATTTATCTTAAACCACGATTGAGTAATTTAGATTCACCATTGATAATAATATGTTAAAATCAGTTTATTCTTATTTTATTTTATCGGTTTCTGTTTCTCTGGCATTATTTGTGACAACTGAGCATCGTTCCTCTGTTCTGGCTGTGGAAAAGCAGTATAATACGCTTCGTACGATAATGTTCAGTCATGTCCAACCTCATGCGCGAGCAGCGCGCTTCTTATTTTTATTTCATTACGGCCCGGTTTTTCATTTTCTGATTAATTTATAGTTAAGTTTAATCTAATGTTTTATCCAATGGACTTCATTCGTAATCATAGATGAAGTGAAGTCTTTTGGATAAAACCTCAAGTTAATCATGAGTTAATCAGACAATGAAAAATTGGACCTATATGTGTAACAAAATCTACAGTTGACTATGGCTATACGTAGATTTTGAAATTGCAATAATTTAGTATTAAGAATATATTATTATAAGAATATATTATTTATTATACTCTCCACTATGTTCACTTATCCAAAAATCACAAAGAGTGAGTCATAAGTGATTCATACGCGATTCTAGGGGAGGCTTAAATCGCCGCGATTCTAGGATTGCAGGATCGTGTTTCTAAATTTACGTTAATTACAAGTTTTTCGTTTGTTAAATTTTTTGTGATCATCGATTCAAAACGCACCTTACGTGCACAACGCGAGCATTAAGTTGTTTCGAGTGCTCCGATTAAAAACTTCTCGCCTCCGTATTTTTTATCGCCTATGATTACCTACGAAGCGCAGCTCTCACGATCGCCTTCCTATTCGCACGAAGCCGCGCGCGGCGTTTCTCATATGTCGTGACGGTGAATGACATTATTTATTCGCGTCTAGATTAGCGCGACACGTTTTACCGCGCGTGAGTGAGTAACGAACAAAGTCACGCTTATTCACAGACATCACGTAATCGCTGACGTGAGTTCCGGTCGATGTTACGCAGCGATCAAATGATTCTAATGTGATACGAGGTAGTCGACAATTATAGGGCGATCGGCAAGTCGACGCAGGTGTCCACTAATTGGTCTCTAATTGCCGCGATAAGTCGTACAGTTTCGTCGAAACGATCAGCATCCACACAGTGATCGTTCGTTTCCGTTCAGTGAAACGTGAGCGAACTACTGGCAGGTATTCTTGCGGCACGTTTTCTCTTCGGAAGTTTCAACTAGAAAAAGAACGCAGGGATAGTTCTTTCCATCCGATCCTTCCGCCCGCGCTACACCTGCGATCAACGACGCGATTTCGAGGAGTACAAACTACAAAGTTTGGCGGCTCGTTAGTGTCGCATACAGACTACTGAACTCCTATATTTACTCGCAAATTTCAGTCAGACGCTTGAAATGTACGTACCATAAGATATACATCCGGGGTATGTATTTGCTTGTTCGCGGGGCGAAATGCACTTCGAAATTCTTCTGTGCAAAACTGTGTCTGCTGATTAACGTATCGAAGAATAAGCTCGTTGACTCGATGGAATGAGAAACGGATGTATAGTTATATTTGAAGGATTGCCAACGATCTAGTTAGCGAGAAATTATTCCAATAAAAAAAGTCTTTTTTTAAGATCCAAATTATCGATATGGCTTTATCATATATTCTGATTATTAAAATTTTATTAGTATTAGATATTTATTTTTGTCGAGTAAATAAAACGCGATAAAATGAGATTATAAGAAGAAAAGAAAAAAAGAAATTTTTGAAAATTCAAATTGTCGATATGATTTTCGAACGTATATTGCATTCTAATTACTGAAATGTCCTCATCAAATATTTATTTGTTTCTGATATCAAATAATGATAAAACGAGATTATGTAAATGTAAAAAAATTGCTTGTGTTTTAATAAACATCACACAACTCCATTCTTTACGTGACATAAACGTTTCTCGGTTATAAAAAGAGCAGAGGAAAACATCGTTTACATATGCAAACTCCCCGTCAGATTGTTTTACAACGCACTTGGCTTTTAAATTAAGGACACTCAGTTAATTGCGGAATGTCAACGCGCTCGGAATGTATTAACGCGATTTCCGATTTTAGGGTTTCAAAGCCACGACAAAGACGCGTAATATCGTTTTGTTTCCCCCGTCAAGTGCAGGTCGTGAAAAGAAGGGAACGTAGTTGCAGCGTAACCCAAGGGACCCACATCAAAGGGATTATCCCATAATTAATATCAGAGGTGCAACGGATGCGTGACCGCCAACGAAAAGTTAAGAAAGACCTGCGACCTTTTCTCACCCATTCTAATTCCTTTTTCTGAAGGGGAAGTAGGGAAAGGGGAGAGAGGGGGAAAACTGTCAGATTATCACGTCCTTGCGTTACCTAAGATGTATGGGAATTAACCCGAAGAAGAGTTTTGATCCGATTATCGCGTGTCTGTCGATAACGCGCCCGGCGCGTTAACATGGACGTTTTAAAAATTCAACGACGCGCCCAACTCTATCGCAAGATACCTAAAAGCGTCGCGATAAGAGAAAGATCTCTCTTAAGAGCGTCCCAGAACTCGTGTCTTAAATCCTTATTGCGAACTACGCGAGCGGAGATAAAACTCGACACCATGTTTGCGTTCGAGATTACGACCATGGCGGGGTCTCGAAGCGTTTGTGTCAGAATCCGTAGCGGAGTTTGTATTTCGCTCCGCAATCAGTCCGAACCATGTGGTTAAAGCGAAATTGAAGAAACTTCGCAGAGGGAAAAAGAAGTCCAGGGTAGAAAATCTAAAAACAAATCGTACGCTGGAGTGCGGGGCCGTTTGTAAACGAATTTAATTGTTCGGAAGATAGATAGCGGAAAGTTGTCTCGTGTGGAGTACACATTCCGCAAATGTATTGCCTCTGCCTCTTTCATTCTTGGCTTGTTGCGTTGTATGGCTGAACAGAAATGTGTATCGAAGGACAACATGTGAATAGTATAAAATTAATTATAAACCGAGAAAACAAAAGTTTTCTTTTATTTTGAAAACAAAGGTGTCCACAGTTAATTGCCATTTTTCACAAACTTTACTGTAACTTCACGGTGCAAAAACTCAGTAAATTGGTTGTGCGTTAAACAAATGGTAACGATAATAATGACCATAGTAATTAGCAAGTTGTATTAGAGCCCCAGCAATTCTGGCATTTCATTGCTTCCGCTCATTTGGAAAAGTGCGCTGCTAACAAACACAGCAGATCGCTAAAGTTTGTGTGTGAAGCAAAACAACGTAGCTGCAGGTTAAACGCCGGAGACAAGCACATGACGCGTGATTAAAGATTCAAATTTCATTAACGATCGTGGGCAAGAGGGTGCGCCCTGGCAAATTGCCGTGTAGTTCGGGAAGACAAACGAAGCGGACGATTTACATTCGGCTTCGATCAATGATTAGATGCTCGCTTAAGGTTGCTTCGTGCCCCGGAGGTTGTTTGTTTCATGACGGAAATCTTATATGACGTGCAGTCCCTCCTCTACGCTGTTTCACGCCGCTATCCCATTTGTTCCACCCACCGGCTTAACCGATTCAGCCTACGATCGTCCGCGCAATATAACATCCAAAGTAAAATTTATACCACCGTTCTACGAATGAACAAATGTCACGAGAACCAAGCGCGGCGTCCGAGATCCACGAACGATTAGCGGATTAACAGTTGAGTCGTGGATGTAAAGCAAAATGTGTTTGCGCTCGGTGCATTCTATGTCAAATGTGAATTCTACTGTATTAAAAAAGCGCCTAATATGATCTGATTCTTGATTAATAATATGGTGAAATATACTGAAATGAAATATACAGAATTTGTTCGTAATTTTAAAGTCATTTCGATAAAATTTTCGCAGAATGATTTTTTAGTACATATTTAGAAATATAGGAAGAACGATTTTGCTAAAATGTCTAAAAATTTAGCTAAATATAAATTTGAAATAAATTTTGATGGCCCATCAAGATATGGAATATTTAAGCATAATGAGTAATGTTGCAAAAAATTTTTATATTCTAACAATCAGCTTGAATTCTACGTAATTATTTTGATGACCCAACAAATTTATTTTCAAATCTATATTTAACTAAATTTTTAGATATTTTAGTAAAATTGTTCTTTTTGTGAAGAAATAATAAAATGAATCTTCTCTTAAAATAACCTGAAATTATTTTCATTTCATGAAGATTTCAAAGTTTTTTTTATAAGGAGATATCAAATGGAACGAAATCATTTTTACAATAATCGCTCATCAATTTAATATATTAAATTACAATAATAGGTATTTTAAGAAATTTTCTGAAATCAATAAACATTATAGAATATTAGATTAAGTTTCTGCTTTCTATAGAAATATTTCAAAAAACTGATATTGATCGAAATAAAATCACATTCGAAAGCATATGTTAAAAATCAGCGATATTTTATCTTTTTATAAGCTCTTTTCCCAAATAGACTGCAAAGTGAAAACTTTCAGGACATGTTCACTATGTGTTCAAACCAAACTCACATTATCTTTCGTCGTTCATTTTATGATCAATTTATTCTACAATTTTTACGAATATTCAGAAAAGCAGAAGTTGAAAGCATGACTGCAAAAAGACTATTCTGATTATTACAAAGGTAAAATATTTTTAATTAATAGAAAATAATAGCTCTATATATATATATATATATATATATATATATATATATATATATATATATATATAAAAAAAAATAAATA
>Ga0157364_1003417_pt1 | contig 15385 bp, 17 predicted proteins | sample AttsexASBM2_FD_111476 | JGI IMG/M metagenome (GOLD analysis project Ga0157364, IMG submission 111476) | Fungus gardens microbial communities from leaf cutter ant in Ribeirão Preto, State of São Paulo, Brazil - Atta sexdens ASBM2 | ecosystem: Host-associated > Fungi > Mycelium > Unclassified ...
AAAAAAAAAATAAATTTTTATTAAATCATGAGCATGACTTATTTGTTTTATATATAATGTCAGTTGTGTGTGTGTGTGTGTGTGTGTGTGTGTGTGTGTGTGTGTGTGTGTGTGTGTGTGTGTGTGTGTGTGTGTGTGCGTGCGTATGCGTGCGCGTGTATGTGTGTGAATTAACAAAATTATTTTTTAAAATAATGCTGTTGGTACATTATTTCTTTTTTAGTTTATTATTAGGATTTAATTAATTTTTTTATACTTTTTTAAAAATATATTATACATTATTAATAATAACTTAAATTTTTATTAAATGCAATCCTTAAGATAATGGAAAATATTTTAAATATAATTTTTATATATTTTTTTTTTAATTTTTTTAGGTAAGATTTCTGCTATTACTTTTTATGTGAGAAAAACTGAGTTATTTCAAATTTACGGGAAAGGTATTTGCAGTAAGGCAGCGGGATATTATTTTGTAGCTGCTAAAAATTAAAGATCATCCACGTGGCGATATTAATGAATTTGTAAAACGTGTGCGTGCGCTTTGTCGTGAATTGAAAGTCCTTGAAATTAAACAGATTAGGTTAGTGAAAAGGTAATATGCATGTAATCAATACGCACACATACACACGTGCGCGTGAAAGTTACATGTAAACCATCGACAATGAATCGCAGCTCATGAAAAGCTCTCTTTTACTCTCGGCGTGGCGCTCGCCGGCACTTAATAAAGCATACGTAATATGAAAAACAAAAGTTTTTATTAATGCGTTCCGGTAATGACTGCTCGTTCTCGAGGGAACTTTAATTTGCAGCTCCGCCGCGCGTAAAATATAAACCGCTTAAACTTTGTTAACGACTGAAATTTATGTCTCCTGTACGCGATCATGCCTCAAAGCAGATCTCGGAAATCTGTGCGGAAAATTAATACTGACCCGGCAGAAGTTCAAGTTATCGTAATCGAAATAATTGAGCAATTAATTTCGCGAAATGGTAAGCAATTTTACAGATTATAAAGCAATCGGTGTCGTGCCATAATTGTTAGCTAATTATAAAAAGCTATTAAAGAGGAAATGTCGAAGAAAGCGTAGATCCCCCATTAATATTGTCTTTTTTATATATCATTTTTTGACAAAGGATCTCTACAGTTAGATTTTATATAGCGAGATCAGCACACCTTCGAGCATCGGAGCACAAAAGCTCCCCTTCATTACAAATGTGACATTCTTGTCGCGTATCCAACTACACGTCGCTCCGAGTTATTAAAAGCCAAGCCTTATAACCACAAAAATCGAATCAATTTCTTTTTTTCTGTTATTTCCACTCTAAAGAAAACACTAATATAATCTATGAAATTATATTAAAGTCTATTATAAAATTCCCACGTACATTAAACTCTAAAGTATTATTACATTTAAATACATTTATGGTTTTTCTATTATAATATAGTATCACTTCTATTTCATTATGTAATATAAAATAATATGTATTACAATTCTAAATTCTATTTCTTTGAATCAAGCATTCATAAAAATATATAAATATTTATTTCTTATATCACTGCGTGATTTGGAACGATAAATCATCTGTAAATAGCTATTATTAATCGAGACATCGGTACAACCTCAACAAATCACTGTCGTGTCTATGTAACGACATACTATCGCGTAACATATATTACATTTCGAAGAGTATAATCCATCTATATTGTCGCATATTGATAAATTTATTTATGATGCTAATGATCAATTTTTTTCAGCAAATGCGGGAGACGGAAGCCCAGCGAGCGGAGCTGGAGAGGCAGCATGCGGACGCACAAAATCAGCTGCGGGAAAAGATAGCAGGACGCTATCAGGGCCCGGAATCGGTTGAGGCATTACAATCAAAGATCCGAGAGCTCGAAAAGAAGACCGAGTTGCAGATGGTGAAGCACGAGGAACTTTCGCTGGAGTTAACTAGTCTGAGACGTGCGCGCAGTAGGGGACCGGTCGTGGGACATGTTACGTCCACGAACGCTCCTACATCCACTTGGCCGCCGGCCGGATCTGAGATTGATAGACTCATGGCCAAGATTGAGCAAGATAAAGGGTACGCCAATTGATAAAATGGATCCTTTTGATCGAGAAAAATCGGCAATCGTGAAAGCACACTCTATCAATTTAAATGTTACTAATTATGTTAATATATTAATTTATGTAAACATTAATTGTTTGTAAAAGTGTTAATTGTTTTAATTATATCTGACTTATAAGTCTGAATCAAACACGGATTTTGTATTAATAAAAATAAATTCAGCTCCGTCAGAATATTGCACGAATTGGACCACACGCGGGGCGCGATAACCACGCAACAACCCTCAGCCACGCAGGGAATCCTTAGGTCCAGCTCGGAAAATCTTCCTAACCTCGGTCAGCATCAGCATCCACCTCATCCGCACGCCCTCAACCTCGGGATGCCTACCCAGATGAGCCATGTGCGTAATCTGTTTACATCATATTATACGATACAAAAAGCTTACATAATATTACATAATCTTTCTACCTAATTTTTATAACGAAAAATTGGAAGAAATTCGATATAAAATTCTCTCAATTTATTCTTATTGAAAATGAACCAACAAAAATAATTCTTTAAGTAATTCTCTGATCTATGCTTTCTTTCTGATATTTACTGATTATTGATAAAACTTGTTCAAATAGTATGCAGGTTCACCAATGCCATTAACGCCGATGATGCCTGGTTGTCCTCCACTGACGCCGAATGGACCACCATATCACTACAGCGAACCGATACCGCCGGCACCGTCACTTTCCAGCAGTCAGTCGCAGCCCGCTTTCCAACAAAAAATTCAACAGTATCAGCAATCGCAGCATGAGATGTCGAGTTCTCATTCTCAAAGCGTTCTACCATCCCAACAAAAACAGCAACCAACGCACACCTCACACTTCACAAGCAATCAGTATCAGGAAAGCTATCCGCATACGCAAACGTATCAGCAACCGCTTCAGCAGCAACAGCATCCGGCCTCGACCACGTACCTGACATCGGCTAGCCAGAGCGTAATACCTCACTATACACAGCCTGCCCAGACCGCCCAGAATTATCAGTTGAATGGGAGTCAACAGGTGTGTCGTCAATTATTCAATTACGATTAGTTTCTTATAAGTAAACGAAGTACTGGAGGCCTATAGATAGAACGAATAGCATTATTTTTAGTATTCAATTTATGATATACCTGTCTAGAATAGATTTCCAATAGTTATAAATTAATGTTTCAAATATAAATTAATGTTTTTTTGGTAACGAGAGTCATCTAATTTTATAATTTTATTATAATATTTGATATTAAAAATAAAAAAAGATTGAGACTATAAATTTCACAACAATCAATTTGTTTCGCGTAGGCAACGACATATCCTAGTTTGTCCATGGCCTCGCATACAAATGGAACGTACAGCACGGGTGCGACCAGTTACAACACCCAGATGCCGCATCATAACTATACCGTGCCACAGACGAATATTACGCAGACAACGTTGTCTTCGCTACCACTGTATTCTACCACATCCTTTCATTCCACCCTTGGGGGACTCACGAGCGTACCTCAGTCCGTTCTTCCTTTTTCCACCGGTCAGAGCACTTTCGCTACCAGTGGATCGACATACTCCACTACTGTCGGGACCAACGCTTTCGGGACGTCGGGCGTAAGCTCAGGTCAGAATCGCATTAATGCACGTTATTGAAAGATTTAGTCTCTCTCTTGTGTAATTTTTAACAGACTAAACAACGATTTAATTTTAATTTTTTTTATTTTAGAAAATAAATCGTAACATTATTAAATTGAATTTTGTTTACTCTTCAATAAAATATTTGTATAGATGATAAATTTTAGCGTTAATTGGCCATTCTGCTAATAACGCGTACCTGTGCAGGTACTAGTTCAGGAGGCCTGTTACAAGCAATAGGCGATCCTCTACAAGCGATGCAGCAACTCTCCGCCCAGTCACAGGCAAATCAGCTTCAGCAGCAGGCGATTATCCAACAGATCCAGCAGAGCTTGCGCGCCAGTTCGCCGACCGCGCCCGGTACCGCGACCGGCTACCATTTTCTGGGTCCTAGACAAATGCCGAAGATTCCTACGAGTATACTGACGAATCCCCTGGACCGACTAACCAACACTGAAGACATTGTACCCGAGGGTCAAGTAGACATGTTGGATGTACCCGGCAAGGGCAGATGTTATGTTTACATAGCTCGCTTTAGCTACGAGCCGTTCCAGCACTCACCGAATGCAAATCCGGAAGCGGAATTACCGGTCCAGGGAGGCGATTATCTCCTGGTCTGGGGTCAGCCCGACGATGATGGCTTCCTAGACGCAGAGACGCTTGACGGTAGACGCGGTCTGGTGCCTGCCAATTTCGTACAGAAGTTGATCGGAGATGATCTGCTGGAATTTCATCAAGCTGTTCTTGGCCTCAGGGACGTAGACGATTCCGTCTCGACAAATATCCCTCAAGTGAGCAATCTGAAAACTAGCGAGGTACATAAGTCGGATGTATTTATATTTGCATTTTACTTACATTTTTCTCCATGATAAACAAGATTACCTGTTATTGATATATGAAAATAACACATATATATATATATATATATATATATATATATATATATATTATATATATTTGAAAATAATAAGTATAGTAAAAACTTTATTTAGAGAACATTAATGGAGAATAATAATAATTCTAATTTGATTTATTTTAGTGTTATCTGCAAGATATTGATTTAGAATTAGCCGCGTTAGAAGAAGGAAATCGGAATCGTCAAGCAGAACTATCCGCGTATGCGGAACTCGACAATATCGCGGAGGAGGATGAGCAGGAACCACCAGGTTAATATTCTATCAATTTGTTGTTGTGACATTCTGCAAAGTGTTGCATGGCGCATGTCCTTAATGCTGATTTATATAATGTTATCAAATTTATATTCGCAATCCAGTAATCCAGTAATATGTAGGTATATTTGGTACTTGAATCATCTTTGAAGAAACCGCTTTTAGCGATGTGTTTGAAACGTTTTTTTGACTGTACACGTTTCCAAAATAACACGATTCATAACTAAAAAATGATGATGAACCCGTAATTAAAAAAAATTGTTTCTAGATAAAATTTTACTTCGACAATTTATTAATCCTGCTTAACGTATCTTCAATAATATATATTCAATTCAATGTTGATTATCCAAGAAATAATGTCAAATTATCCTCGGCGTGTTTTCTACAGTTTCTTTCCTTACCCTATTTATTGCACGTTGATCATTCCGAACAAAATATATACACGTAACGTCACACAATAAACGTCCACGCCTGAATCCTGTACCGATTTTCACGGAGTGAATAATCACAAAATAAAATGGGAAACACAGAAAACCAAAAACCATTGCACTGTGTTAAGTGTTGGCTGGATTTAGGCTGGCTTAGAGAGATAGACGATAGTGAGAGATCCTTAGCTACAGCTAGGCTTTGTCTTTGTCTTTTCCTCCTGAAGAAGTCTACATGTTTTCGGACCTAGTTCCGGCGCCGCAGCACCTTACGCTTGAGCGGCAGCTCAATAAGAGCGTGCTGATCGGATGGACTGCGCCAGACAATATGCATCAACTCGAGTCCTATCACGTCTACGTGGACGGCGTGCTGAAAGTCACGGTGAAGGCCACAGAGAGGACCAGAGCCTTGGTGGAAGGAGTCGACTCTACGCGGGTTCGTAATAAAATCCTTTATCTATTAGACTCCTCAAACAGAATTTATAAATACAATATGAGGGAGAGACAGTATTTTAATTAAAGTTATAATTATTAATTAATTTGATTTACATAGTTATTATAATATTATAGAAAAGAAAATTATCTATATGTGATATAAAAGAGTTCTTTATAAAAAATTAATTGTATTAAATTTTTTAGATTAGCACGCAAAGTTATGTAAGAGAATAAGGGATTGATTTGTATAAAAATATCATTTGTTCATGTAACTCAATTTAATTATCTTAAAATTATTCTTCCGCTAATGTAGCCGCACAGGATAAGTGTGCGCTCGGTCACGCATTCGAGAAGAACGTCGCGCGATGCCGCTTGCACGATGGTGATCGGTAAGGACATTGCATTGGGCCCAACTGCTGTCAAAGCATCAAATGTCACAGCGACTAGTGCTGTGATATCCTGGCTACCCAGTAACAGCAATCATCAACACGTTGTATGCGTGAACAACGTGGAAGTGAGAACCGTGAAGCCGGGCGTCTACAGACACACCATCACCGGCTTGGCCCCATCAACGATATACAGGGTGACTGTCAAGGCGAAGAACCTGCGGGCAACGCATTTTGAGGATCAAAATGCTCAGGCAGCAAACAACTTAGCCTGTCACGTCCATTTTAAAACATTGCCCAAAGGATTACCAGATCCTCCGGTCGATATCCAGGTTAATACAAATATAATCGTCTCGTATTTTAAATCTTATACTGTTAAAATTTTTTATAGTTACAATAAAAATTCGGAGAGCAATATTAAATTCCGGTGTTTTCCAGAAATGAAACAAATATTCGTAATGACCAGAATCGGATACTAGAGACTAGAGTTTCTAGAATTTCTGTCAATGATTCTTAAAAGTTTTCGTCGCATTCATGATACGTGCTGTTATCCAATTTTTAGGTGGAGGCTGGACCGCAGGACGGCACTTTGCTAGTGACCTGGCAGCCTGTTGCCCTAAACGGTTCGGCCGTCACCGGTTACGCGGTGTATGCCGATGGTAAGAAGGTCACCGACGTTGACAGCCCCACCGGAGATCACGCGCTCGTCGACATACACAAGCTCATGGGTCTCAATCCAAAGCACATCACCGTCAGGACTAAAAGCAGGGAAAGTCAATCGGGCGATAGTTGCGCAACAGCAATACCCTGCAGCGTGCTTCGGGGTGGTCCTGGCACTCACATGCCGCCACCCCATGGTGGACTTCCGCATATGGTGGATCAGCGGCAACCGCAACAGTCCACCATGGATTCCCAGCAGGATGATCCCAATCGCCATCGCATAGGCAGCGGCGTAGCTCAGCGATACCCAAACGCACCGGTGCCCTCGCACATGCGACGGCACGTGAGCAACAGGGTAGACGCCCATGGTCAAGTTATCATCGAGACGGACGAGAATCTCTCCGACAAAGAGATTTATCCCGGACAGAGCATTCCTCAGATGGGTAAATATTTTGAAAAATAAAGAAGCAAGGGAATCTGAGTTTAATATGAATGACTTTGTACAACCTAAGCTCCTCTGCGTGATTTATATTTTTATTTAATCGCGATTTTTAATTATCTCGTGTAGGAATTCCGGAAATTACAAAAGATTCTGCAAGCGAAGCAAATTATAGCGAGGAGGACGATCCCACGCGAAGATCGCGGGGAATGCCACCACAGCATCACGGTCCGCATCATCGGTATGGCGCACAAATGGATCCACAGGGCCCGCCTGGAGCACATAGGTCTCCTAGCATGGGTGGTCCCAGCAGTAGACCACAAGATCCTTATTATGACCAAACGGGTAGATATAATGGTCACTGTGTTGCTGTGATGGAATTCTTTGCATTCTTTCCATCACTTTCCAATTTAATAATATTTTCGTTTTTCTTCTAATTAATTATTTCGAAAAATTGCTGTTTATGTTACAACTCTGAAGATAAACCCTGAATGATATATGTGGCACTCTTCTCTTCTTTCGGACTCTCTTCTCTCGCTGCAGTGTTTGGTGTAAAATAATCATGCTGTCTAATCGTCTATCAACTTTAAGTGTACAAAATGAATCCATGTCGTATATTATTATGTTCACTTTTTTAAATATTGTTCAGGATCTCAAAGAGGAAGGGGACTGGTTTGTCGTGGCGGACGATTACCACAAGCTCAAGGTGGAGCAAGTCATCCATCGAATGTAGCTCAACAAATGAATAAGAGACAACGGTGGTTCGTGGCACTATTTCACTATGATCCTATGACTATGTCACCAAATCCAGATGCGTGCGAGGAGGAATTACCATTTTCCGAAGGCGATACTATCAAGGTTCTTATTTAATATTTCGATTTACTACCCTATCTCGTTCTTATTTAATATTTATGATTATTGAAATTATTTTAATTAAATTTAAATTAAAAACGTTCTCCGTAAAAAGATATATATTATATTTTTTATAAAACTTTAGATGAATTTGAAATACATTTAATTTCACACTTAATTCACATTTATATTTATAAATTATACAAATGACATGATAGAAAAATCATATACGTTTTTATCCTATAGGTATACGGCGAAAAAGATGTTGATGGTTTTTACTGGGGCGAGTGTCGCGGTAGACGAGGATATGTTCCTTATAATATGGTGGAAGAACTTAAAGATCCACCAGGTCAAGGGCAGCCTGGTAGGCGGGGACCTGCACAGAGTGAGAGATGGGGAGACATTTATGCAAGCATGCCTGTGAAAAAGATGATAGCCCTCTATGATTATGATCCTCATGAATTATCTCCTAACGTTGATGCTGTAAGCTTTTTGTTTTATTTAGATATTCAATCGGAATCTTAAGAGAATCCACTATACATAATTAATTGCCATGTGTTTACATAATAACTTGTATAATAATTTGTATGTTTTTATTATTAATTGCCTTAATTTTGCAGCAAGTCGAATTAACGTTCCAAACCGGGAATGAGATATATGTCTACGGCGATATGGATGATGATGGATTTTACATGGGCGAGTTGAACGGTGTTCGCGGTTTAGTACCGAGTAATTTTCTCACTGAGGCACCCGGACAGAATCAGGGGCAACCGCCGCAGGGTAGCAGGCGACCCGGCGGCCAGAGCCAAGGACCGGGCGCGAGGGGGCCACCGCCACCTCCTCGCGAACCACCCCCGGCCGGTCACCGACGTGGCAAAGGTAAACACGCAATCAGATACCATTCATATTCATCAAATCCTCCTTATAGTACCAATTATCAGGGCATGAATAGCTCCTCAAGCCAAGACGACATCGGAATTAACTGTATGTTCTGCATGGAGAAGAAAGTTTGTTGTTCCAACATATTTTATTATTATAGCAAATCTGATTATTATATAAACAGTGAAAAAATTTATTTTAAAGATACTAATTTTTTTTGTTGCATTTACTTGTATCTTGCTTCGCAGCACATTCATGTGCTCATAAGTAAACTTAATGAGATTTTTCATTTTATCAAAAGAATAGACTTCGCTGTAATGTTGATTAATTATCAAATTAATAATTGTTTTTGATAATAAATATTGTTTGCATCATGTATAGTAGCAACAATGGTTCCGCTGCATCAACAAAATTCTTTTTCTCCATGTGTATATATTGATATTGTTTTGACGTACCCAATCATCGTGAATGTTTTGATGTAAAAACGCAGCATCCGCAGCGCAATGCAAGAAGCGCAAACTGCCAAATTGTTAAAAGCCAGAAATAGTTTATTTCCGCTAAGTTAGAAATTGCTATATGTATATAAAATTCAATCTCTTCGCGGATGTTGGAACTGGCTCGAGGGGTTGTTGACGTTTTCACACCGACGCGACGCATCATTTTATTGTCTTGGATGATTGAACGATCGGATCGAAAATGCGTACGTATATTGTTCCTCATAAAATGCAAAATCGATGGCGATCGCATCGGTGTGCAAAAACGAAAATGCAAGCGTTAAGCAACACAAGACACGAAACCAGATGTGTGCCAGACGACAGGCAGAAGGGCCACACTGATATATTATTAGCATTGCGCAATTTGGCGAATTCGTATCGATATGCAATTCGAGCCGAATGAGCATGCGGCGTATAATTAGATTGAAATTCTTTGGAGCAAGGTGTGCAAACCGACACGCCCTACACGTACCTCTCGACGCGAGAGGACTCGTTGTGTCGCTTCACATGCATCACCGGTCAACACCAATTCTTCCAGCAATGTACATCGATATCACGCTCTCGTAGGCATTTAACGATGTCCTGTTATTTAATTGTTACCACGATCGTCAACGTTACAAGTATTACACCGATAGAGTTCTTCGCGCCACATGTATATAAAAAGAATTTAGTAAACGTCCGTGAAAACACGTGCTGTCATACACACGACGATAGATTATATATGCAATAAAACACCAAGCTGCTTTCAGTGTCTTCTATTATATAAGTATATATTTAATATATATATATATATATATATATATATATATATATATGTTTATATATGTATATATGTTTTATATGTGTATACGTATATTTATATATATATATTTTTTTTTTCTCAGGGCACTATCTGCCTCTGTTACTATTACTCTACGTATCTGTCCTATTCTTCCTGTCTATATTATATACATACGTATATATTATATATTTACACTATATATTTATCTGACTGATTATATACACACGATCATGTCGCTGTGATATATAACAGTTTACTTTATACCGACATGATCTGTTTCTGTGTGCCTGAACTGATCGATGGTCGTCGTGTCACATGATTGTCGTTCGTGTCGTGTTGTCATGTTGGCCATTTACGATTACGTTGATCTTTCGTTTATTCATTGATCGGATACAAACGCTAGACGGTCGCGAGTTTTATCTAAGAATACCGGGGAACGAATGGCGACGTCGTGCCCGCTGAAACTTGCGTGACTTATAAGATCTCGTCAAGTAATTCCAGAACTTTTTACGCGATCTCATTCAAATAATTATTGATCTCATCTGAACTATTTCGCTGCTCGCGACTCTTCGAAATCTCGGTAGTATATACTCTGACATGCTCGATCGACTCGAAAGAAAAGAAAAAAAGAAAAAGAAAAAAAAGGAAAAAAAAAGTAAAAGATAAATGCGCCATAAATGACAACACGGTTCTGTTCTCTTCTCTGTTGCTAGATGCCTGCATTGTGCCTGTGTCTGTCCCTGTCTGTCACTTAGACTCTAGACAACTACAACAACAACCACCACCATCACTAATGAACAACCAACAACATCAACTACAACATCAAAACAATCCACCGCATCTAGCCTATCAACAAGCGAATCACCACAGCTACACGACCGTAACCACGTCCAATCAGCATGGGCCCAGTCACTTGCCACCCAGCGGCGGTGTCATGGGTGCCCATCAGCAAGGTCCCGTACTGCCCCACCTTCAGCAACAGGTGAGCCCGCTCCTCTTCCGAGAATTTCTTCGTGCGCTTTTTCTCTCTTTCTCTCTCTCTTTCTTTTTTATGTGCTTTTTGTCGAACGTGTGTGCTTTTTTCACACTTTTTGTGCGCTTGTTCTTCAGGTACATCGAAGCTTCCACAATTAACGATTGTCTATGATTGACAAGTCGTTGTTCTACGATAAGTTAATTTCCTTTCAATGAGAAATGGAGAGAGGAAAACTTAAATTTTTTGTTACCATGGCTGCGAAATTTTAGAGCGAATGAGTATTTTCTTTAAGAAACATTTCGTTTGTATTTCATTAGGATTTTTGTTAGGATGCAATCAGATTATTCTTTCAAGTTTCTTTATTTGATTTACTTCTTCATAGATAAAATATATTAGATTAAGTTATAGAAACTGGAATTTTACAAAAAAAATTTATGATCTTATATTTTTATGCATTTTTATGCATTTTTTAAATTACATGTTGCTCTCTATGCTTTGCTCTAACTCGCAATTCTATCTTTATTAGAAATAATTATTATTTATTAGAAATAATTATTCAATAATTTTTAATCTTTTTGCATGAATGCAAATGATATTGTAAAGTATAAACACACAAAATAACATTTTAATTATTTCATAAAACGAATTTTTTGAAATATTAATTTTTTTAATGCAATGTGGATTGATAATGAGAAGAATTAGCAAAGTCATGTTTAATTTTAAAAATCGGATGACTGAGTATTTTGTATTTTACTTAGTTGTATGTTCTTCTTTTTGCAAGTATGAATTACGCTTTATTGTAAAACACACGAGTCGAAGATGGCACGTAAGCTATGTATATCTCGTGTCAGTGTATGCTATGTGAAACGCTTTGAATCGTGCAGCATGCTGTAGCATCTTCTTATTTGATCTTTCATTTCAATAAAGATCATCGCAAAAAGAAGAAAAAAAAACTTATTTTACACTTCGATAAATCATTATGACATGAATGTCCCGCACTAACACATATTTATAAAAGGATGAATCGGAAATACAACACGAAGATCTTTATAAATTTTGGTAAATTTTTATGTTACCTTCTCTCTCTCTCTCTCTCTCTCTCTCTCATCTCAAAACATGTACTCACAGTATTTCTTTCTCTTGCCAATTATTTTCTACCACCATTACATAAAACAGAAATCATCACATATATCTTTCGAATTGCCGACAATTTATTAGCGAATCGTAGAATCTTCGGAATGAAGAATATAGCCTCGCAGAGGTGACACTAGCGAAAAAGTAACGATAGAACGCGCGCGATAGAGTTAGGCGAAAAAATAGACGGTTTGTTCAGTTATTAGTGATTGGATATCAATAAAACAAGAAAGCGAATTATTACAATTATTGTCAAGAGAAAGAAAGGATCAAATTAACCATGTCTCTTTGTTTTTAGGGGAAGGGGAGGGGCGGCGTGGTCAATCGGATCGCTGGTAGTAACATGCCGGGCCAGCATCTCCAACAACAAGACTATCAAGGCCAGCAGCAAATGAATCAACCATACCAGCAACAGCCGAATCAGCCATACCAGCAACAGCAACAGCCGAATCAAGGATATTCGCAACAACCAACGCAACAATTCCAACAACAGCAAATGGGCCAACCACAACAGCAACTAGGCCAACCATTCTCGCAACAAAATCAACCGGGCGATCTCGGAATGCAAATGGGCGGTCCTCAGAGTGCCAGCAAACCTATGAGAGGGATACCGGCGGTGCTGCCGACAGCACAGTCCAAGACACAGCCTAATCCAACGCAGCAACAGCAGCAGCAGCCGCAGCAACAGAGCACCGGGCCGAATCTGATGCAGAAATTCACCGAAATGGCGGGCGCGAGTGCCGGCGGCGATATACTATCCAAAGGGAAAGAGCTGATTTTCATGAAGTTCGGATTGGGCAAGTGAGAAGGAGCGATCACTGACGACGTGACGATGATGACGATAATGATGATAATAATGACGCATTGTCGCGATCGTTTTTTGTTTCGTTCTTCTCGTGCTCCGCACGCGCGCAAGTCAATCTCGTCAATCATGTGTAAATCAGTATTACTACGAACGTCGTTCGACAGCAGAAAATATGCAACGAGGAAGCAATCTCATCGAACGTTGTTACTGAAGACAAAGGGGATAAGGCAAGAAAATGCCATTGCTGCTGCTGCTGTTGCTGCTATTGTTGCTATTCGCTACTAATAATCGTTAATTATTGCAAAATAAAAAGAAACCGTTGCTGGATAAATATATATCGAGGACGAACCTTGCGATAGAGGCAGGGAGAAAGAACGGTGCGGATAGCTCAAAATGAGACAAAGATGCTTCACGTCGAGACTCAACTGATTCTACCGATCGAGAAGAAACAAGAGACGTACAAGATTCATTGAACTTTGTCTTAATCCTCCTTTTCTGAAATCTTCTACTATTTCGTCTTCTTCTTCACGCGATGGTAGGATCCTCGATCGGTGCTGCGCGGTCCATTGAAGAGATACTTGCTCGTCCGTCGCGGAATCTCCTAACATACACGAGATAGTCAATATTATGGAATGCTATCTGCGAAATATACTTTAAGCGACGGCATAAATCATGTAAATCGCGTATTTGCGCGACTGTTTCTTCCAATCTCTCTTGGTCCTCTTTGTTTTATTCAAAGCGCCGTTCGGTTCTCGGAGTAACAAAAGAAACCTTGCAAATTATATCGAGTGAGAGAGAGAGAGAGAGAGAGAGAGAGAGAGAGAGAGAAAGAGAGAAAGAGAAGGATTCCGCGTTAATGTAAATTTCGTATAGACAAAAACGAATTACTGGCAAAGCGAAGTTAGACAAGTCAAAGTTGGATCTTTCATCACACAGACAAAAAAGAGAGTTAAAGGCCGACCTGCAAAGAGATAATCATATCGCCGTATAGGAGTGAGGACGCGACAACAATGTGGGTGTGCCTTGGGAGAACCGTCTTACCCAGCAGCAACTAATAATCATATCTCTAATCGATAATTCCTCTAGCTATTTTTTTCTTTTTCTCGTGGAAATTGAGCGCGCTATATCGAGAGCCGCAGCGGCGCATATACGAATAAATGATGACGATCTCTCGTCTTGATAATTTTCTCTTGTTCCCGTGTATGTATGTATGAAACTGGACCCCTCCCCCCTCCTCTTCGCGTGTTCCCTCACATTATCCCATGTTCTTCGCTTTTATTCCAGCATTCCCGAATGGACCTGCATGCGGATAGAATCGCATTCGGGCCGCAAAAGAGATAAAGAAAAAGAGAAAGAAAGAGCCTTGAACCTCATGTTTTCGGCCGCTCGAATGAATCTCGAAATCAGGATCGCCTGTTCGGATCGGAAAAGAATCGAACGAATCCAAGATGATGTTCGAGGATGAATGGCGATATGATCATTTATCGTCGGACTTATTTTGAATGGCGCACAAAAATTTGAGACGCAATGGAATACGAAGCAACGTCAGACCAATGAATCGCAGACACGAAACGCTACGATCTTTCGATCGGGGCGGGCGAATCGGCCGTGTATCAAACGATAACTATATATCATAACTGTGTGTGTGAGAGAGACAATTCAGATGGAACGGGAGATCATAGCGTACTAAATGGTAACGGGATATACATATATACATATGCATATACAGATATTATATATATACATATATATATATATACATATATTATATTTAACTATTGCAAAGTATTGTTACATCGCTACTTGTATCGTATTTTGTACAAAGTATCTTTACCTTCGATTGTTTTCTTTCGCCAAAATATCTTTAGCAAAAAAATATGGCAGAAGAAGAGCGACAAATCTTTTCCGGATCTATTATTAAATCATTCAACAGCATCATTATCATCACCACCATCATCATCATCATTTTCATCATCCTCATTATCTTCATTTTCCTAGCCATGTAATTGCCATGTAACTGCTATGTAAATACGTAATATGACAGTTATTTGGTAGTTACATAGGCAGTTATATAGTAGTTTTATGGATTTATTTTCATCGTCATCATTAGTATCTTCATCATTATTAGTATCATCATCATCATCATCATCATCATCATCATCATCATCATCATCATCATCATCATCATCATCATCATCATCATCATCATCATCATCATCATCATCATCATC
>Ga0157364_1003418_pt1 | contig 15385 bp, 9 predicted proteins | sample AttsexASBM2_FD_111476 | JGI IMG/M metagenome (GOLD analysis project Ga0157364, IMG submission 111476) | Fungus gardens microbial communities from leaf cutter ant in Ribeirão Preto, State of São Paulo, Brazil - Atta sexdens ASBM2 | ecosystem: Host-associated > Fungi > Mycelium > Unclassified ...
GATTTCAAACGTATGGAGACGGCTTCTCGTGTCACATTCAATTGATCCGCGAGTTGTTGTTGAGTTTGAGCGTCATCCTCATCCAACAATGCTTGCAATTCGCTGTCTTCAAACTTTTTCGGTAGTTTTCCACGTTCTTCGTTTCTCACGTCAAAATCGCCACTTTTGCATTTTTTAAACCACTCAAAGCACTGTGATTTACTCATCGTAAGCTTCGACAAGCATTTGATGCGATTCTGCAGCAGTTTTCTTCAAATAGTAACAGAAAATTAATGCTGTCCGCAAATCGTAGTTTCCAGGCACAAAATTCGACATGTTCAACGCTATTACAAATTATACTGTTGTACTTGTATTGAAACTTGTATTGTTGTGAGTTGAAAATCTTTGTCAGATGTCAGAACAAGGAAATAGCGTCAATGGCGTCTGACGGCAACTATATTGACAGCTATGGCTATCTATTGGTAAATTCGAGTTTTATATTTACATACCTGGACCTACCCTATAAAAAAGATGCTTTTGTGAAAAATATTATAAAAATTGTGTCAAAATTATTATAAGTATTCTATTTCACTTTAAATGTCTTCACTCTTAATGTTTGAATGTTTGTTTTCATTAAAAAAAAATTTTATCTAAAAGAATTATTTATTTTTTAATAAATAATTCAAAATATATAGAGCTAAAACGCGAGTCACGCCTTTTTTACATATTTAGATATGTTTACATTTTTATTTATTTATTTATTAAAAATACATTATTTTACAACAAAATAAACAAATGCATATTTTAACTTGATTTTTCCTATTTGTTCCTTGTTGAAAATTATTCATAGACATTGTGCTCAAATAATTCAACTTTTTGTAGACTTCAAAGTTCTAGAAGTTTTTTTTAAAATTTCATATCTAAATTACTAAATTTTGTAGTCATTTTTTATATTAATTTCAAAAGTTATAATTTTTTAAATCCAAATGCCATTTTTTCCTAACTTATGAGTTTTTCGATAGTTATAAATTATATTACATTTTATTATTTTCTAAAATAAAGTTTAATGTTTATTTTCTAGAAAATTGAAAGTATGTTGGTAAATTTTTAGAGATTTTTTAAATTATTCTGAATAGTTGCGAAAAACGGATTCTAGTGGCTCCCGTTTATATGAATGTAATACCAATTGTACCTTGTATGATAAGGATTAATTTACACAAGGTTAATACATACAATTACAATGGTTAATACATACAATTACAATTTCCGGTTTCAGATTACGTGATATATTCCCTGATATATTATCCTTGTAGGAAATGAATAATTGAAAGTATTTGAGAAACTTTGCACCAGATTATTATCTTATATTTATTTAAACACTTCATAATTACACAATTTTTCTTAATAAACGGCTTTATAGTCACTTGGTATTATTTAAAAATTACGCACTGGGCGTTACCTAACAAGTTCGCGTATACGCGTATATCCTATTTCGGCTTGGAATCTCGGGTTTAAGCTTAATTATTGCTTTGTATTCGCGTTTTGAATTCACAATTGTGTACGGATTTACTTTATTTAGCCTAATAGAGGCGTCTATTTCCGCGCTCGCGACATAAAGGACGCTGATGACGTAATAATCGACATGATTTACCGCATTCCGATTTGATACGTATGCGTGACTTATTTGCACACGTTATATCGCTATGAGACGTTAATTATGCGAATTTTATAATAATCGCACGGAATTCTCTTTTTTTGAGCAATTCGTTCTAGTTAATGGTTGGTGAAAGACTTCTCAAAAATGGCTGTTTTCACCTTTGTTGCCTTCTTATTGGACCTAATTGGCTGAATTCTGACCACGTGATGTCTGCGGTTAATAACGACTAAATCCTTCCAGATAGATTTGTGATATTCCTACTTCTGCCCAGGTTTGGCTCGAAAAAATTTTTCCATTGTTATGCTCGTAACTTATTTCGTCTGCTTAACACACAATAAAATACTTTAAATATTACAAAATTAATCTTAATGGTTATTTTTCCTTTTTCTAATAATAATTATCACATAAAACTATAATTATCACTATAATTATCATTAAACTTTTTCATTTTTTGGATAGGAAAATTCAGTATCTTATTTATTCATTATAGTCTATATTTTATTTTATTTATTAAAAAAATATATTATTTTTGTGCTCTGCATCTGTATCTAACTGCTTTTATTCACAATATTGTCCATCAAAAGCAACCTTTACCCACTTTTCGGGTAATAAATGGATTCTGCAATAGAAAAATTCAATTTCTTTCGATCCAGTCATCGAGCCATTTTTTGATATCTTCAAATAACTAAAGTGTTGCTCAGAAAGACCATATTGCATCGACCGAAACAAATGAAAATTTGAAGGAACAACATCTGAATAGGGCGGGAGGGATAAGACATCCCACCCAGATGTCTGATTTTCTTTACTGGTTCTGCAACATGTGGCTTAGTGTCATAAAGAAGAATAATTTTGTCAATTTTGAAAAGAATAATTTTGTTTTAGGACGTTTTTCTTTGAATGCTCGATTTCAAATTAAATAATTGACGTTGGTAACGTTCAGCATTGATGATTTGATTCGGTCGCAGCAACTCATAATATACCGACTTGATATCCAAATGCATAGCATAACCTTCTTTCCATGAATATTCTGTTTTAGCGTTGATGATGGTTTGCTGGGACGTACAATTTCTTGCGCTTAGGATTGTCGTAACGAATTCATTTTTCATCACCAATCACAATTCGATGCAACAACTTCTGTTTTTGCCTTTGAAGCAGCAATTCACAAATGGCTAAACGTTTCGTTTCTTTTTCAATTTAGGATTCAGTTTCCTTCTGAATCATTCCTATTATTTCTAAATCGTTTGCTAACAGTTGATTCATCGACATTTAATGTTTTCGACAAATCTTTGAGCGTTTGACATGAAACTTCTTGAAGTAATGCTTCCAATTCTCCATCTTCAGATTTTTTTGACTAACCAGAGCGCTTTTTGATATTCATGTCAAAATTGTTGTTTCTTAACTTTCAGTCATATTGAAATAGCACAAATACTGACCTCTCCTTATTAACAACGAGAATTAATTCAAGCACCTAATACATAGCTTAACTGCCAAAGAGTTGGAATATATATCGAAAATTATTTTGCTATGAGAATTACATAGATCAATTGTGGGATAGATTACCCGAGCATATAAAGGCTGATTCCAAAAGTCAGTAACATCGGCGATGTTCAAAACACTATATAATTTGCCCTGTCATCAAATATCAATCAAATATCGATAATTCGACTTCATTTATAAAAAATTATGTCATATGATGATTGTTAACAATAAAAGGCCACGGCCTTTTAAATCACACGATAAACGCACTACGAATTGCATATTCCCGGATATTAATTTTATGACCCAGCAACACACTTAGAAGATTAGAGACGATCAAGGCATTAATCCATTGGACGCGGCGTATCGTGATCACGGCATAGCTTATTTGTAGAGTGAAGATCTCGCAAAACGACACATAGCTGACAAAATATTTGCTGGAAAGGCATAGAAACGCATTATCGTGAAAGACTCGATTCTTGGAAAGAGAGCTACTGCTCAACCGTTTGAGTGGCTATGAAGACCAAGACGAAAATCGATATGAGTTCGAAAATGAAGAAGAAGAAACTAACAAAAAAGTGAATACTCTCGGTAATAAAACATGTAATACCTATTCTATCATTACTGAGAATTGTCGGCGCATTAGTCGAAGGCGCGGCAAGTGTCGCGAAAGTTATAAACGAAAATAAAGCCGCACAATTGAAAGAACTGAAATGTCGCATCGCATAATCGCATCATAGAAGGTCAGGAATTTATCTTGTTACAAGTATGGACGAGCAATCTCAACGGAAAAAATTTTAAAAATAAAAAAAAGGTATGAATATCAAAAATATCAAAAGTAACGATAAAAATGCCAAAGGATAACTAACAACATACAATTGCAACAATTAGCAAAATGTATTCCATATTTTAGAGATATCTTTGTGCGTACTAAATTACCAATAGGGAGAGTATTAATCGAAACGAGAGTAGTATCATAAATTTTGATAATGCCAAGGAATCAGGTACTCATTGAGTGGCGAAGTGGGGGGGGGGAGGAGGAAAGAGATCATGCTCTTTATATTGATAATTTCGGCAATCTTCGATCGCCGAAGGATTTGGTACGATATCTGGATGTGACGCAAATCGAGTATAATCACACGCCTTATCGAAGTACTGTGCCTACAGTTTTCACAGATAATTGACAATCAATTTAAGAACTAATATTGCACTATTTCAACTCAGTATTCATTCAAAAATATCACTGACGTTTACATTGACGTAAAGAATAGTCCTCACGGCATGCTATTTTCCGGCCATAGATTTGAGCGATGGCGATTACTACGAACTCGGTCTGAAAGACTTTAAAACTTACCATACCATATCTAATGTAAATTCATCGAATAATAAATTTTACTTTGACAAGGAAATTACCATTTCCGAAATTGTACGAAATACGTAAACGAGTAAGATGTGCAATGTCGTCCCAACGATGCTGCGAGAGAGAAAACGCTTTGCAAAGAGGATGAAGAGTATTCATTGACTATTCACGCTAATAACAATACAATGAAGAGCAGAAAAACGTGTGCTTATCGAGTAAATTTTACCAAACCCAATAATATTGGATTATTGTTGGGATTTTCACTGAATCGCGTACTAGAGCCATGACAACGGTATAAATTGGACGTATCAACGTAAACATCGTAGTGAGTGCAACCACGGGTGCATACGGCAAGTGCGTGCACACGATACATGAATTTTCATCGAGCCAAAATATAAGTTATCGGAAAGATATTCATTTTCGTTAAATTTTTTTGCATAAAGTATTTTTTATTACATTAAAAATTTTTTATTTTGTACTGCTATGTCGTTAATTTTTTATGATAATTCTTGGATTGAGTAAAATAATGCAATTTGGTAATATAACATTTTAAAGGAAAATTAAATATTTACTACCATACTTGGCGTGGAAAAATTTTGTATAGATACATATTTGTTTCAGAGTGTAAGGTGTGAGACATATTCTATAGCCTCTCTCACATAAAAGTCATCCTCATTTTCCTGTGAAAAACTCCACTCTGTTCACGCTACTGAGGCGATCAAATATGCCGGGATAAGCAGTCCCTTTAAATCGGCCAATAACTACGGGTGAAAGAGTCAACATAGAGAAGACATTCTATTGTCTTGGAGTCACGAAACCGGTTCCGAAGGTGGATGAACTTCTATAGACAATCAATGGCATTATTAGAATACAGAAGGCCAGAGGAAACAACTGCATTCAAGATCTTCACGGATACTTCCTAGTAGTCATCATGATAGGGTTCAAGGTTAAATATTCCGGAGTTTTTAGTCCTCCATTTGGATCCTGAAGGAGGAGGAGACAACTTTGAACAATGTCATGGGCAAAAAGAACTCATCAGAAACAACTAGGATAAGTACATGGAATGTGTGAACCATGGCACAATCTGGCAAGATCCATAATGCTATCCAAGAAGTGGAGAAGATGGAAATTAGCATCCTTGGAGACAGCGAGATGAGGTGGCTAGGTGCCGACTGTGATGTAAGCAAACACAGAGTGTATTATTCAGGAACATCTAACAATGAGTAGGAATGGTCAACAGGAGAATAACGGAGTGTGCAACAAACTTTATACAGTCTCGGAACGACTCATGTTGTTCCAGATGAATGCATGACCTGCAAAGATAAATATTCTCCAGATGTGAGCATTGACTACGGATCATAGCGAGAAGGAGGTTGAAGAGTTTATACGCAGATTACTGCACTGCTGCGAAAACTTCCAAAACAACTTTCTGATAATAGTCATGAGAGACTTCAACGCGAAGGTGAGCAAAGGGCGCGCGGAAGAACATATAGAACCATGGAATCTGAGAGAAAAGAACGGGTAAGGGGGAGTTGAGTGTGTTTGCGGAAGAACATAAACTCGTCATAACGAATATCTTTTTCCGCTACCCCCAAGGAAGTTGTACACTTAAAAGTCACCGATGGATACGGAGGAAAACATACTTAGAAACCAGATTGATTATATCTTGGTCAACAAGATATAGAAATGCATTCTCCTCTGTTAAAATATATAAGGACGGATTTGCAATCGGATCACAATCCATTTGTCGGAGTCTTCAAAGTGTATAAAGGAAGTCTGTAAGAGACAGAAACCAAGATATGATCTTCGGAAGCTCAAGAATGAGGTTATAAGAAAACAGATGCAAGCTAAGTTGAATGAACATTATAGACCTAGCGATGAACTGAATTGAGGACGAGTTGAAACCAGCTGTAACTGTAAGTCTGTAACTGTACCATCAAAAAGCTGCTCAGACCGGAGAAGATGAGAAAGTAGATGACGAATGAAATTTTTCAGCTAATGCAACAAAGGCGCAGGAGTAAGAACAACAATATATAATGATCTCAACAAAACAATAAAAATTAAGACAAGCAAAGCAGAAGAGAAATGTTCTGACATAAAAAGGTTCCAAGAGAGATTTGACAGCTTTAACGTGGAAAGTAAGAGAACTGACAAAAAAGGCGAAGTCAGGGCGATCAGAGTAATCAACAGAAATGGATATGTCATCATTGATAAACAAGAAGTATTGGACAGATGAAAAAGTTAAGTGGAAGAACTAACCTCATGTGACAACAGAACTTCCTTCAACTCGACTCCAGTGCAGGCCCTTTGAGTCTCAAAGAGGAGGTGCAAGTAGCAATCACAGCGCTGAAGGAAGGCGTCAGGATCAGATGGGGTGTAAGTAGAGTTTATCAAGCTGGATAAGAAATATATGGAGTGATTAACAGCAGTGTTTAATCACGTCTATCATACGGGATGTATCCCGCAGGAATGGCTCAAGTTAGAGTTCATTGTTCTCCCCAAAAAAAAAGTTAAGAGATGTAGTGATTACAATACAATTAGTTTAATGAGTCACTTGCTGAAGTTATTCCTGAAAGATCCACAGAAAAATCTATAGGTTATGCAAAGAACAAATGGCCCCTACTCAATTTGGTTTCAAAAATGCACTTGGAATTCGGAAAGCTTTGTTCAGCATTCAAGTCCTGTTCTACAGGTGCAGAGATATGAGCTGTGATATGTATGCTTGCTTCAAAAAGTATTCGACAAAGTCCAACACTTAAAGAGGTGTAGTAGAGGTGTTATAGAGAATAGGACTGAATAAGAAGGACACGAGAGAAATCATGAACCTGTACTGAAACCAAGAAATTGTTAAGCTACAAAGAGAGAATACGGAGCCGATTAGAATCCTGAGGGATGTAAGATAGAGCTATATAATTATCCCTTCTCCTTTTTAGTTTTTATTCATATTTTGAGGATCTATTGAGAAGATTAAGACAGGAATATACAGTTGTTTTCGCGGATAACCAAGCAGATTTGCAAGATCTCATGGTACAAATTACGCTAGTCAGTTAGCAGGTTGGTCTAGATATTAATAAAACCAAATTAATTATCAGTGAAGATTATATCCCGTGCGATCACTTTAACATCAATAGGAATTATATTGAAAGAGTTCACAAATACACATATCTGATACCAATATCAATGAACAGTGAGATCACTCACAGGAGATTAGATGTCGGATAGAGAAGTCCAGAGCTGTCTTCAATCGAATGTTCTGAAGAGCCGAAGATTTAATGGACATCAAGGTCATATTCCTGAGATACTACGTTTTCTCGGTTCTTTATTATGGAGTTGAGTCGTGGACTTTGACCAGTTTGACAGAGAAGAAGCTGAAAGTCTTTGAGATGTGCTCTACTGCAGAATGCTGCGAGTATCATGGACACAAAGGGAGACCAACGTCGAGATCCTGCGTCGGATGGACAAGGAGAAAGAGGTACTCAACACTGTTAAAGGCTGCAAGTTGCAATACTTAGATCTAGGCATATTATGCGAAACGAGTCTAAATACCAACTGCAGTGCATCCTTCAGAGCAAGATGGCAAAAGAGGACAAATAGAAGATGGATATCTTGGTTGAAGAACTTGAGGACTTGATTTGGGAGATTGATCTCGGGATTATTCAGAGCGGCGACTAATAAAATAATGATAGCCTAGATTGTAACTAACATCCGGATCGGATAGGCACAACATGAAAAAGAAGACTTGAGTTCTATTTTTTAAATTAAAAGTTATGTAATCTTGAAACGTTTAAAAATAATTTCATACTGTTAATTAGTAAGCAACTTAAATGTTTCATATCATTTTTGATATAGTATATATACTTCTTAGAATTTTCTAAATTGGCGTCAGTTATCAAATCTTTTATACGTTAAATAATATACGTGTCACTTAAAAAATGCTATTTTTACGAAATTATAACTTGACTCTAATTTTTTATATCAAATTTTTTATACAAATAATATATGCTATTTAAATTTTTTAAATTAATTTGATACTATAGTTTTTTTCAAGCAGCTTATCATATTTCAGATTTGAATTCATTTTTGATATTCTTTTTTGTACATATCACTTAAACTCTTTTTATGGTATAATGGCTTTGTGTTTGGGCAGCGCACATATACCAGGTGTACACAAGTATGAAATGACGATTTTTTTCCTAAAAAAAACACGTTAAATTCGGAAGAATAATAAAAAGAGATTTATTCATATTTTGAATAAATGCTCCATTGCTAGTTACACATTTTTCCCATCTTTCGAGCAATTTGTGGATACCATGCCACTAAAAATCCCCTTCCCCTTTTGTCGCAAACCATTCATCGAACCATTTTTTCACATCTTCGTACGAACCAAAGCGCTGCTCAGCAAATGTGTGACCCATGCAAACAAGTGGTAATCGGAAGGAGCCAAGTCTGGTGAGTAAGCCGCATGGGGTAGAACTTTCCAGCTGAGTGCTTCCAACGTATATATACCGAACTGGTTTTATCGTATGTGATGGAGCATGGAGAAAAATGATCTTATGTTGCCTCTTTTGGTATTCTGGTCATTTTTTAAGCAACGAACGGTTCAAATCGATCAATTGTTGCTGATAGCGTTTGGTATTAACTGTTTTGCCAGGCTTCAATAGCTCATAATAGATCATATCCTTCTGGTCCCATCAAACATAGAGCATCGTCTTCCTGCCAAAGCGATTCGGTCTTGCAGTCGATGTAGATGGTGCGCCTGGATCTACCCATGATTTTTTGCGCTTGAAATTCTAAAAAAAAATCCACTTTTCATCCCCAATAACGATAAGATGCAAGAATGACTTTCTTCTGTATCGTTCGAGCAAAATTTCACATGTGTTTCTGCGCCTCTCCATTTGTCTCGTTCAATTCATATGCACCCAGTGCAAACCAAAGTCTGCCGACTTTCTGAATCTTTCCCATCTCTCGGTAGGCGATTGGAAACAGCTTGTTGTGATTAACGCTCAATTGCTCTGCGAGTTGTTTTTGTATTTGTGAATCATCTTCATCCAGCAATGCTTGCAATTCCAAGTCTTCGTACTTTTTGGGCAGTTTTCCGTGTTCCTTGTCTGCAACATCGAAATCTCCAATTTTGAAACGCTGAAACCATCGTTCACACGTTTTTTTGCGATGGAGCATGTTCACTATAAGTAATCGATATGATTCCGCAGCAGTTTTCTTCAAATGAAAACAAAAAATTAATGCTGTCCGCGGATGCTCTTTATTTGGTACAAATTTCGTCATATTAAACACAATACTATGCAAACACTTTTCAATCAAATCACTTTGCGCATTTAACACTTGTTGATGATACAATAAAATGGCGTATAATGTTAAATCTTTGTACTTCACACTGCATTGGTGCGCCATCTGTTTCTCAAATCGTTTCATACTTGTACACCTGGTATTTGACACTTTCTTTATCAATTTGCTATAAATAAATAATTTTGTATTTGATTTTATTGATATGTCACTTAAATTTTTGTTTTTGCGAACAATAATTTTTTTGTCCAGTATTCTTTTTACTATATAATGTTTTTTGTTCAATCACATCTATATTTGATGACTTATTTTTTTCTTTTTTAAAAGAGTTATTGTATTCGTTCGCCGTTCTAAACATTGAACTCTATTAGCCGCGATTGATTGTTAATCGAAATACTACTATGGCTGAGTTAAACTTACATTAGTTATAAGCTCTTTTTATTTTATTTTAATCGACTTGAAATAAATTATGATTAGAATATTATATATTGGAGGAACATACTGAAGAAGGCCGAATATCGGCCGAAATGTTTATGAATTTATAATAATAATTTTAAATATAATGATATTGCGACGACATTTAACTGGCATTTTGGCTGTATGCTTTTTTTTAAAATTATAGTTTATAAACTTATGTTGCTTTTCACATATTTCATATTCTTTGCCTCTCTACTGTTCCTTTCTTCTATTCTACCTCTATGGTATTACATCTCGCGTGCTGACAACGTTCGACGATATCGTTGCGTTCGACTCTGCTATATATTTAAAACCTTTGCATACGAATAGTTCCAGAAAATGTTCATACCAGAGAGAAACAAGAAGTTGCGAAAGGGAAAGAGAAAGAGAGAAAAGGAAGGAGGAAGAAGAGAGACAGATTGAGCTTTTATTTTAATTCTAGGACACACTTTCTAAGAGTGTAAATACAAAATTGATTAAGTAAATACGTAGAATTACAATGTACAATAGTATAAACGCAATAGTATCAGTGAATGCCGAAATAGTATATCATAAAAAATAACATGATAAAGTACTAATGATAACATAAAATAAAGATAAAATAAAATAAAATAAAGTAAAAAATAAAATAGAAATAATACAAAGAAATAAAGGAAAATAATAAAATAAAAACAAAAACAATGGTAATGAATTAATACAAAGAGTAGTAAGAATAGCAAATAAAAGAAAAATAAAGAAATAACAGAAAAATAAAGGTGAAACAAAAATGCTGCTTGCCTAGAGCAAGCATACTGTTATGTTGATGCGTCAGTCTCCTGGCGTCTCAGAGTGCTAGGTTGCCCGAAAAGAAGAGGATGACTCAGATTCTTTTATGACTTCAAATAAAGAGTTCCAAAGCGAGAAAGCATAGACAAACGCGCAACGGAATCGAGAGGCTGTGTGCCTGTGATACTTCAAACGCCACAAGACCCCATTTACTCTGTGGAAAAGCCTCCTGACATGCTCGGTCCAATTCAAAGTGCTTGTAAAGTGACGCCGAAGTTGATAATCTGATTTGAAAATACCATAAGAGTACTGTTAAGAATCAATTCGATATTATTGTTTGTCTGGATTGATAAATCGGGTGCTGCCAAGCAGGATGGCTTTCATCTTGTTGACATTTAAAGTCAGGAGATTGCATGATACTCACAGCGTGACTCAAGATATTTTCCCTCAAGGTTACGGCTCTCTCCAGGTCGGCGGGGGGGAAAATGCAGGTAAATTTGCAGATCATCGGCAGAGGATATGATATGAGCGAATGCCTTAAATCATCTATGAAAATAGCGAACAGTAAAGGATTAAGCACTGAACCCTGCGGCTCCAGCTGAGATGGGCGCTCAGGTAGAGAGACCTCGAACACTCCGACCGATTGGACAGGTAGGATTTTAATCATTCGTGAACAAGATTGGATATCCTGAAGTAGACAAGCTAACGTATTAGCAGATTTTAATCAACCGAGTCGAAAGCTTTAGAAAAGTCGAACAAGATAAGAGTTATCATTCTGCGATCAATAGCCTGCCTCACATCGCAGAATTTAATTAAAGCAGTTAGTGTGCTATTGCTGCGCCGAAAGCCTCTCTGAAGAGAATCTAGGAGTTGGTCAAGAGGAAGGTAAATCATAGATTATGCGCTCAAAAACTTTTGAAAGAAAACAGGAGGAAAATTGGACGGAAGTAGAAAGGAGACGAGGAATTTTTGACTTTAGAAATAAGGATGACATAGGATGTTTTTCAAGTGGAGGGAAGGGAAGAGGAATTAAGGGAATAATGGACTAGGTGAAGGATAACAGGAAAAGTAATGGGAAGACTGTCAAGGACTAAGCGGACCATTTAAGTCATCACTCGATGAATTATGCAACTCCTGAGCACAAAATTTAAGGTTTCTGAAGTGATATAAAGGAAATAGAATATCATAGGATCAGATAGAGGAGGAGGGGGAGTCTGTTAAGTGTGGAAAGACATGCAGAAGATGAAGATAGAGGAGGAAAGAGAGGGAACGAAATATAAGAAGAGGTAAAGAACTGATGTAAGTCATTTAGTGGAATGAAAGGAGGCTAATAGACTTTGGCTTGGACAGACCTAGAGACTGAAGTTCAGACCAGAATCGTGAAGGCAAGATGATTGAGTTCTCCGCAGATAATTACTCTTAGATGCATCAAGTAGTTTTTTACCTCGTTACGCAGGATGCGGAAAGCGATTAGATTAGAGAGACGAGTGAGCACGGAACACAAGTTAGTTGCATCTCTATTCGCATGAGATTTAATGACTTGATTTAGCCAAAGAGCAAGAGATCTTTTTGCCCGGAAAGTACGGAATCGGAGCATAAAGGTCATGTGTTGCTTGTAGGTAATAAGTGAAGAAGTTGACTTTGCCGTCGAAGTCGAAGGTGTTTGTAACGACAGGCCAATCACGACCGCTGAGAGAAGTCAGGAATGTGTCTCGATTGAAGAGCGAATAGTTGCGAATCGAGATCAAAGAAAAGGTAGATGGATATTTGAATCTAAAGACACTTCGATAAGATATGAAAGAGAGCGATGTTGCTATGTTCTGATTAATGTTTGATCACTGACAAAGCAGTGGTCGATGCGAATGTGAGATGTTGCAATGTGCGTGTCCGAGAAGGGTACTATAAATAAGTAATTACTATCACAGAAATTGTGTAGAGATGTAGCATTCATCACGATTTAGTTAAAGTCTATATCAAGGTCTTCTATGATTACTGCTAAAGAGAAGGAAAGAATCGCTCAAAATCCACTTGAATCATCACAAGATGGCTCATTTTAGAAGGTCAATAAACAATGATCAAAAGAAAACCTCCCCCCCCCATCAGTGACACTCACTAGTAGACTCCAGTTAACCAGAGCAAAATTCAGGCGATGAGGCGAGAACCTTAGCATTGAGACAGATTCGCACGTAGAGATCAATTCTTTCCTCGCTACGCTCTGTCTTGTTTTAGAAATCGGTAACCGAAGAGATTAACAAGCTTGTCGAGGACGTTTTAGCCATGTTTCCGACAGAGCAATAAGGTCATAAATGCCCTGCGAGAAATAATAAGAAAATTCGGCAAAGTGGGAGAGGAGGGACTGGTAATTAACGTGACACAAGTGAAGAAGGAGCGCCAAGCAATGTTATGGCATCAATTCTTGCCACACCCCGGTCATCCAGAGTAGCCGATCTCGAAAGCATCCGATCGCCATAGCTGTTACAGAGGGTGAACGATCTTGAGATGAACCATGATCTTTTGATTAGTTAGAAAGGGGACGTGCCATCCCATCAGAAGGCGTTGTTTGTCGGTGCTATAGATCGAGCCTACTCCATCGAAGGGAAAATGTCCTAAAATACCGATATCGAAGTACCATGATGCCGCCAAGATGATCGGAATGCCTCACCTTTATGGGGTGGAATGTTAGGGTGTTGCCGCACATAAATGAAGCTGTTATGAATCCATGCATGGCAGAAGATCACCCCTTATTGCACGCCGCGCCTCGGCAAGAACTCGTCGCATAAAGAGAGAGAGAGAGAGAGAGAGAGAGAGAGAGAGAGAGAGAGAGAGAAGAGAGAGAGATAGAGAGAGGGAGGGAGGAGTATGTGAAGAATGAGAGAGAAAGGAAGCGGTCATTAATGTTCCTTGGGACAATATCTGCTCCCACTAATGCTCCCTGGGATAGTATCTTCTTAGACACTCCAATATACATAAATGTAGCTTGTATTATTTGTATACAATAATTAACTAAAGATGCTTTCTAGCAAGGACACGATTACCGTTTCATCTTTGTTTAATGACAAACAAGATAATAATGATTCACTGTGTTATACTGTGTCTGATTTAGTGAGAAATGACAATGGAATCGATGTCAATTTGATGACTTGAACGTTGAAGATTGATTTAATATTGATTCCAGTGTCATTTCTCACTGGGAATTGTGTCTTTGCTGAAAAGCATCCATTGATGTCCGACGCAGTCCGACACGATCAAACTCAAGATCGAGCTGAGTTCGCAGTATCGTTCTTTGTCTCTCTAAGTTATAGACGGAAGCACCCTATGGACATTGCGTTACATAGTGTTGTCTGTGTTTCTCATTGAAAAGCATCCTAAGTAAACTATCGATATGTAAATATGAAACCGGATTTTTTTTATAGAAAATACATTTTATTGCATGAAAATTATTTATTGCATGAAAATGATAAAAAATATTTTATTCGAAGTATTGCCCATTGGTAGCTATACATTTTTTCCACCTGTTTGACAATTTGTGGATGCCATGCCAAAAAAATTATTGCTCTTTTGAGCCAAACCAGTCATCTAGCTATTTTCGTACATCTTCGTAAGAAGTGAAGCGCTGCTGAGCAAGTGCGTGTCCCATTGATGCAAATAAGTGGTAATCGGACGAAGTCAAGTCTGATGAGAAAGCTGCATGCGAAAGTATTTCCCAACCAAATGCCTCAATCGTTTCCTTGATCGGTTTTGCTGTGTGTGATGGTGCATTATCACCAGTGAAGCAAAACTTTATGTTGCCTTTTTTGATATTCTGGTCGTTTTTCACACAAAGCTTGATTCAAATTGATCATTTGTTGTTGGTAGCGTTCAGTATTAATGGTTTCGCCAGGTTTTAGCAGCTCATAATAGATCACATCTTTCTGATCTCACTAAACACAGAGCATTGTCTTCCGTCCATAGCGATTTGGCCTTGCAGTCGATGTCGATGGTTCGCCTGGAGTTACCCATGATCTTTTACGCTTAGGATTCTCAAAATATATTCACTTTTCATCGCCAGTCACAATTCGATGGGAATTACTTTTTTTTGTACCTGGCGAGCAGCATTTCGCAATTAGTTTTTCGGTTTTCCTACTGTCTTTCATTCAGTTCATGTGGAACCAATTTTCTGGATCTTTCCCATGGATTTCAAACGTATAAAGACGGCTTCTCGTGTCACATTCAATTGATCCGCGAGTTGTTGAGTTTGAACGTCATCCTCATCCAACAATGCTTGCAATTCGCTGTCTTCAAACTTTTTCGGTGATTTTCCACGTTCTTCGTTTCTCACGTCAAAATCGCCACTTTTGAATTTTTTAAACCACTCAAAGCTTGTGGTTTAGCATGCTCACCGTAAGCTTCGA
>Ga0157364_1003419_pt1 | contig 15385 bp, 8 predicted proteins | sample AttsexASBM2_FD_111476 | JGI IMG/M metagenome (GOLD analysis project Ga0157364, IMG submission 111476) | Fungus gardens microbial communities from leaf cutter ant in Ribeirão Preto, State of São Paulo, Brazil - Atta sexdens ASBM2 | ecosystem: Host-associated > Fungi > Mycelium > Unclassified ...
ATGCATGTGCCTAATACTTTGATTGGCTCCACCATTAAGGGTCCTTATATATGGCCCTGCACACAGAATGCGGCAACGCTTATCGCGCGGCGGAAGTTGTCACACTAACTAATAATTCTATTGCCCGTATTCATAGTCAGACCTTGTACTAAGGTGTCCTTAAATTTATCTTTAGATGCTTTAGATGAATTATTTGGCTGCTGAGTATCTAAAATATAAATATAAAACTTGACTATGAACAGGGATATGTTCTTAAGTCATCCTCACCGTGCAAAATTTCTAGAAACGATGTAATGTTACCTGCACCGCGCGGCAAAAGTTGGATTGAATTCAACTTTTGTCGCGTGGTAGAAATTATATATCTATTATTCTTTCGAGCAAGCGAGACGTTGATTGGCTATCGCGCCAGCTTCGTCGCGCTGCAAGCATTGCCGCGTTCTATGTACAGGAGCCATTAAAGCTGGTTCTACATTAGTTGTAAGCCAATCGCAAGTTTATTGCGACAGCCAATATGAAGTGTTGATTTCAAAATGCAAACTTCATATTGGTTCCCTACGATCGTCTATGACTTCTATGTAGAGCCGGTTGTACATTAGTTGCAAGACGATCGTAAGTTTATTGCGACAGCCAATATAAAGCGTTGATTTCAAAATGCAAGCTTCAGATTGACTGTCGCAAACTTGCAATCGGCTTGCAACTAATGTAGAACTTTACTGTTAATTAGAAAGAAGACAACGTTAAAGAAAGAAGAAGATAAAACGAGAAATTGCGTAAATATAGGACATAAATGGCGATTTCCGGTCAATTAGCGTCACTCTCTTTATAGCTATTCTAGATTAGATTATGCTTGGACGTCCCTTTAAAAAAAATAGCCATCAGCTCCACCTATCTCCAATCTCGATAGAAGAATGATAGTTGTAGGTTAGACTATCTTATTATCAACTGTCAAGAAATTATTCATTATTTTTAAAAAATTATAATATAAAATTGTTCTATAACTTTTATTAAATTAAATACTACACTTGTTACTTAATATTATAAAATAAGTTATTTGAGATTTTAAATAAAACAATGAGAGATTGTGTTATAAGGTCACAACTGTCTCAATTGTCAATAACTATTGACATAAACAAATCATAAAATTTAATTTTGAAAAAGACAAATTAAAAAAATATAATTAGATATATGATAAAAATTAATAAAAGTTCTAAGAAGAAATTGCTTTTGTAGCTTTAAAGATTTTTAATTTGGAGATTTATAATTAAAATTGCAATATAAATTAAATTTTTTGCGAGATTATTAGAAATATCTATACAAAAGAAAATTAATATAATTTAATGCAATTTTTTAATAACATATATAATTTATAATTTGATTTATGCAATTTTAACTTTGCTATAATATTAATTTTGTATCTCAATCTTATTTACGATATTGCCGATATCATAACGGCAATAAAGATAATGTGTTATTATTACAATATTTATATTTACAAAAATTGGATTATAAATCGTACAAATACCACTTCTACACATTAATTACATAAAAAATAATTAGATTCTTACAATGAAGTTTTGTAAAATAAAAGTCATGGTACAATTTATACGTATATTAGAGGTATATTGACTATTTTTCCCATCCGAGCTTATACAACATGTACAAAATGCAAAAGTCATTCTGCAGAATGCTTTTTCGTCACTTTAAATACACACTTCGAGTCTCGCATATGTATACAAAATTGACTTGACATAAGGAATACTTCTCGCTTATATTACATAATTTCACGAGTCACATCTTATGACAATGCATGCCGCAGTTACTAGGTCACTGGTATTATATATTACAATTTTATACACATTAGAGGTATGAATATCAGAATAGGAATATATACTCCACATTAAATTAAGTACCGTTATTGTCGTAGGCAATGAAAAATATTCTCGTATAGTCCGATATAAATAATTATTTTTACAAGAGAGTCATTATATATTTATGCGTACAAAATATTGCGCTCGCGCACACACACCCGCAGAAATGCCGAAGAATACTATTAAAATAAATAATAAATAGGTCTCAAAGATTCAGTATACCGCTCGTAGTCACATACATACACACTGCGCGTAACATACATGATTAACATGATTAATGTAGAAAAAAAATAAATAGTACTATTTGGAAATTTTGTCGTTTTTGTCGCACAATAAAGCGTCATCATCGCAAAATTTCATTTGATTACATTTGAGAAATGTCGCGTTCTTCTATTGACAATAATATCTTTAACTTTCTAATTAAATAATAAGTATGTATATATACATTTTAGTAAATGCTCTCTCCCGTTATGTATTACGCAAATATTACGAATACACTCACTGACATAGATGTTAGTGTCAGTCTCTGATAAAGGCATACTGGCAAGTATTGTCTTCCCTCTCTCTCGAAAGAATACAAATCATATAACGTTCTTATGTACTTGCCAGTAGTACAAGACACGAACTACTCTTGTGACGCCACAAGTCACTAATTAAATAAATTTATCTAAAAAATATGTATATTTATCTAAAATAATCTAATACATTGATTTAGTAAATTGTACGCATTATTATCCTTGGTAATGTTATTTAACACTGTTGAAATATTTGAAAAGTATCCTGTTTTTTAACATAATTTCGGTTAAAATTTTTTTCATTAAAAACTTTAACAAACTTTACTTAAAATCTTATAATAATTCACGCATTAATATACGCATAAAATGTAAATATAATTCGCTGGTAATAACAAATCCTAATTAAGTAAATATAATGTTGATTCTTACAAAGAAAGTCTACTTAAAACTTTAAAAAATTTGTAAAAACACAAAAAATTACAACAAAATTGTTTATGAAAATATTCATATATATATTATGAAGTTGCGATTTGTGTTATAATACTTTTGTCTTTAAAGTTTGAGTAAAACAATTCATGTTGCATTACTCACTTGAGGGAGAAAAACAGTCTAGAATCGAAAAGTAGAGAGCTAAGTAAAGGTAAGGAGAGGGGAAAGAGGAAAACAGGAAGAAATAATGGAAAATCTATTAATCTATCCTAGTCAGCCTTCTGTGTTTTCCCGCTTTGCGTGGTACTTGAGCAGTAGCTGCCGGTCCCCCCGGTACTTGTTATTAATGTTTTGCGTTAGAGTCTGAATCTGGCTCGGAACCGGAAGACTCCCCAGCATTAACGTTCGTATTGCAGCGCGAGCTCCTTCGACTATTGCTGCCCGAGTGCCGGCATTTTTCACTACGATCCATTCCACCTATAATTATCATAAAAATAAATATATTTGTTATAATTCCCTCATATCAATTTGAGAAAATGCAATAACAAATTAAGATAGGAATTAAATAAGTAAATATGTGTAGCGTGAAAATAACGATATTTGCAGAAAATTAAAAAAAGATACATTACATTATGTTTTGTGGACTTTTTCGAACTTATAACACAATGTATACAAATTTTAACGATATAAATTTTACTCTAATTTTTAAAGTAAGACTTTATAATTTTTAAAGTACGACTTTATAAAAAAGTTATCATAATTTACACTCTCTCTAACAAAAATGTTAAAATAATTCAAAAGTAAATATTTTTAGCAATACATAAATATAATTGTATTCGATCACAGCAACATGCATTAGTTAGACAGCATTTCGAATTAGTTTAAAGTCTCAAATTACGTTAAGGAAATATTTTGGAGTAATTTTTAAGAATTGTTTAAAATGAATACTCACTAGTTAATGGTGTATGAACTTCGACCTTAATGTTCGCCGTTGCGGTGACCTTAGTAGTGATGTGTGATGTGGGCGGAACCGGCGACGTTCGACTAGACCCACTCGAATCCGATCCGCTACAGTTCTGTTAGTCAAAATGAAAGAACACGCTCGTTAGTCATGCTTGGAAAAGTGTAATGATTTATTGGAGGAAGTTACGCTCTCATGCTTATCAACAATTAATTTGTTCGCGAATCTCAACGCACCTGATTACCACATGTGGACGTGGTCTCTACCTTGAGTTCCGGTTGAACAATAATACAGGATTCCTGCGTGCTATGCCACGAGTTGGGTTCCTCGCTGATGGTTGTGAGCGATGGTTCAGCATGCAGCCGAGCATTATCGATTTTGTGAGATCTCCTCGGTGGTGTGGGCGGCTTGGATCTTCTCACGATGGGCGATGCTGGCGGTGTCGGCGTGGATATACGATCCGGATGATCATTCGGAATTACTTCCGCCTTCGGACCGATAAGGGACAATAGAATGGGGAAGAAAAAGATGCCATTCACAAGACTGATACCGATCACACTGAGTAATACAAGGAAAAAATAATTGACTATGAAATTGAACTCCGAGAAAGCGAGCATCACCACGGCGAGTAGCGTAGTGAACGCACTATGAACAACCGGAGCGAACATATGTTCCAGAGCTAAACGCATTCTGCGATTTCTGCTACCCACACTGGTGACAAAACTCTGAAACAGAATTACGCGTTTATGTTAACAGAGACACGACTTATACAAAATAAAAATGCAAATAGGGGAAAATCAATTAAAATGTTGATGCATAAATGTATCAATAATGATTTATGTCACTAACGATTGATGAAAAACAATTGATAAAATAATACAATACAGCCAAAACATTCGATCACTTTTAATTTTCAAAAAAATTTTTTGGTTTTGATATTATAAATCTAATATGCTCGAAAACGACTAAAAGAATAAGATACGCTAAGAAGAAACTTCTCAAATTACTTACCAGGCAGATGTGCACCGTGAAATGAACAGCTATGCCCACACTAACCACTAGCAATACGGCAGGTACTGCGCTTAACTTGATGTTGAATAGACTCATAACACCTAGTAATTCAGCAATAACAACGAGAAGAAAGAAACCAACCAGCACAGCAGCCCATATATTCAACAATAAGAATCCGACTACTAAGATGCTTACACCCAATGCAGCCACAAGGGCGATACACATGGAGGTTCTCAAATTCATATACTGTTCCCAGAAGAGGAATAATATACCGGACGGAAAATTCGGCAAACCGCGTTCTTCAAATTTTTTGCACAGTTCCCGGACGCTACTGATCAATTCTGTAATATCTTGTGTATTCGTGAGCCTGTGCAAGTAAAACGGCATCTGCGCATACGTAAGCGGCATGCTCTTAGGAATCTTGAGTTCATGGTCATTAATGTAGATCCATTGACGTGGTTCAGGTCTCAAATTTGCTTGTGAAGCACCGTAAGCAAGCGCGTCGTTGGACGCCCATGCACTCAAGTAGTTATAAAAAGCACGTGGATTAATGATACCGTCACCATTAATCAGTCGTACACTAGTAATCAATGTCTTATCGATTGGATTGTCCACATGACCAGTCTGCACGAGTAACTTATATGCTAGGATTGCTTCGTCGCTCGCGTTCGGGAACCATCTTTCTTGAGTGATGCAGCCGTTTTCATAGTCCTTGTCAAACGCGGCCTGTAAACCCTTTAGCCAGTCGCGGAACAAACTAAGCCAAAACTCAGGTAAACCACCATTGTCATTCTTGATGACGTTCTTGATCCGCATAAAACTGTCATGATAATCGAACAACAATTTTTGATTAGTCGGATATTCAAAATCTCGACCGGTGACTGCATACATGTTGTAGAAACCAAAATATTTTGCCTGGGCAGACAGAAATGCATGCTCATTCGAGTTCTGCGGTACTAAATCAGTTAGATCCAGACCATCACGTAGGGATATCGCCTCCCATATGCTACCAACTAGCACGGCGACCAGAATTATCACGCCAAACACTTTGGTAGCCGTTCGACTGATAAAGGGTGCGTAATGTCGAGACGCAAGCTGTGTCAAGGAAAAGCTCAGACAATCATCTTGCGAACAGCCGGTCAGCGCGTCTTCTTCAGTACACTGTTTATCCAGTTCCGCGTCGATAACATTTCCACCTATCTGCAACACGAATGCAAAACGATACTTGTAGATGATTCTGCGTTAATTTCAACTTATGTAAATATATAGAAAGCAATTGTTATTGATTTTTATTAAGTCTCGTTATAATCAAGCAATCATTTATCAAATAAATTTCTTCAATTTCTAATACAGCGAATATTAAAATCTGATATTTCACAATATGATTTCAAACAAAATTCAGTATATATGTGATATATATACATATATGTCATTTCGCACCCAAGATTCATTCTGTGTATTCTGCGGAGTTAAGATCTGTGTGCAGGTTTCTCGTCTCTCAGGTGGTATCGCTCTGGTGACCGTTTGCTTGGCCGTGCCGTTGATCTTCACGGAGTATCTATTCTTTCCGAGATTGGGTGACGCCGGTAAGCAGCAGCAGAGAATATCTTTCCTTCCAGAACGTCTACGTCGTAGATCTAGACTGACCATCGCAGGAAATATCAGCAGCATGGCGGCCAAATTGAACAATAGCACAATACCGGCTTGCATGCAGAACGTTCGGAGAGCCGGGATTGGGATTATCGACGCTGCGAAGAAGGCAATAACGTTGGTCAGACCTGTCAGCAGCACCGACAAGCCAGTTCGCTTGAGAACGACTCCCGTTTGCTCATTGCTGGGCACTTCGTTTACCGACAGTTCCGCATACGTATGCGTTAATAGGAACATATCATGTACGCCCAGACCGAGGGCAAGAAATGGCACTATTTGCGTCGTGGTGGCATTAAATGGGATCCCTAAAAGAGCGCAGAAACCCAATCCTGCGGCTACCGTGGCACAAATTAACATTACGCCAGCCATTCCTACCCCGGACTGTGAACGCACTGGATCTTTCCAACGAAAGAGAGCTACACCGGCATACAGCAACTGGAAAAATAAAAACAGAAATTGAATCACGATAAAATACATAAATAAAATAAAAATATTTTCAGTATTTTTAAACTTTATGGAATCACAATAATTGAAAAGAAATTGAAATTTACTGCAACAATGGATTATTTTAAAAACAAAGGAAATGAACTTTAAAGTTATTGGGAGTACAAATTAGTTCGGTCCGTTTCCTTAAATATAGCTCCAGCTGTTGTGAATGGTTCATAGTGACAGCTAATTTTGGTGGTTTCAGAGAGGTTAAACATCTGCTAATAATATTCAGTTTATATCGCTTTGAATTTCATACAAAATCCTTGATTTTTACTGTGTTTGAAATGTCGAATTTTGTGTTAACCAAGCAGCATTTGCGGGAAGTTGATTTTCTGCTTTAATTGGAAGAAAAGTGCGGTTGAAGCCCATCGAATGCTTGTCGAAGTTTATGGTGACATTACTCCAACTGATAATCATGTAGGGAATGGGGTTTCGACGTTTCATGGATGGAGATTTCAGCGTCGAAGACAAGCCTCGCTCTGGACAGCCAAAAAAATTTGAAGACAAAGAATTAGAAGCATTACTCGAAGAAGATCAGAGTCAAACGCAAGAGAAGCTTGCAGAATCATTGGGAGTAACTCAACAAAACCGTTTCTGTACGATTGAGAGCCATGGGAATGATTCAAAAACAAGGAAATTGAGTGCCTTGTGAACTAAAATCGAGAGACGTTGAAAGACGATTTTTCACTTGCGAACAGCTGATTTAAAGACAACAGAGAAAAGGTTTTTTGCATCGAATTGTGACTGGAGATGAGAAGTGGATATTCTACAACCCCAAGAAGAAAAAATACTACACTAAGCTATCAATCGTTGCCATCGACTTCAACATCAACACGACCAAACATTCATGGTTCGAAGATCATGCTCTGTATCTGGTGGGACCAAAAGGTCTTGTTTACTATGAGCTGCTGAAACCTGGCGATTCCATTATGGGCGATCGGTATCGGCTACAATTGACTCGTTTGAGCCGTGCATTGCGAGAAAAACGGCCGGAATACGACAAAGACGTGATAAAGTTATTCTTCTTCATGACAACGCTCGGTCTCATGTCGCTAAAGTCGTAAAAAAATATTTGGAAACGCTCAAATAGGATGTTTTACTGCACTCGCCGTATTCTCTGGACATTGCTCCTTCTGATTATTGGTTGTTCCGAAGGATGCAGCGAGTCACTTCTTTCACAGAAATCACGGTTCACTTCTTTCGCAGAAATCGAAAATTGGCTCCAAAATTGGATCGCCTCCAAAGACGAGTCATTTTTTCGAGATGGAATTCGAAAATTGCCTGAGAGATGGAAAAAAATAGTAGGCAGCGATGGACAATACTTTAATTGATCTATTCATTCATTTTGTTTTGAAATAAATGCACAAAAAACAACGGATCGAACTAATTTATACTCCCAATAAAGTGATAGAAAAAAATGTTTTTATTCTCCGTTATTAAAATGTGAGTTCGCCTATTGTTGCATTAAGATTCTTCAATTACACTATATGTAGTAGTACACTATATGTATACACACAATAAAGTTATTTCTAACCATAAGCACGCAACCAATCGCGATCTTCATGACGGACACCTCGCTGTACTTCCCAAGAATGTCATTCATGGTTGTAGTACTGAAAGCGTACAGATTGTACGGTGCCGATCCGTTGACCTCCATCAGCTTTTTCACTTCATTACTAAATACTCTTTGCCAAGTCTCTAAAACTTTAGCCGCCTTCTCCTGCGTCCAGTCGATATGATGGACCCTGTAGGTATTCACTAAGAAATCGTACAGCTCGCGTTCGCCCATTAGCTGCACCACAGTCTGCAGTGCGGCCGCGCGAGTCAAGTGGCCCGTCTTGTTGTGCTTGGCGCCGCCGACTACCAACTCCTCCGGCCAATGCATGTATTTGGCCGCGAATCCATAGCAACCACCTGATAATTCGACTCCTACATCAGGTATCTATTATAGAAAATGTAGAATTGGAAATTAGTAAAATGGAAAGCTGCTCTCAGCAAAATTATAATTTAAAAAAAATCTAATTATGCGAAAAGGAACCAACTTGAAAATGATTTTTCAGATATCATTTTTTAAAAATAAAACTTTATCCGCGCGATCAAAAAACTAAAAATGTAAAATAATTGATTTCTACGAAGCAATGATTTCTTTAATTATTAATTAGATTTCGACGATGATGATAATAAATGTAAATAAAAATGATAATTAGAAATTAGATAAATTTCCGTGATTTTTTTTTATAAGCAACAACCATTTCAAGCGCAAGGGACTAGAAAAGTCCGCCACCTCAAGCCCTTCCGCAACATTTTGTTTTTCATCTATGAATTTCTCAAGCGTAACCGAAGGCAGAACCGTGTCAAGTCACGCCAGGAATTCCTATGGCAAAGAATTATTACAGGAGGTTCGAGCGATGTTCTTTCTTATAGAGTAACCGGGGGTGTCGTGGACCCCACACCGAGAGACTTTATAGGGTCCTATAAAAGGGCATACCAGCCGTGACTTTATACGATCAAGCTGCCTTGTCCACTGTCCTTTATATCATACCAGAACAGATGAGTGTCCGCCACAACGCGGCACGAAGAATAGAATTTCAATGACGGAATTATTACTGTGTCCGAACATATCTCGAGCAAGACTTTTCTTTCCTTTACGCGCGTATAGAAAGGACGCTGCGCTCATCGTTTTCTTCGAATCCCGTAGATTCTTTGATCAATCTCATCTAGATTTTTCCTTTACAAAAATATCGAAGCTTTTACGTTACTTACAATCGAAAAATGAAAAGATTTCTTTGAAAAAATTTAAAAATTTAGAAAAACGAAAAAAATCATAATCCCTAATCTTGATTAATCTCAAGTCAAATCTAACTGAAAAATTAATATAAGACTTAAAACTGTAAATTGTTGAAAAAGTACAATATTTAAAAAAAAAAGTTGTAAAAGACACGATAGGAAAAGAAATAGAGGATTAAAAGATTTATAAGAAAGACATAATTTTTATCATATCGCTTTATATATAGACTTTTATTTCCTCTTTTATTAATTAAAAGCAATCGGATGAAATTGGGATAACTAGATAGTGTCGTCCTAATTGAATTGAAAGCACGCCATTAAATACCGCTGCATCACGGAAATATAGATACGACGAAGTACATAGAAAAGGCATACCAAATAAAGCCTCATAGTAATCATTCTCGATCGTACGTGTGATTGAAATCAGTTACCTCACACCGGCATTATGTAATTCCACGAAGAAGCGTGTAGAATGTAGCCGAGTTGCCGGCACGCTTTTCGTGCTTTTTACTCGTGTTCGTGACACGTTCCGCCGTCTTCCAGCATTGGAAGTGTTTGAGAGAAAAATAGCTCGACGTGGATATGAGTTACGCTTTCGCGTCTCTCTAATTACTATGCACTATAAAAAATATTGATGTGGATTCAACATCATATGGTATCCATATATAATTCGTACTAGAAGTGTGCAAAGCATTTGTGAATCGAATTGAATCTTTGATGTAATAACAGGGTTATCATAGAAAATAAATTTTAAAATTCCCTGACTTTTCAGGTTTTCCAGATGAAAATGGAAAATTTTCCAATATAAAATATGTAAATTTTAACACATTTAAAGTCAAGAATTGTAGGAAAGCTAGTATGTATTATTAAATAACAACGCAAAAAAGATTAGTAGCACAGTAAAATTTTGGGCGCAAATTCAAGTAAAAAAAAATTAATTAGTATTGGAAAAAAGAATGCAGTTATGAAAAAGAGCGATCAAATAAAAATACTGAATAAAATATAAATTTTAATTATTTTATTAAAATCGTTTAAAGTGTGCGAGTTTTGAACGTATTTCACTATAAATGTCAGATAATATTAAAAAATTATAACAATTATCTAGAATAGAAGCAGTTAAGGAAATTGTGAGCAAATTTAAAAATTCCAGACTTTTTTTACATTTTCCCCTGATTTTTCCCAGTTTCCTATAACTAATTTCAATTTCCCTGATTTTTCCTGATTTTTCAGTTGCCTGTGCAACTCTGAATAAATTCGAATTAAATTTTTCCGGATTGACTTTATAAGCTATTTTAAAAGTGATAAATTTTCAATAACGTTCCAGATTTTTTAAGTAAACAAGAAGAATTTTTTTTAATTTATAAGAGTCGTGCATAAATGAAGCAAATAAAAGCGATTGAATCGAAATCGAATTATTCGATGAACTATCGATAATTTAGAACATAATTAATATTAACCAACGCGATATGGAATCCATGATGATGAACTTAGTTAATATGAACACAGAAATTATAAATCAACATCATGTTAATATCAACATCAACATTGCACATTGAGAATTACATATATGAACATCGTATGAATGTTAAATTCGCATCGATATTTTTCAGTATATTTTTTTAGTATATTTTTAGTATTATTTAGTATTATTCACGCATGTTCATTACAGACCTTAACATACGAATTGTCTCAACATTTTATCGGTAAACAAAATAAAAATTTATTATTTCTATGAATTCATTATTAATTCTGTCCTGACTCAAGAATTGACGGTGGTTAATTACGCTGAATTAATAAGGAAAAAACATGCGTATTCGCGTCGTGACGTTGAGCCGATCGTAAACGCGACTCTTCGGGACTCCGTGCATATGCGGAACACGCGATGCCGGTTCTTGACTTAAACACCCGATCAACGTGCCCCGCCTGCAGCTACATTCGAAATATTCTGAAGCGCATGCATGCCGCGCGGACGCGCCGCGTGGCCATTAAGTGCAATTACTTTAAGTACGAGAGCGCGCATATCCGTTATGAAAATAGAAATAGGTGTGTGTCTGACAGAGAAAGAAACGAGAGAGAGAGAGAGAGAGAGAGAGAAAAGGATAAGAAAAAGGATAAATTAAAGGAAGAGAAGGAAGAGAGAGAGAGAGAGAAAGATATCTTGGACGATGCTACATACGCAGACATACACGCGCGCGTAGCGATGCGATTCACGTTGTGCACGTGTCAGAGCACGCCGGCCGTGCGTATGTTAATGACACCGAAATGACGGGCGCGTAATGCGATGCGCGGTGCGCGTGTGTGGGACCGCTGCTGGGCCGGGCCGGGCCGGCATTGCCGGCAATGCAATGCCGGCATGCTCCGCCGCACTGCGACCACCGGCGTAGCGCAATAATGACGCACGTCACTCGATTTTATTATTTTAATAGGCCGCCACGCCGCGCCGCGGCCCACGCGACTCGCATACTCATCGACCGTTTTCGCGCAGGGATCGTCCTTTCATTCAGACAGTTCTATCCCGCCACCCCGGCCTTCTCTCTCCCACCGATCCACCTTCTTATCTTGCGATAAATGCGACGAACGTGCCGATTGCCGCGGATTCATTGCAACGCGAGACGCGTTTTTCTATTACCGAGAATTTTAACCCCCTTTCGTTTCTTTCCAAGTAAAAAATATATGATTGAAAAATATACGATTTCTGTCCGTCGATTTAATCGATTCTTTATCATTACTTAAAAATCGCATTAAAAATCGATCCATGATAAATGAAGAATTAACGTAAACTATCAATTATTACGTATCGCATATACAATAACTCAAAAAATGAAGTTTCATTAAAATTTTGTAATATTCATGCATAACTGAAATATATAGATCGGAATAACCAAAAGAAAATTTTAAATAGTACTTGGAATAATTTTGTTTAACTATTTTATTTTGCAATTCTGAATTTAAACAATTCTTTAAAAAATTAAACTAATAACAAAAACTTTAGTAGATCCTAAGAAACCGTATATTCTTTTGAAAAAAATATGTTTCTAAGGCCCATGTTTCTCAATTTTAAAAAGAAACAAAGAGTTTTAAGCTTCGCTTAAAGTCAAAGTAACGTTAGTGCAATCAGGTTTTATGTAATACATAGGCAAAATAATTTAGCGCTAATAAATAATCATATATTTTCCCCATATAAAAATTAATTAAATATTGAATATATATATATTTCTCCTTCGGATCAATTTTGAAATGCAATTTTAGCAACAATAGAATTTAGTACGATAAGGAATAAAAGTGTATTCTTTTAAAACATGTTCTTTTTCTATAACTTCTACTTGATAATTTTAGAATTATGTCGTTGTTGTAGCAAACGAGCGACATAATCTAAACTAAAACTGTCATAATGAGAACGGGAACGTTCGACTAAAGTCTTTCGTGATGGTACGCGCGAATGAAACTCGATTTCAATCGCATCGAAACGCGCGGTTAAATATTCATCGCCGTCATTCCGCGGACTGAACATCAAAGCACCCAGCGGTTCGCGTATATACGTACGTGCCCACAACCGGCCATCGTATCCGGTAGAGAATTTCAAACGATCGCTTGTTATTCTCGATGCGGCGCACGGACGAATGTTTCGTTGCTGACAGTCTTTATATTACCTATCGTGTCACACAGCGTCTTCTTTTTTTGTCCAACGCAATGCACACGAGTATTCATTCGTCGAATTACAGACTGCGACTATCGCGGATTCCCGTCCCAATCTTTCGTCCCATTTCCGGAATCTATACTTTTAGTCGAAGCACGTATTTACATTTCTTGCGCTGCAAATTGTAAAGCCTATCAGACTAGAGATTGTAAGAGTGAGATTGCATTGAAATTTGAACAACCAAAGCAAAGTTTATTAACTTGATATTGGTTTTCTCTTTCTTCTGATTAGTCAGATTCCAATCCAATTTCTATCTTAATTTTTAGTTTGACAGGGGTTTATAATATTAGGTCTGTTCGCATTGCTTGAAATTCCCAAAAATGTTTGCACTTAAAATATATATTCAGGTGTTGCAAAGAGAAAAAGCGAAAATGCTAAGTGTAAAAAGTACAAATAACAAGACCTTTTTATAGGATAGAAAGTCACTACAGTAGCACTGAAACAGTGTTATATTTTGAGGCAAGAAATGCAATAATATAATGACAAATTATATTAAATCTTATTCAAGGATAAGTTATAAGATTTAAAAACCCCTATTTTTTTAAAATTAAATTCCATCTAGATTTGAGATGTACGTTGAAGAGAGAATACTTTAATATTATTTGTCTTTTGCTCCTCAATGATTTTATAGAATTTAATGGAATTGGTTTCGAGCGAACAATCAACGGGTTTTACCTGTTGGGATTGTTTGTTAGGTGCGGTTTCCGGGCATTCTGGATCCGCTGGATTCAAACAAGGCTTGCTCTGATAACCGTTCGTTATCCCGGCCCTCTTCATATAATCCTCGAGTGTTTTAAAAGGAAATGAGACCAGCAAACCCTTTATCTCGTCCAATAATGTGGAAGGATTCAGATTCGTCCACTTGACGCGTTTGTTGCTCTTCACACCACTGTTTAATCAAAAGAGAAATCGAAATCGAAATAATTTTATTGATTTAACTAATTTATTTCTATTTGCCAAAAAGCAACTTTTTATAATAAAATTCAAATAACTAGATACACAACAGATTGCAAACATTAACAGAAATTACCATAAACATATAAATATTTTGGCAAATAGAAATAAATTAGTTAAATCAATAAAATTTACAGTTAATCACATGCGAGAATAATTTATTTAACATAAATAATAATTTAAATATCAGAAAGATAAATTTAAATGCCGATGACATTAACGTTAAATTTATATATAAGAAAGAATATATGAGTTTGCAGCTCTACATCTCTTTGTCCTCAATTACAAATTGTAGAAAAATTGATAATACTTACGGTACATGAACAGGAAACTCTGGACCCAAAAGTTTACTACCTTCCCAGAAACAATCAAGTGGTGTGATGATGGCGCAAGGAATAATACTTTCGAAGATCTGCGAACAACAAGTAAATACATTTTTTCATACAATAATTAGAGAATCAGACGAATATATCTTAATTAATGAAACAATAATTTAGTTTAATTAAATATCATCATTAATTAATTTCATTTTTTTTTTATAACAAACGATGTATTCAGTTTCTAATAACAAAAATGCGGACGTATTTAAATATCGGTTAGAATTTGTAACAGATTTTGCGATGATTAAAATTCGGAGGGTTATTTCCTCTGCTCCGAAAAGTGAGTCCTCGTTTCGGCGTGGAAACGACTTGAACCACACCTAACATGATGCCGCATACCGCAGCGGGACACCGGCGTCATTATTCAATGTTAATTGCTCGTTCTCTTGTCCCGAGTTCTTCGCAATCTTGCCCCGTACGTATGCAACCGATACGGTGCGCGCACGTCCGCACGCAATTGCATAGGCATAGGAAGATTTGCATCTTGTAAGAGAGGAGACGCACAGCATAAATCTTTTCACTGCACACTCTTGCAAATTTATATTTTGATTTGATCAACGAACAATAATTCAACTTAAATCAAAATTACGTCTGAAGTAGTACGGATTATTACTATATCTTATTATTGCATCATTCTTATTATA
>Ga0157364_1003420_pt1 | contig 15379 bp, 18 predicted proteins | sample AttsexASBM2_FD_111476 | JGI IMG/M metagenome (GOLD analysis project Ga0157364, IMG submission 111476) | Fungus gardens microbial communities from leaf cutter ant in Ribeirão Preto, State of São Paulo, Brazil - Atta sexdens ASBM2 | ecosystem: Host-associated > Fungi > Mycelium > Unclassified ...
AGGGAATGAACTGCAATGGCTGCAAAACGCCTTCGATACCGATGAGTAATTACCAGGTGGTACTGTGCAGGAAAGAATTAAAGCATGTTTTACTGAGAGCATTCAGACGCAGATAGCGGCAGCCGAAGCCTTACCGGATGCGATTTCCCGGGCGGCATTGACGCTGGTTCAGTCATTACTAAACGGGCATAAGATCCTGAGCTGCGGTAATGGCGCTTCGGCGGCCAATGCACAGCATTTTACGGCCACCATGATTAATCATTTTGAAAATGAACGCCCCAGCCTACCGGCAGTCTCACTCAGTGCGGATAATATTATGCTGACCGCCATCGGCAACGACCGGCAGCATGACGAGATCTATGCCAAGCAGGTCCGGGCGTTAGGCCAGGCCGGTGATGTGTTACTGGCGATCTCCACCCGGGGTAACAGTCGTGATATCGTCAAAGCGGTAGAAGCCGCAGTGACCCGTGATATGACCATTGTGGCCTTGACCGGTTATGACGGGGGAGAACTGGCGGGCTTACTCGGACCTCATGATGTTGAAATACGTATTCCTTCGCACCGCAGTGCAAGGATCCAAGAAATGCACATGCTGACGGTTAATTGCTTGTGTGAGCTGATCGATAACACGTTATTTCCTCAGCAGGAATAATTAAGGAGTCTTCATGAAAATATTTTCAGCGTTAGCGCTGGTGCTGGCTGCCCTAATGCTTCAGGGATGTGCTGCTGTTGTGATAGGAAGTGCGGCGGTTGCGACAAAATCGGCGACTGATCCACGTACCGTGGGAACGCAGGTTGATGATGGAACCCTAGAGTTGCGTGTTGCTAATGCCTTAGCCACTAATGCCCAAGTAAAAGCGGCCCACGTGAATGCGATGGCTTATCAAGGCAAAGTACTACTGACCGGCGAAGCGCCGACTCAGGCAGTGGCGGATACCGCCAAAGATCTTGCCGCGAAGGTGGACGGGGCCGTTGAGGTGTACAATGAAATCCGTATTGGACCAAATGCCTCTTTGGGCACCTCGTCGACGGATACTTGGATCACCACCAAGGTTCGTTCACAGTTGCTGACCAGTGATAAAGTGAAGTCGTCAAATGTTAAAGTGACGACAGAACAAGGTGAAGTCTTCCTGATGGGGCTAGTGACAGCCCAGGAAGGACAGGCTGCGGCGGAAATTGCCAGTAAAGTCAGTGGAGTGACTCACGTTACTACTGCATTTACTGCGCCAAAATAACCTGACCCGAGGCAGCCGCTCAGGCTGCCTCGTCATTTTCTCCGCAGTCAATCAGCAGTATCTGTGTCTTTTCGCGGGCGACAATCGTCAACATTGGTTCTTCCCTTACCAACAACCCATCACCACATTGCAAAGACTGCGATGACTGAGGGGTCGTGACCGTCAGTCCCCCAAACACCGATTGCAAATAACAATGATGACCACCGATCTGTAGTTGGCGGGTTTCCCCAGGTACGCAGGTGATCTGGCTGATGTGGATTTGCTGACGCAGTTGTAAACTGTCGTCCTGCCCCTGTGGTGAGGCAATCAATACGCTTTGTCTATTTTCCGGCAGATGGCGCTGTTGTACGGCAGGCGCATTCTGCTGCGGGCAGGTGGCCAACCACAGCTGTAGACGAACCAGCTCTTGTGTCTGGCTAGCATTGCTTTCCTGCCAAATACTGTTGCCGGAGGCTGACAATAGCAGAGCATCGCCGGCAGCGGCGTGGGCGATTTGCCCATCATAGCTGCGGTATTCCGCTTCCCCTTGCAGGATCAGGTTTAACACGTCGACTTTAGGGTAACTGCGCGGCTGGAAAGTGGCCCCCGGTGCCAGCACTTCCTGATTAAGAACCTGCAGGTGACTGAAACCGAGTAATTCCGGGTCAAAGTAATGGCCGAAAGAGAAGCTGTATCGGGCCTTCAGCCAGCCGTAATCAGCGGTCCCGCATTTTTCTGCCTGTCGTAAGGTTAACATTGCGCCTCCCGGAATGGTTACTCTCATTTATCTTAAAGGGCTGGACGATGGATTGTTAGCCAGTTAATCTGCCTGCTCTGTTCAAATTTACTGAAAGAGACTCTGATGGTGAGAGAGCGGGCATTGACTCTGGAAGCGCTACGCGTGATGGATGCGATCGAACGCCGTGGCAGTTTTGCGGCGGCGGCGGACGAACTGGGTAGAGTCCCCTCGGCATTGAGCTATACCATGCAAAAGCTTGAAGAAGAGCTGGATGTGGTGCTTTTTGATCGCTCCGGTCATCGAACTAAATTTACCAATGTTGGTCGTCTGCTGTTAGAGCGGGGACGGGTACTGCTGGAGGCAGCGGATAAGCTGACCAACGATGCCGAAGCACTGGCCCGAGGTTGGGAAACGCAGCTCACCATCGTTACCGAAGCGCTAGTGCCCTGCGAACACCTGTTCCCGCTGGTAAATCGACTGGCGGAAAAAGCCAATACGCAGCTTTCTTTACAGACTGAGGTCTTGGCCGGTGCTTGGGAACGTCTTGATCAGGGTAAAGCCGATATTGTCGTGGCCCCGGCCATGCATTTTCGGACTTCAAGTGAAGTGAATACTCGCAAGCTTTACAGCATGATGAGTGTTTACGTAGCCAGCCCAGACCACCCGATCCACCAAGAGCCAGAGCCGTTATCGGAAACCACGCGGGTGAAATACCGTGGGATTGCGGTGGCAGATACTGCCCGTGAGCGGCCGGTCATCACCGTACAGTTACTGGATAAGCAGCAACGTTTGACCGTCAGTTCGCTGGCCGATAAACGTAAAGCCCTATTGGCAGGTCTTGGGGTCGCAACCATGCCCTGGCCATGGGTGGAAAAGGATGTTGCTGAAGGCCGCCTTAAAGTGGTCAGTCCGGAGTACAAAGGGGAAATTAACATCATTATGGCGTGGCGACGCGACAGTATGGGGGAAGCCAAAGCTTGGGCACTGCGCGAAATCCCACGCTTGCTGACCAAATACCAAACCTCTGCTTTATGGTGAGTGAACGGGCCGTATAAGCGGCCCGCCAGGTGATTATAGGGCATCTCGTTGGTGCGGGGCCAACCAATCATGGACCGGCGGACAAGGCAAAATACCGTAAGGATTAATCTGGCGGTGGCTAGCGTAATAGTGTTGGCGAATGTGCGCCAAACTGACGGTACTGGCAATGCCTGGCATTTGATAAACATCCCGCAGAAAGTCGTACAGTGCCGGATAATCGACGATCCGCCGTTGCTGGCATTTAAAGTGTGTCACATACACATCATCAAAACGAATCAAGGTAGTCCAAAGGCGGATATCCGCTTCGGTCAGCTGGTCACCGGTCAGATAGCGCCGAGTGGTAAGTAATGCCTCGGCTCGATCCAAGCCAGCAAAGACGCCACTGACTGCTTCATCATAGGCTTGCTGGGTCGTGGCAAACCCTGCTCGGTAAACGCCGTTATTGATCAGTGGGTAAACCCAGTCATTGATGTCATCAATCTCTGCCCGCAAAGCGTCAGGGTAATAATCAGTATTCTCCGCCCCGCAGGCTGCAAAGGCGCTGTTGAGCATCCGCAGTATATCGGCGGATTCGTTGCTGACGATGGTCTGCTGTTGTTTATCCCACAGTACCGGCACCGTGACGCGGGTAGTAGCCTGTGGGTCAGCTTTGAGATAGAGCTGATAGAGATAATTCAGGTGGTAGTTGGGGTCACCCTCCGCGCCGGGAAAGTCGCGGTCAAAGGTCCAGCCATTTTCCAGCATCAGAGGATGAACGGAGGAGACCGTGATCACCTGCTGCAGCTGTTTTAATTCACGCATTAATAGGGTTCGGTGTGCCCACGGGCAGGCCAGTGATACATACAGATGATACCTGTCTTTTTCGGCGCGAAAGCCACCTTGGCCGGTCGGGCCAGCACTGCCATCGGCAGTGACCCAATGACGCCACTGAGACTGAGAGCGGACAAACTTACCGCCACTGGCTTTGGTGTCGTAGCCGACATCTAACCACTTACCTTGCTGAAGCATTCCCATGAAGTTCTCCTGAAATGGGGGAGTCTAAGGCAATACCAAATAGGTGTATCGCGCCGCTCAGGGTGCGATAAAAAAACAGCCAGCGCGTGGCTGGCTGTTCGATGACTCATTTAATGGCGGGGTAGCGCTTTGCGGATCATTCGCCAACTGCTCCACAGGCCGAAACCTCGTTTCGCCCAGCGGACTAGAAATTTAGGATGACGCAACGACCAAGCTGCCGCGATGCCGCTGCCGACCACGATATAACGGCGCAGGCCAATTACGGTATGCCACAGACTGTCATAGCGGCTGGTCAGCCGGTACCAGTCGCGTTCACTGGCTTTCAGATCCAGGCGTTGCTGCTGGATTTCCTCTAGCAACCGCTGCTTACGCCGTTCAATATCGCGACGGCTCATGACTGGCGATCCTCCAGTAATTTACGGTCGGTGGACAGTTCATCGCGAGAATGACGCAACAGGGTTGAACGCCGTGACTTCACGATGACCCATATCCCCATGATCAGTGCCAAGGCAAATAATACGCCGGTAGTGATACCGATGGCCATCAGACGATACTGCGGGTCAACGGCGACAATCACCAAGATCATTAGGCTCATCAGACCAAATGCGGTAAACAGCATGGTCAGTCCGACCAGCATTAACATCTGAACCAGATTGGCCTTTTCCTCTTCCAGCTCAACAATTGCCAGACGCACGCGCGTCTCAACAATGCTGACCAGAGTGGTGACCATGCGCTGACCGACGCTGATAATGCTTTTGCCCGGTCCTTCGTTGTGTGGAGTATTATCCATAATTATCGACGGGAAATTAGGATGCCGAACACCACACCGATAGCGGCACCAATACCGACACCGTGCCAAGGGTTTTCCTGCACATAGTCATGGGCTTTCTGTGCCGCTTCGCGGGTGGTTTCCGCCACTTGCTGGCCGGATTCGCCCAAGCTACCCCGGGCAGATTTCAGCGTCTCGCGAGCTTTTTTATGCAGTTTGTCGACTTCAGTTTTGGATTTGCTGCCAGCACCACTCAATACTTCTTCCAGTGTATCTGCCAGAGCAGACAGTTCAGCGCGCAGGTCCTTAGAATTTGGAAGATCAGCCATTTTAAATTCCTTATGATGAATGTGAGTTGGTTCCGTTTCCACAAATAAACGGGATGCTGTGCATGTCCTGCTATCGGGCCGCAACAGCCTGTACGCGGCAATCCCTGATAAAGTCGGTGACTGACAGGGGGCAGATTCAGTGCACATTTTCTGACTGTTTTACATAGTTATATGAGTATAGATAGCCTGGCGGGAAACTTCAAAGTTACCTCCAGACAAAGCCGGCGCTCACGGCTTCGGGGAAGGGATCACTGAGTCGAGTAGTCGGTGGTAAGGATATCTTTAAGGATGGATTCAGCCTGCGAGCGCTGGCTTTCATCCTCCAAGCGGATCACCAAACCGTCTGCTGCCGGAATGATACTTTTGATCAAAATACCCTGTGAGGTTAACTGCTGGTAGAGATAAAAACCGTCTGGCAGGCTAGCGCCTTTCTGAGTGATGCGGATACGCAGTACCGGATTCTCACGGCTGAAATCCGGTACTAGGTGGCGGCTGGTCATGGCAGCCAGCAGAATTAAGGTGATGGCAGGCAACAGCCATGGGCGGGCGATGCGGTGATGCCATTGCATTACAGTGGCTTGCCCCCCTGCTGAGAGCGTTTACGCCATAATACGTATAACGATCCAAACAGGCCAAACACCAACAACACTAAGGGCAGTAACATCAGACAAAACATCAGCTGATCTTCATATTTCTGGAACAGCGGCGTTTTCCCCAGCGCAAAACCGGCACTGGTCAGGATAAGTACCCACAGCAGGCCACTGATCCAGTTGAAGAATTGAAAGCGGGCACTGCTCAAACCAGAAATTCCGGCAATAGTCGGCAGCAGGGTACGCACAAAAGCAATAAAACGGCCCACCAGCAGGGCCGATAGGCCGTGGCGGTGGAACAGACGGTGGGCTCGTTCATGGTATTGTGCCGGCAGATGGGACAACCATTTTCGGACCAACGGCGTATTACTGAGCCATCGCCCTTGGATATAACTGACCCAGCAACCGAGGCTGGCGGCCACCGTCAGCACACAGAGTGTCAGCGGAAAACCCATGGTACCTTTTGCAATCAGCACACCCACTAGGATCAGTAAACTGTCCCCAGGTAAAAAGGCCGCGGGGAGCAGACCGTTCTCCAGAAACAAAATAACGAATAAGATGCCGTAAATCGCCCACACCAGTGAGGGATCGGCCAGTGTTTCAAAATCTTGTTGCCAGAGTGCATGCAGTAAGGCTTGTAAGGTATCCATCAATGGTTCCTGACCCTCATAGTAATTCCCAGAAGAAGTCTTAAAGATAACGCATTCCCACGAACTGGGGGGATGAATTCGCCGACTTCTTGACAGCGCCCTGAGGCCTGGTGGCAGGCATGACAAAGGCGGAATAAGTGTAACAAATAATTATCAGTGACAATATACCCGACAGGGGCTCTGCTCAGGGTTTTCGTCAGTCTAACGCCAGTAAATCGCAATATTTACAAGGACTGACAATTGAAGGGAAATCAGAGTGGGCCAGCAGGTGGAGACAGGAACATGGGGAGAGTCGATGACCCTCCCCATGGGGTGTTTATTCGACGACTTTGTCAGCTTCAGCCGCGATGTTAGCATCGGAAGTCGCTTTTGCGGCGGCCTCTGCTTGGCAGACCGCTGCCGTGAACAGAATATCAGTGGAAGAGTTAAGGGCGGTTTCTGCGGAATCCTGCAGCACACTTATCAGGAAGCCAACCGCCACCACCTGCATGGCTGTATCATTAGGAATACCGAACATATTACAGGCTACCGGGATCAGTAATAGTGATCCACCGGCCACACCGGATGCACCACAGGCGCACAGTGAGGCGACCAGACTCAGCATCACCGCAGTCGGTAAGTCGACGGCGATATTCAGGGTATGGACCGCCGCTAATGTGAGAACGGTAATGGTCACCGATGCTCCAGCCATACTGATATTCGCGCCGAGTGGGATAGACACGGAGTAAGTATCCTCATCCAGATTCAGGCGTTTAGCAATAGCCATATTGACTGGAATATTGGCGGCAGAGCTGCGAGTAAAGAATGCGGTCACCCCACTTTCCCGTAGGCATAAGAACACCAACGGATAAGGGTTTCGCCGGATTTTCCAATACACCAGCATCGGATTGACCACCAGGGCCATGATCAGCATACAGCCCAGCAGTAGGGCCAGCAGTGAAGCGTAACTCCACAGAGCTGCGAAACCATTGGTTGCCAGAATTGAGGCGACCAGTCCAAAAATACCTATCGGTGCACAGCGAATGACTTTGCGTACCAGCCAGGTTACCGCAGCAGAGAGATCATTGAGGACGGTTCGGGTGGTGTTGCTACCGTGGCGGAATGCCAGTCCTAGGCCAATCGCCCAGACCAGGATGCCGATATAGTTGGCATTCAGCAGTGCATCCAGCGGGTTCACCACAATGCTCAGTAGCAGGCCCTGCAGGATAGCCTCAATGCCGCGTGGCGGGGCAATCCCCTGATGAATATCATTCAGGCTGAGTTGTTGCGGGAAGTGGAAGCTGGCGACCACGGCTACGACGGCCGCGAAGAAAGTGCTTAATAGATAGAGGGTAGCAATAGGGCGGATACTGGTTTTCTGCCCTTTGGCATGGTTAGCAATTGAGGAGATGACTAGCACCAGCACCAGTATGGGTGCTACCGCTTTTAGGGCTCGGACAAATAGCTCTCCTAACAGGCCTATGGCCTTTGCGCTGTCCGGAGAAATGATCGCCAGCAGGATCCCTGCCAGCAAGCCGATGATGATCTGTCCAACTAGATTGCCCGAGGTCAGCCAACGCATCGCTCGATGAGAAGTTTTAGTCATAGTAATTTTACTTATTTTTTATGGCGTTATCTTTCTTAGTCCGGCGATACCGAGCGTAAGAAACTGTGTGTCGCCCGAAAGTATAAGTAAAACCTATTGAGAATAAAGCAGAAATCCCCGAGTGGAATTTTTCCCGAGACAGAAAATGACAAAAATGATGATATTGATAGGATAAAATCAGCAAGTAATTAAAACAGACGAAATTATACAGGGGGATTTCATTCCCCTGTAGTAAATAATGTTATTGAAAGTTTTGTTCAGTGCGACGGTTTTTCCAGTGATTAATCGCCAAGGTCACCAGTAAAACGCCAGCAATCACTAACAATGAGAGTGCCGTCGGAATATGCCAGAGATCCAGCAGCAGCATTTTGATGCCGATAAACACTAATATCACCGCCAGCCCGTATTTCAATAACGAAAACCGTTTCGCGATCCCTGACAGCATAAAATACATGGCTCGCAGTCCGAGGATAGCGAACAGGTTAGAAGTTAGAACAATAAATGGGTCGGTGGTGACCGCGAAAATCGCTGGAATGCTGTCCACGGCGAAGATTACATCGCTAAGCTCCACCATAATCAGTGCCAGAAAGAGTGGTGTGGTGTAGCGCACGCCCTGCCGGTAAACAAAAAAGCGCTCACCTTCTAAGGTATCGGTGACACGCAGACGCCGACGCAACCAGCGTATCAGGGGCTTATCACTGGGTGAACTGTGGTCACTGCCACCAGGCAGCGCCATTTTGATGCCGGTTATCACCAGCAAAGCACCGAACAGGTAGAGGACCCAACTGAACTCGCTGACCAACCAACTGCCGGCGAAGATCATGGCGGTGCGCAGAATGATGGCACCTAAGACGCCGTACACCAGTACCCGCTGTTGCAGGGCAGGGGGCACCGCAAAGTAACTGAACAACATCAGCCAGACAAAGACATTATCCACTGCCAGCGCTTTCTCTAGCAGATACCCGGTGAGGAACGACAAGGTTTGGGCAGAGGCCACCTCTGCTCCGGCGTGCATGCGCAGATAGCCCCACAATGCGGCACTGAATGCCAGCGAGAGCAGTACCCAGACCAACGACCAGATAGCCGCCTGTTTAAAGGTCATTCCCCGCTGACTGCGCCGCCCCTGTAGACACAGGTCGAGCACTAACATCACCAGTATCACTACCACAAAAGCGCCCCACAACAGAGGTGTGCCTACAGTCTGCATGTTTATATCCTCAAATAAAAAACAGCCGGAGTCAGAAGACAGCGGCTGCGTTATTGCATCATAAGCAAACCTTACCTTCCGGCAAGGTCTCACTCACAACGCCGGATATCCGAGTTGCCTGACGACCGGTTGCGCAAACAACGTAATGACGATCGCTCAGCTTTGAAGTTACTCCCCTTTGCTTTTTAAGACTGGCATATTCTGGTGAAAAATCAAGATACGATATGAAACATATGGACATATTAAGGTGATGATTGGCACAGTAGCTGGCTACAGATTGCCAGTAACTGGCTGGCGACATATCATAACCCCTTGTCTGTTTTGCCCCGGGGATACCGTGAAAGACACCCGACACGCACTTAACTGGAGTGCATTACTGATTGCGCTCCCTGCAGGAGTCGCGGGGGCGATGGTCACCCTTGGCTTCCGCTATACCCTAGAGTTTTTTAACCAACTGGTTTTTGGTCGCAGTGATGATATCACCCGAGCGATGCATGTCTGGCCATGGTTTGTCTGGCCACTGATCGTCGGTACAGGCGGTGTTATTGCCGGTCTGTTCCTGCGCTATGCCGTCAGTGTGGAAAAGACGCAATCGGTCAAAACCGACTATCTGGATGTGATCAATGCTCGGCTTGATGCGGTACCGACTCGGACGTCGCTGTTCCGGGCGTTCTCCTCTATTGCCAGTATTTCTAGCGGTGCCTCGGTAGGTAAAGAGGGGCCGATGGTGCAGTTGTCTGCGCTGTGCGGCAGTATCCTTGGCCGGTTGGTACCGGCTGCCCTGCAACTGAAAAACACAGACCTGGTGGCGATGGCCGCGGCGGCGGGACTGGCTTCGGTGTACCATGCGCCGCTGGCCTCGGCGATTTTTGTTGCTGAGGTGGCCTTTGGTATTTCTGCCTTGCAACGGCTGATCCCGTTGGTGATCGCTGCCGGGACCTCGGTGATGACCATGTGGCTGCTAGGCTACCGCTCCCCTTTATATCCCTTGTCTGATGTACAGTTTGTCATCAGTTTCTCCAGCCTCGGGTGGGTGATTGCGCTGGGCGTGATCGGTGGTCTGACCGGAGCCGGATTTATTACTCTGGCGGGACTGAGTAAAAAACAATTTGCCCGTATCCGTTCATTGCCTTGGCGGCTGGGCGTCGGCGGCCTCTTGGTGGGCGGACTGGCGATTATCTCCACGGATATTTTGGGCAATGGCTATGATGTGATCCTTAATATTTTTCGCGGCCAGTATCTGTTTAGCGGCCTGTTACTGTTGCTGGTACTGAAACTGTTGGCGACCTGTTGCTCCATCGGCTCCTCAGCGGTCGGCGGGATGTTTACCCCTTCGCTATTGATTGGCGCATTGCTCGGTGCGCTGTTTAATGTATTGGCGGCCCAGTTGGGGATCGGTATCGAGTCGGGCTGGTTATATGCCGCCGTCGGCATGGGTGCAGTGCTAGCGGCGATCAGCCAAGCTCCACTGATGGCGATGCTGATGGTGATGGAGATGACCCTCAACAGTAGCTTACTGTTCCCGTTGATGATTGCCACGGTGCTGGCAACCATGGTGACCTATCGCCTGCAGTCAGCGGCGACTTATCCGTTGATCACCACCCACTTCTCGCGGGCAGAGGCCAAGTTCGATTTTGATAATACGTCCATTGATGAACTGATTATTCCCGGCGCGGCGGTATTGCCTGGATCGGCGGTCAGTGATGCGTTGGCGCTGAGTTCATTGCGTCGAGAGCGCTATGTGTATGTGATCAACGAGAGCGGGCGTTTCCTCGGCGTAGTGTCGGTACATGACATTGCCGCGGGGGTACTGGCGCAGAAAATCACTCCGGATTCGCCGGTCAGTGAAGTGATGGACCATGAGTTTCCTTTTGTTTGTCAGCACCAGAGCCTGCGGCAAGGCTGGGAGGCATTTGCCCAAGTGACGTTGGAGCGTCTGCCGGTACTGACTAATGAGACTGATCGCTACTTTCTCGGAGCACTGACCAAAACCAGCTTGGTGCGCAAAGCGGAAGCTTTTCTGTGAGCTGGTGGGGAGCAGGCAGTTGGGTTTATACGCTAAAGCCAGTATACTGCGCCCCTTTTCTGCACCCCCTGCTGAACCTGATCTGACCGGAGCCATCATGACCCTATTCGAAATGAGTGATTATTCACTTACCCTGCACCGTTTCCCGCGTACCGGTGATGATAATGCGCTACAGGCCTGGGATGCGGCGGATGAATATCTGTTAGATCAGGAGATCCCCACCGGTCCTGTGTTTGTGCTGAATGACAGCTTCGGAGCGCTGACCTGTGCACTGGTACAGCAGGGACGTCAGGTCTGGAATATCAGTGATTCATTGAACAGTCAGCAGGCAGCCGAAAAAAACCTAGCAGAAAACCAGTTGGACAGCAGTTTGGTGACCTATATCGATAGCCTGTCGGCATTGCCAATTACTCCGGCGGCCGTGCTGATCAAAGTCCCTAAAACCCTAGCGTTATTGGAACAGCAACTGGGTATGCTGCGCACGGTGATCACTGCCGAGACCGTGATTATCGGCGGTGCAAAAGCCAAAGATATCCATAACTCTACCCTGGCACTGTTTGAACGTATTATCGGTGACACCCGCACTTCGCTTGCGAAGAAAAAGGCTCGGCTGATTTTCAGCACCCTGACGGTTGAGCAGGTGAAACTGCGGGAGATTACCCTCAGTTGGCCGTTGGAAGGCACCCCGTATGTGATCCATAACCATGCCAATGTGTTCTCCCGCCAGTCGCTGGATATTGGGGCGCGCTTCTTTATGCGTCATCTGCCGCGAGGGCTGAGTGGTGACATAATCGACTTGGGGTGTGGTAATGGGGTAATTGGTATGACGGCGCTGGCATTGAACCCGGATGCGCGCATGCACTTTGTCGATGAATCCTGGATGGCAGTGGCCTCAGCGCGCCTGAATGTTGACACCAACCTCGGCCATGAGCGTGAGCGTTGTGAGTTTACGGTCAATAATGTGCTAAGTGGGTTTGCTGCCGACAGTTACTCGGCGGTACTGTGCAACCCGCCGTTCCACCAGCAGAATGCCATTACCGAGCACGTTGCATGGCAGATGTTCCGAGACGCTTTCCGTTGTCTGCACTACGGCGGTGAACTGCGTATCGTCGCGAACCGGCATCTTGACCATCAGGCCAAACTGAAAAAGCTGTTTGGTAACTGTGAAGTGGTTGGCTCTGATAGCAAATTTGTGGTGTTGCGCTCAGTGAGACTGCGCTAACAGGCTGTCTGCGGGGGATGTGACAGCCCCGCAGATGCTGCGACCTACTTTATGTGCCTGGCTGGGGCTGATGACCAATCCATGAAAAGCGTAACTGATAGCCTTCGTCAGTATGGGTATTGCGCCGGTAACTTGAGCCGGGGCTAGCCATACAGTAGGTACAGTACTTCAGATTATCGATGTGCGTCGCGGGTACCCCTGCGCGGATCAGCATGGCGGTTGCCATCGCCGGCAGATCCAACCAAAAACCGGGCTGAGTGATCGGCGCAGTTTCACGCACAGACGCTGGGTTTGACCGTGGCTGTGACGTGTGCGGTTCCGGCAGGCCCACCCATAGACATCCTTAATCTCATCGCCCCTCGCCGAACCGGCTTGCTGAAAGGTCGCCAGCGCCGTCTGTAATAGTCTCCTCAACCGCCTCGCCAAAAAGGGATGCTTTCGAGCCAAAAGCAGCATAAAAACTGGGCGCAGTGATCCCTTTCCCCATCACCGCTTTTAGTTGCGCAAGTGATGTATCCTCATAGCCCTGCTCCCAGAAAAGATGAATTGGCGCTATAACTGCGTTATCTCTCTCATTGCCTTGGTCTGCCTGTTCTCATCGTGTTGCCCCCCTCAATATATACTGATCGATATAAAAAATGTTGACAGCCCGAACTTGCGAAGACAATATATGTACCGATCGATACAATATTTAGCAAAAATATCCACCACGATAAGCCCATATTCAAAGAAACATATAAATTAAAGGTTTATTTGATATGAAAGAAATTAAAGCTGATGGGACAGAAAGGTTACCCGTTCTGACGTTACTGGCACGGGCGATGACCGGTTTCATCTGTATATTGACCGAAATGATCCCTGCGGGGCTTTTGCCCAGCATAAGTGCCGGTCTTAATATATCCCCATCTATTGCTGGGCAGATGGTTAGCGCTTATGCGGCGGGTTCACTTCTGGCCGCCATTATTCTGTACACCTATCTAGCCCCTTTCCTGTATCAGTCAGGCCTTTCATCTAGCGTGGATGTTGTTCTGCTGGTTTTTGGCCTGTCAGCAATGGTCGGAATTTTCATGACAGGAAAAATGGTTGGCTCCGGCCTGGGGATCGCCGTGCTGCTTTCACTTTCAGTATTCACCCTTGTTTCAATCATCTTTGGTATTTCTTCCACGTCCCTTGTCGTGATTTATCTCGGAATAGCTGCCTGGGGCCTCACGTTCGGAGGCGCAGCGACATTACTGCAAACAGCCCTGGCAGATACCGCGGGTGAGCATGTTGATATTGTGCTTTCGATGAATGTTGTGACCTGGAATAGCGCTATCGCTCTAGGTGGTCTTATTGGCGGGCTTCTGCTTAGACATGAAGGGGCCAGCTCTTTACCTTGGGCTCTGGTTACTCTGTTGATCGTTGTTCTGATTATTGGCTTTCGTGCCAAGAGCCATGAATTCCCCGCAGGGAGCCGTCCTTCTTAAGCCATTTAACTTTATTTTTCAGGTGAGGGTCGATTGAACCTCACGTTATTTTCTTATCAGAGGTCTTAAAAATGAGTATCACGGAAAAGTTTACCCGCAACGCACCGTTCAGTTCTGACATGGTCAGCTCAATGGCCGTAGCTTCAGCACAGCCCGAAGAGTTCCCGTTACCGCAGGGGTTTTATAGTGGATACGAGACTATCGATGGGGTTCAATTGCATTATGTCAAAGGAGGGCAGGGCCCACTGGTTTATCTTGTTCATGGGTTTGGGCAATCTTGGTATGAATGGCATCAGTTGATGCCAGAACTGGCAAAAACACATACCGTAGTGGCTGTCGACCTGCCGGGTCTGGGATTGTCACAGCCGCCTGCCAGTTCGTATACTGGTGAGGATGTATCTGAATATCTTTATAAACTGGCAATTAACTTTAGTGGCGATAAAAAGTTCTCGCTTGTTGCCCATGATATCGGTATCTGGAACACATATCCAATGGCGGTAAAACACCAAGATAAAATAAACAAACTTATCTTTATGGAAGCACCAATCCCGGATAAACGTATGTATGATTTCCCTGCATTTTCTCCTGAAGGGGAATCGCTGGTATGGCACTTCAGTTTTTTTGCGGCCAAACAGCAACTGGCTGAAAAACTGATTAAAGGAAACGAAAAATTCTTCCTGACTCATTTCATTAAAGAACATGCCAGTAATAAAGAGGCTTTTACACCTAATCTGCTTGATATGTATGCAAAGTCTTATGCGAAACCGCATACTCTTACGGCGTCGTTCGAATATTACAGGGCATTAAATCAGTCTATTGAACAGAACAAAACGCTGGCTAAAGAGAAACTTACCATGCCAGTGATGGCCATTGGCGGTGGTGGGCATGGCGGAATGGGACAGTTCCAGGTCGATCAAATGAAAGAATATGCAACGAATGTCGAAGGACATGTATTGGCTGGAGGTGGGCACTGGCTACCCGAGGAATGTCCGACCCAGTTGAATCCACTGGTTGTTAAGTTTATTAACGACCAATGATAGTCTCCTCTGTTTTCCATAAAAACTACGCTGTCGCGTAGTTTTTTTATCTTTAGGTATTTTCCGTTGAAGGTTAGATTTTAGCCTTAACGTACAATAATTTCCGATGTCCAAACGGACCCCAATCAGCACCGGCAGGCCGTCTGCGATGTAGACCACTACCGGCCGGCCATAACGGCTAAAGATTCCATCAGAAACCCCTTGCTTGGGTGGGTAATTTTCTTCTGCTTCACTGATCAGTGGGGTGTGACGCTGTTGTCCCCCTAGCGGGGGCGGCTGGTGGGCGCACACCCGATGGCAGAAATCCATGTTCAACCCAGTCCAGGGCATTAAGCAGAATCGACTGGCGAGCGTCAGGGGGCAGAGCAGACATAGGGATTTCCTGTGATAAGGTGGCGGGGCAGTATTTGCATTTTTCATCAAGATACTGTGATATTCAGGAGCGGGTCAATGATGACAATTCACAACAAAATAATGAGGATAACTGATGAAT
>Ga0157364_1003422_pt1 | contig 15372 bp, 8 predicted proteins | sample AttsexASBM2_FD_111476 | JGI IMG/M metagenome (GOLD analysis project Ga0157364, IMG submission 111476) | Fungus gardens microbial communities from leaf cutter ant in Ribeirão Preto, State of São Paulo, Brazil - Atta sexdens ASBM2 | ecosystem: Host-associated > Fungi > Mycelium > Unclassified ...
AAATATTCTAAAATTTCTTTAATTTAAAAAATTCAAGGAACTAAGAATTAAAAAATTGAATTTTTAAAAACTAAATTCGTAATATCGATTAATCCATATTATTAAAAAGAATTAGTTAACTAGATAACTTACATAAAAAATTAGATCCAAGGAATCTAGTACCTAAGTGATCGAAGATCGGAGAATCCGAAGATCCAAGGATCTTAGGCTATGAGAACATGTTTCACAAATCTACAAAAAGAATTTACGTCGGCGAGAAACAAACAACTTCATTCTTCACTCTCATTGTTATCACGTCACTTTGTTGTTGGTTTTGACGTCGATCTTCGCGCGGTTTGTGTTCGTACGCGATGTTCGATGAATTGAAGGCAGCCACGCGACATTTATTAATATTTAATATTGATAATGAGCATTCTATGGCGATCTATATTAATACGTATGTATTAATACTCGCCATATGTGTTATTCATCCGTTGTTCGATTATTATCGATCGTTTCTGACGTCGACGATCGATCTCACATCTTCGCAAAATTTTCATCCTCGATTACGGCTATATTAAAAATATTAATTAATCCTTTATTGCAAAACACTTGTATATTGTTTATAATGGTATTAACGGTACGACAAATTATTTATATTTGCTACACTGTTAATTATTTTAAAATTATTTGAATTATAATTTTTAAAATTTTAAATATCTGTTAATATATTTTTAAATGTCTCTAATACTCACCCAAGAAAATTAATACTGAGAAAAGTTATAATCTGAAAATCTACAATAAGAGTTTAAAGAATTCAACAGTTGAAGTTCAAAAGTCATTTTAGGATTTTATCTGTCGATCTATAAATTATCCTAAAATATTTGAATTGATATAAATTAAAAATCATTTTTAATCAAGATTAGTAGTATCAAGTAAAATTTATGTAAACTGCATTCAAAACCTGCAATAAAGGATTAGCCATTTGTACCTCGCAAACAAAAAAAAAGAGAATCATCTCATCGAGTTTAGCCGAGACTTGTGTCGAAAAGAATTGTTACGCATTGTATATATTTATGTTCTCTTTAGTTCATTCTCTTTCCTCTCCCTCTTCCTCTATCTATCACTCACATTTCCATCCTCTTATTTTTTTCTTTTTTAACGGCAGTGTTGTGGACGGTTACGGAATCGACGTCCGTAATCCCAAAAATGTTTCCTACAAGTATACATGCTAATTTTAATAAATACGTATTTCAACAAACGTCTTTATATAGAACTAGATTTTTAATAAAATTGTATATTATATCATATTTCATATCATGATTTCATTACGTTGTGATCTTCTTTTTCCCCTACTTTGTTTTCTTCTTTTTTTTTTCTTATTAAGAAACACACTTCGGAAGAAATGGTGATCTATCCTTGTCGATCTATCTTCTGTTGTTTTTCAAATTCGAATTAAATTCTTCCTCGTGACGCAAATGTAATTCGCCTACGTCGCTCAATTTTCGCTTTTTCGTGGATCTCGTCTTTGATCCGAGGATTTCATGAATTTCGAAACAGTTGTCGATCTTTGGATTGCTTGTAAGATACACAAAGTCATTATAACAATTAAAAATTTGGCACAATATTTCGTAAAACTTGACAACGTTTATTTCATATTTCCTCAATTCGAAAATTAATATTCACAAAAGGGTATAAATGTGAAAACAAAAATGAAAGATTTTTAATTATAATCTATATATCTATTTATTTTTCTAATAAATATTAAATTAAAATGTTCTTTTCTTTTTGTTATCTTGATAGTCAAGATTCTTCTCTATGATGTCCTATGACATATATTTTTATTCCAATTCCTCCAAGAGCAATTCTAAAAATAATGCAATCCTAAAGAATAGGAAGTGCGACAGGATTGAAGAAAAAAGAATTCATAACGAATCTTATGCTCTAAAATTTTAGTACAAATAAGTAGAAAATCGTTAAATATTGGTCAGATCTTGGTGCCTAATAATAATTCTAAATGTGCCAATTTTAAATACATTTTCCAGTTTTATAAACAGATTATTGATCGGATTTGGAACGCAATAAAACTAAAGCTAGAATAATATTACAATTTAAATTGACCATCAATTTAACAAATAATGCTAATAAATATTTCAAAATTGTAAAAGATTTATTGTGAAAAATATTATTTAAATTTTAAATTTAAATTTCAGAAGTTTTTTAAGGAACTTAAAATTTATAATATTCAAAATTTAAAGCATCTAGAATTATAGATATTTAGAATTGAAGTCTGTTCGATTTAAGATACCTGAAATCTAAGGATTTAAAGAATTTAGAATTATAATTTAGAGTCTAAGATATTTTATGATATTTAGAGAATTCTAAGGTACAATAATTTAAAAATCCAAGATGATATGAATAAATTGCAATCCAAGAAGATTAAGATAAAAAATAATTAAAAAAGCGTCAATCTACGAGCGAGAATCTACAAAAGAGTGTTAAGTTAGGACTAAAATGAAAAAGTTCCGAGTAAAAACAAATTATATATCATATTATATATCATATTAAAGGACTATTTAAGCAAAGTCGAATGAATCGGTTATCTTGTGGAAACATCGGGTACATGAGAAATCGTGATAAAAAGTTAATAAAACTAATGTTATCACATTTATTAAGAATGTGATTTAGTTTTGAGGGTTTTGCAAGAGCTAACACTAATGTCAGTGTTATCGAAGACATTCCAATCACAACTATTATTTCTTAACACTTTAATACTACTTCATAATATTCCAAGACAGCTAAACGTGATATAGCATATTGTGCAAACTAATGCATTGCATATGTTGCATTATACATATATTTGCTGTACATTTGCTGACATCAAGATATGATATATTATAAATTAAACAACATGACTGTTTATACATGTAATTAGTTATTGAAATTTCTAGAGCAAACTGTGAGCAATGGTACATTATGTTATTGTCGGCAATATGACAGCAACATGTTAGCAACGAATAATTAATCGTTTCATTTTGAGCTCGTTGCTAACAAAATGCTGACAACACGAGTTGTTGTCAAGGATATTCATGCCATCAATTTCATCGCAAGAATTCGAATTCCATTGAGTTCAATACGATAGACATAATGCTGTCTTACCTTGTCCTGAGTTTGTCGAAATTAGTTGCTGCAACATGTCAGCAAATATACTGCATTTTAATATATAATTTAGAGAATTTTCGAACAAGCAATTGACGAACGATAAAGAGTCCAATACAAAATAATTGTTTGGTTTCGGATTTTAGTTTTGAATAACAAATGCTTACCATGTTTAAATAATAATACAGTTTTTGTTGCTTAATTCGCGAAATATATTGATATCTTATTTATAAATTTTTAATTTTATTGTCTTTGATACGATTTCTGTTCGATATTTCCTTAAGATAAACGATATACCACTCAACTCTACTTAAGTAGCTTTAATATGATATATAATTTGCACATCTTGGAACTTTTTCATTTTAGCCAAGAAACATTTTTCATTTTAGCCCTAATTTAACATTCTCCTTTGAAATTTTCTTCCGAGAATTTTAGAGTCAAATACTTTTTTAAGAAACATCCTGAATCAAAAATAAAAAAGGTATTCTGGATCTATATCTAGAATTGAAAAATTTTTAGAGACTTCTTGAAACTTGTAAGATTAGCATTATAAATTCTAAACGTACACAGAAACTTACAGAGAATCTTAAGATTTTAAAGGACTGTAATATTGGAAATCTCCTAAAAAATTCTAGGAAATCCTAAGGGAGGAATTCTGAAAGTTTAAAAAATTCTAAGAGTATCCTGAGAAGTTTTAGAAGACTTAATCTAAAAAAGCCTAAGTTCATCAAACCTTAAGCAATTAATTCTGTAGAACTTTCATATATTTGGCACAAACTGATCTTTTAATATTAGAAAGTTTCTCTAGAAAAGAAAAACCCAAGCTGGGAATTCTTAAAGGATCACAGAGATCCTAAGAAAATTTTAGAAAATGCTATAGATTCTAAAAAAAAATCATTAAAAAATTGGATTGAATTAATTTTCAAAAAATCCTCGGAATCAATGAAGATACTACGTGTTATCCCATACAGCACACTTTATCCCAAAGATTTTCCTAGGAACGTTTTCTCAGGACGTTGGAATGTTCTCAGGACATCTCCTTCAGAACATCTCTTGGAGATCTGTGCCATATGAGATCTTTGTCCTTATTTCCGTTTGCAATGTGCCTAATTTAATAATAACCTGGAATAGGTGTATAATCTATCTATCTATCTAGTAAAACAGCATCATATTAAAGTCTGTCTTCCTCTTCCTCCTCGTTGTCCTCATTATTTTCTTCTGACTCTTCTTTGTAGCCAGGATGTTCCGAGATTGCATAATAATTCCCATTGTAGATCACACCGAGCTCCCGTAGGACATCGCCCCGTATAAGCGCCTTAATCGTCCAATTATAGCACTCCTCGCTCTCGCTTTCGCGATCCAGCCGCTCGACGTCGAGGATTTTAGAGCTGAGTCGCTCCAATATGATGCCAATGTCCTTGATGCTAAGATGGTGCTTCTGATCGACCGTCAGCTGATCGATTAGTAGTAGAAATTTTTCCGAGGTCACGAATTCATCCTCCATCATTGTATTTTCCGTTTCGGACTCGGAACTGTCATGTTCTTGATGATGATGATTATGATGTAAGTGAAAATGGGTAACAGCACCGGCCAGACGTGAGCTTGATTCCTCGTCGGCGGTATCGCGAAAGCGAACATGACCTTTGCTCAGGCCAGGTCGCTTGGTGCCATCCGAAAGAGAGGATGGCGGCTGTGGCGACGGTGTTTGTGTTTGCGTTTGCTGTTGTTGTTGTTGATGTGGATGATGTGGATGTTGATATTGCGCATGCTGTGCGTCCTGGATCGGCGATGTTGCCACCGATTTGTGTACAGCGATCCTGCGACCCTCCTCGTGAAGAGCGCAGCAGTGGAAGTCGCACTCGCCGATGGCACCACCGTCGGCGCCATTCACGGGACTGCCATTTCGCGCGACCGGCTGATGAATGTGGTTGGAGCATTCAGGTGTGTGGATGTGGATGGTTGTACTGTCGAATGAATTCGTGCCTTGTTTCACTAGACGACCCGGTATGTGCGACTGCATCGGCTGCTGCTGCTAGGATAAAGATGAATTTACAGCGAGATAGAAAGTTATTTGTTTTACAATATGTATTAATATTTTTAAAATAAGACAAATAACAACGCGCACATACAGGCATGCATGCACACACGCATGCACACGATCGAAATCAAAGAATTAGATAATGTAATAGTAAACTAATTCATTTTCTTACAAATTTTAATGAATTAACATAAAAAATTATTGACCTTTTTAATCATAGATAATTTACATTTTGATTGAATTTAACAAATTGTGATTGATATGAGACTGCAATTTATAGCTATAAATTAAGCGCTTGGATTAATTATTGTTGAGATTGAAAAGTTCAGTGCAATATTGAACTAATTTATTTTTTTAAAAACACGAACGAATTAGTTTTTTTTAGAATTTCAAGAAAATATATTATAGGTATTACTATCGCACTGGTCCCATGAATTGTAGATTCTGCGATAAGCACAGAAATTTGTGTAATTAAATTAAAATTTAAAGCTAAAATTCTTGAAGTAATTGCAGATTGAATATACCATATCGTCATGATTTATCACAGTGATTCGCGGACTGGTGTACCGCGTCGGGGCGATCTCGCCAGGCAAGTGCGTTGTCTTGCCATCATAGCTGAGTTTGTCCAAACTGGTTTGGATCACCAAGGACGGCCGCTGGGCGCCACTCAGGTCAGCTTTCTTAGTCGGTGAATACTTGGAAGTCTGGGCATCCTGACCTGCCTTTGATTGCTGCTGCTGCACCTGCGATGACGACGACGAGCGCTGGTCCCAGTGTAATACCACTGTGACTCGGCCTTTATTGTCCATGATTTTCCACGATGGCGTCTCATCGTGCAATTCCAGCGCGTGGATCGTTTCACAGACTATTTTCGGGATCGCCGAAATTGCTGAGAAAGAGAAAGAAAGAAAGAGTTATCAATTATCGATGAACGCGGCTACAGGAGATACGGGCCGGGTAGTGTTCGGTGCTGCAAGGCGTGACAATCAGTGCCGGTGATCCATCGCAAAAGTGCGAGATCCACAGATCTTATAAGGAAGTCAAAAAACTTACAGATTTAAAAGTCTAAAGAGATTTCGGGTGATAAAGATTGTTTTAAAAATCCAAAACATCTAAAGAGAGCTTAAGAATAGAAGAAAACCTACTTGGTTGATCGTTTAAAGGCTTGTGTGTGTGTAAGGATTCAGTTTGATCCACATGTAATTCAGTTTGATCAGTTTCAATTTTATCAGTTGCCTCGAGATTAGTTTCCTCAACCAAGTTGTCGATTTCCATCAACCAAAGTTGATCGTTGTAATATCCCCTTTACATAGCAGTGCGTATGATTCTAAAGAAGCTATATATTCGAGGATTCAAAAATCTAGAAAGTCGAAACATTTAAGAGCAGAAGAAAAGCTACTTGGTTGATTTAAAGGTCTCTGAAAGAATTTAATTTTTATGTGTGTGTGTGAAAGAGAGAGAGAGAGAGAGAGAGAGAGAGAGAGAGAGAGAGAAATGATTCAATTAATCTAATTTACTATATATATATTGGGTTGTCCGAAAAGTTCGTGCCGATGTTGAAGGAAAATTGAAACGCAGAAGATTTAAACGCAGAAGATTTATACAATTTATTAAATTATATAAGTTAGTCGGCACGAACTTTCCGGACTCAATATAATCAATCACAATTAAAAGATCTTACATTTGCAAAGTTACTTTGTCCGCTGAACGCAACCTTTGTAAACGAAAAGTGCTCGATAATAGTGAGCCGATATATACTGCTCTCCAAATTTTTTGGAGTGGAACCTCACTCTTTTGTAGTAAAAAGTCATTCCAAGTATAATAAAAATACTGCCAGTCGAAGTGGAATAAAATTTCATTTTTTTGAAACTGTGAAGTTCACTCTTCATTTGAATTTATTCTTCAATTCTAAAAAGAGTGACACGTTTCACTCTAATGAAGTGAGAATTTCAATATTCTATATGAGAGACTCAGCAAACATCAAGTTACATGTAATATATCTGATAGATGTAATTTCCTACTCAATAATATAACTGTAATACAAACCGTGTGATATTATATATTACAGTTATATTATTGAGTGAGAAATTACATGTAACTTGCAGATGTTTATTACGAAAGAATATTTCATTAAATAATTCGACGCTGCCGAGCTACTTCAAAGTACAGCTTTATCAAGTACAGAAAAAGTATAATTTATCCATAAGTATCATATTTATAGATTAATACTATATACCTTTCAGGTTTTATTAACATATCATAAATTTATTCATTCTAAAAGTGAATACACGGAAAGAACACTGAGTGTATTGAACAGCATATATTCGCATTTACGTATGTGATTTTTCATATTTTTAACATAGATTTCGTTTTTAATTCACTCTGTAAAAATCCATATAATTCGTAAATCGTAAAAAAAAAAGTTTGCAAATGCGCAGAATGAAGATTCGCGTTTACTTTTTCATTGCATGCGATTAGTTTTCATGTGCGTATGGTGATCATTTTGCGTCAGCATTTGCGAATTACGTTTTGCAATTTGCGAATTATGTGGAAGCACCCAAAAATTTACAGAATAAATTTATCAGATATGTCGCTTATGTGAGTTAGTCAGTTGGTTTTAATGAGAAGGCGATTTCACTTTAAATTAGAGTGAAGCTTGCAGCGCTAACGACTTCATTTTAAAAATAAGTGAATCTTTGTCTTTTGTCTTAGAGTGAGTAAATTTACTTTGAAATGCCAATACCGAAAATCTATAGTATACGGCATAAACTATAAGTTTTCAGTGTTGATGGAACACGACTAATGTCAACAACATTTTCGTAATCAGCGCAAGTTGCGTCCGCAGTTTTATCATCTCAGAATCGGGTTTTTGCTTCTCGAGTAGTCAACTGCGGCACATTCAAACCGCTAATTACGAGTAACTAATTACCGTAAATACGCCTCGGCATATCGATGTCAAAGCCTCGGTCCTCTCCTCTGGCCCCTTTAATCGGATAAACGTAGGCACGTCCGAATGGTAATCCTGAAATTCGCTTGGCACTCGACCGAGGGATTCTGGTTGGCTGCCGGAGGACACATTCACGATATCGACGCGTCCGTCCTCGCAAAAACAGCGGTCGCGCTTAATCCCGTTTCAAAGATTAGATTTAACCCCGATTAAGTAGCTACGACCTTTTCCTTGACTAAGCAATCCCGGAGATTAAAATGAGATCTCAGGTATATTATACGCGTTCTCGAAATCGGGCAACTCGTAATTATTCGTGGTCGGATAATTATTCGCTCGCAACTGTTACATCTATTTTGCCGAGTAAAGCCGGACTCCCGCGTATCACAGTCTTGAAAGCATCAAATCTAAATTCAAAGCGGGAATGATGGTGCGTGTATACACCGCGATTTTCAGTACCTATAGAATTTTATCCATATAACATTTTACCCATAATGAATAATATAAAACATATATTAGTAAGTAATATATATAAAAGCAGTATAAAAGTAATATAAAATAATATGAATATATTTTTGAAAAAAATTAATTTCGTTCTGAAATTAGTTAGTATCTTAATATTATACTTAATTCTTTACTAAAATAAAAATCTACTTTTTTTTTTGCCTAACATAATGTATGAAAGTCTCTCCATTTATCGGATCTATTGTTCTCTTTTTCATCAATTTAGTTTGGTTTCATTAAAGTCGAAAATTAAAATCGATCAAGCGTTTTGGAAACACAAACTAATAGTGCGCGAGATAAAATTTTAATGGACAAAACGAAACGCGGACAGCAGTAATTGAATTTTGATATCGATGAGATTTTAAACGTCGACCGAATTTTACGACCATCATGTCGACATCAAATTCTCGTTTCGATTTTTTTTTTTATGTTTACGAAATGGCTACCGAACTCGCTCGTAGCCGGTAGCCATCCTGGATTACAACAATCGTATGAGCGGCATATACTAGATCCAATCATGGACCATTACAAAAAAAAAAGCGTAAATGACAAGAATCAAAAGTCATACCTGACGACAAACTATCGCCGTCGATGGGACCAGTGATTGACGAGAGTGATCGTGTCGCCGGTCGACGTTATTACGTTTACACGTGTTACACGTGTTACACGCCATGCACTCATGCCTCTCACAGTATCTCTCTATTCAATTCGTGACGATCGATGAGTACAGTCATCCGCGACCGGCGTTTCAAGTCTTAAATGACACAACGTTATATTTAAATAAAGGAGAAATAAAGCGCACTCGATCGCATTCGAATCGACCTCGTTCGTCAGCTTTTTTTATTTCACGTTCATGATGACGTCCCATATAGAGATATTACCATTCCTCACCGTTACTGTTCATTTTTTTCCTTTCCTCTTCAAGAAGGCGACCGCTGAATATCAAGATCGAACGTTTTCGAATTTCGATTTCCTCTCGAATTCCTTATCTCGCACCGAGTACGATCCGGCGGAACATAAAACTTTATGCCTGGGGAGACCGATCTCCTTATAGGAAAGGGGTTGAAATTCAACCAGGCGATCCCGAATTGCCGCGAATAATCATGCGAAATTGCCGTGTAAGAAACGGAATGAGAGAATCCCGTCTGCGGAGCGAACTTCGACTTGAAATGAAAGTGCCCGTAAGGCGTTTACTCACCTATAACTCGCAGAAATATATATCCTTCTGACTGCGAGAAACTGTTTTGCGGGAAAAAATTAAGCTAAGAGGCGAAGAGAAGAAAGTTACATGAGCGAGAGTTCCGTGAGAGTTTAACAAAGCGTGCGATAAAATAAAAATATTTTATATTTCAGATCGCCTTGGTAATTTTCTTGATTGACATCTCGAGCGAATAGTAATTTTTACGTTTCGCGTTACATCATATTTTGTTCCACTTATTATAATAACTTTATGTTATAATAACTGTATGTTTATTAATTTTATAATAAACTTTTGTCGCACAAGAAGTTATAAATAATGGAAAAATCTCAAGATCTTATTTTTTTATATTTGAATTAAATTAATCAAATAAAAGAAAAAATCCTATTTTTAGTCCAAGTGGATCTTAATAATATTTATATGTAAATTTCTGCAAATTCAATGCGGTTGCGTTTCAAGTCCGATAAATCGAATCAGTGCGCAGTTTACGGAACTGAAAAATATGTTTGTAAAAATTTGCATATTATTAAACATCAAGCGCTTCGATCGAAAATAGGAATATTCTTATTTGATTTATTCTTAACGATATAATTTTTATTTGTATTTTTTTTTTCAATTATTGATCGTATTTCTCTCCGTGTCATTTATGTTAACTCCATTGCTTTATTTATAATTAAATTGTTGTATAAAAAATTATACTGAATAACAAAAATCTCAGGATATCATTTTGTGCACAGAGATTAAATCTTTATAATTTTTTTTAACACTAATGACTATATGATTTACAATGATTTGAATATCACATTGCAATGCAGTTTTAATTGCAAGTTTAAAATGTGACACCGATTTTTCGTTATATAAGCATTATGCAAGCTTCTGCCTAAGTTTGAAATGTTATAATATCTGTTCTTGTTTACAATTTCAATTGGAAATCGAATCGGCACGCATATAAAAATGTATATGTTATAAAATGTATTTGCAAAAATTTGTATATTAATATTTTTAAGTAATAAGATTCGAAAATAGAATTATTTCTCTTAATTGAAGTAATTCCTTTTCCTTTCGACGCTTTTACAAGCAACATTTTCATTTGATGCAGAACGTGAAGGTGGCACTCAGCAGCCCGCCAGCGTGTGCGACGTCGAATATTACGGATTGACGTCGCCGGTGGAAGGTTCAGTGGTGCATCCGGAACCACATCGGCTATTCGCCATGGAAGGTCCAGTGAAGTGCAGGCAGCACTTTATACCGGCGCCCAACCAATCGGTGGTCATTACCGTGAGTTTCCCGATGAAATATCTAAACTCTATCGTCCGTTTAAGTTCGACCAGGAATTAAATCCTCATCAATTTATTTCAGTTTTAGACGCAGCGTCTCTCGCGTAAACAAGAATTCTTGCTTGTTAAATTAACTTAAAAGGAAAAACTCTCGTGCATATCGCACGAGCGAGATTTTAGAATTCGAAATCTAAAACTTTCTATCCGTACTCGTAGCGCGAGCTTTTAATCCTCGTAAGAAATAATATTCCGCGGGATCAGACGCGATTCCAAAGACGAGATCACGGTTTCAGCCACGGGTTTCAGTAACTTTTGCGAGAACGATAAAGTGCAACAATTGAATTCCTGGTGGAAACATACCAACTGTAATCCCATGCTGAACGATACGAACGTCGCATCTGTGTTGCAAATCCGTTGCAACCGGGAAAATTGTGCGACTTTAATCTCTTACGTGCTCTTATATATAACTCATCCTTTCACGATGTATACATATATTAGAAGTTTAGATTTTTGAAAACTTTAAATATACAATTATAACATATAAAAAAAAAGGTACTACACTCTAAATTGCTTGCAGTGAAATTTCACTCTAAGAGAGTGAAAATGCACTCTTGAAAAAAGTAAAAATATTTCATTTCTTGACAAAGAGTGACAATTTTCATTCTTTTTAGAATGAATTTTCACTTCAAGGGAGCGAAATCTCAAAAAAGAGATTTCACTGTATAATTGCATGTACAAAAAATACTATAAAAGGATCTAAAACATTTTTTTATATGTCTTATCGTTTCAAATAATTACTTAGAATCAAATATAAACGTTGAATAGTTACAAGGTTTGCGGATTATCTCCGTGCCTTAATACATAGTTAAAAGCATTTAACAATACTATATGTCAAAACACAGAGAACTCAAACCTTGTGATTTCTTTGAAGAAAATATTATACACGGAAGCTTTAAAAGTATTATACAAGCGTTAACTTTGAGAAATAGTTTCAACTCTTAAATCTCAAAAGTAGGAATATATAAAAAAATATGTTTCTTAAATTTGTATGTTAAACAGCATATCGAGTAGAACCAAATCGATACTGGACAGTTGCGATATCTTGTCTCTTGTCAGTCTCTTGTCAGTTGCGGGAGAGACAGCGAACAATTAACTGAAAACTACACGTACGGCATATCTCTCGATAATTAATTAACCGCGTTTTTGCCATTCTTTTAACCTGCTTCCTTCCGTCCGTACAGATTTTTACTTACACTTTTTGGAACGCTGATGCCTCTGTTTGCAGGTGAAGGGTAGCACGAAGCAAATGCCAAACAACCCGTGCGAGACCAAGTGCGGTGACAGCGGCTGCCACTGCGTCAGCAAATCTCTGGAGAGCATGGACCACCTCCTGCTCGTCTCCGAGACCGGACACATTGTCACCTGTCTCTGTGGGAATTATCAGGTAAGCGCGCGAACTGCGGAAAAACTTTATTCCATGGCCCTCGCATCGAATGAGTGTCTTGACGCCCTCGACGAAGCAGCTTCCACGAGCATTTCCGCTTCTTGAATACCGCGAGATAAGCTATCGTTATTACCGCAACTTTTATATCCTCCGCATTGTCGCAAAAACGTACATTGTAACGGCGGAGTCGTTAAAATATATCGCTTGCGATGTATGCAATTTTCTGCGAATGGTCCCTTATGCTTATCATATCGTTTCTCTTAGCGAGATAATTCCTTTTTTTCTTCTCAAAAACAAAATTCATGACGTGCTGAACTTTCTTAAAAATCTGAAATATATATATATATTTTGCTATTACCAATGAATTAATCATCGTAAAGTGAGTCTCTGTACGGGAAGATTGTGGATATGAATTATTTGTTGAAAATTAATTTAATGTAATATATATTACGTTATTAACGCTCGCATGAAATGTAAATCAATTTCATTAATATGATTTCAACATTTACCACAATGTTGTAACGTAATCAATATGGATAAAAATTTTTAATTTACGGTGTAATAATCTATGTTTAGTAAATTTGCAATAATATGTAATTGTCACAACGAATGTATGTACTATGAAACGAAATAAAAAAGTGGCACGCGCTCATACTTCGCATCACTCGAAGTTTCACTTACCATTCTTTGAAATTTATATTTAACTGGAAAAATGTTTAAAAGGAAATTGTCAACACTAAATAATTTATTCAATGCAAAATGCATTTGCGATCAATCTCGTACAAACACCGTATCTGATCTGACTTTGACTCTGTCCACATGATGATTATTAATAGACGTATTATCAGATTACACCTGATCGAGTGTAATCGTTAGGGTGAGTCTATAAACGTAATACGATTTCGATGGGAGCATCATTTCATATTCAAATGATTATTATTCCGACACATTGGGGCTATCATGCAAACAACAAGTTAAATCTAATTTAACAGTATAGGATTAAATCCGAAATCCGCGATTGATAATTAAGCGTGTTGCCCAATTGTCAATAAGCTAGTGATATCGCTTCTTCTTGCAATTATGATTAATAATCTTAAATTTATTATTATTGTATTACTATTATCTTTTACAGTATCTTTACACGATGATTTTCCAGCGATGATTTTTCCTTTATTATAACTCTGATTAATTTTCATTTTACAGAAATTACAAAAATTAAATTTTTATATGTTTTAGATTTTTATATATATCTTGTTATTAATATCTTTAGAAAGTAGTATCTTTAGAAAATGCAAGATTATGTATTTAAAAAAATCGAAGGAGTAATCAATATAATCGTGAGATAGAATCGTGGGATAGAGTCCCCAAAAAAAAATCATTATAAAATTCATATAAAATTCCTATGTATAATCCGATAATTACATGTACAATCATTATGTAATATTAGATAAAATCGTTTATGTTAAAGATACGATGTTAAAGATCGTTATGTTAAAGATAACTTCATATGTAATGAAGAAAATTATTTGTAATGAGATGAAATTGCATGAAATCAAATGAAATTAGGTAATTTGTAGAATAATATTTCAGCTAGTGTTTATACCTCTCGTAAAAAAATTGTATATAAATGTTATAATTATTACTTAGTGTTTCTAGTATTAAAAAAAAAAAGAAATACGCTGGACATGAACGATCCAATGTATACCAAGGGTTATGTGTATCGTATTTTATCTCAGCTTTTTTATCGATATTATTTTCAATTTCTCAACAGTTATTTTAGTCCATGCTTTTTTTATTCTGTCTAAATTGCTCACCATTTTCCACATCGTATCCCTCGGCCCTCATTTCATCCGTCTAATAGGATCTATTATCGCGCAGGATTGGCTTCCGGTAGGCATTCGTAGCTGGACTCCGGTCTACATCGAGTGGTCGAGGTCGTCAAGGGCGGGCCTCAATTTCCACGCGGCCTACAAGTTTATCAATGACACTTACTGTGGCGATCACACAACGGCCGAACCGGAAGGCGAGGTCAATGGCGGTGATCTGGCAAGCGCCGGGCTCAAGCTGAATCAGTATTATCAGCAGAAGTGTACCTGGATCCTGGACTCACCGATCGACCGGCAACTCGTCATCGAAGTCAAGTCCACTCAGAGCCGTAAGTAGACCTTGTGTCTATATCTTCTCACTCGCAAAAGTTATTCCAATAAAACTTTGATACTTACACAGTATTTTCACAATATCTTAAATATATTTAAATAAATTTAAAAGAATATATTTAAATATATTTAAATATCATAAATATATTTAAAATATTATTCATGTGAATTCTTGACTCTAGATTGAAGCTCTAATCTGATAAGGTATATTTATTTACTTTACACAAATTTTTTGCATAATTTTGTGTAAGAATATTTGTAGTAATTTAACTAGGTATAATAATTACGTGTGTTAACGTTTTTTTTACTTTAAATCAAAGAAATGTAAATTATTCTTGGAATTCGTTAGCTCGCAGTTTTATATCTTGAAAGAAGAACTGCGAGCAGTTTAATAGCACGAAAATGATTTATCTAAGAGTACCTATCTACGTCTCTCTAGAGAACATTCGAGCGATTTATCTTCGAGCGGCATTAAAAGAAAACAAAAAGCAACTGCGTTCCGAAGCGGCGTATCTTTCATAGATCTTAAACATTAAGAATCGTTACTATAACGCAATTAATTTTTTACTATAACGAACCTGTTGATATTCTTGATAAAATTGTTTCGACTTAACAGCTTGTTATACATATTTTACAAGTAATTACATTCCGAAACTATATAGATATATTTAAA
>Ga0157364_1003423_pt1 | contig 15371 bp, 7 predicted proteins | sample AttsexASBM2_FD_111476 | JGI IMG/M metagenome (GOLD analysis project Ga0157364, IMG submission 111476) | Fungus gardens microbial communities from leaf cutter ant in Ribeirão Preto, State of São Paulo, Brazil - Atta sexdens ASBM2 | ecosystem: Host-associated > Fungi > Mycelium > Unclassified ...
ATTTTAGAAGGTCAAATGTTAACGCTTTAAAACCACAAAAAGGCGGGAAGATATATAAAATTTAAATTGTTATTTCGGTTGTATCAAATCTAAAGCTCAGAACTTTTTTGTACACCTAATATTATTTTTAAATACATTTTAACATCTTTGTTTTGCTTATTTTTTTAGCAATTGATCTTATATTTTTAATTATTATAATTAATCCTCTCCCCTCAGTACCCACATCTCAAAAAAGTTCCTATCTACCCACATCCGGGTATTTGTAACCAGCATTTTCTTTTGCTTGTATCTCAGATTGTAGTGCATCGATTTCAACTAATTTTTTTTTAATCTATCGTTTGAAGACTGAGAAAAAAAGAATTTTTGAATTAGAAAGTCTAGAATGTCACACAAAGAATAGCACCAAAAGATATTTTGCAATAAATGAAATGGGATCGAAAAAAAACATTTGAATTATGAAAAGTGAAGGGGGGAAGGAGGAGAGTTACGCTCTTTGTGGGTACTGAGAGTTAAAATAATCATATTTTTAATAATTACAATTTGAATAATAAATCTTTTCATATAATGTTATAAAAATAATTAAAAGGATGAAAAAAATGTAATTACATTTAAGACAATGTGTATTATAGGTACGTTGTGGACGTCTTCAGAAAGCACAAACATTAGCCATGCATTGTGGTCAACCTTGGAGAGCCGCATCTTTATTAGGATGGATTCCTAATCATGATCCGAACTATAGTAATCCATTGACAGACACTAAATTACCAATCGAAGGAAATCCTAATAGAAGTCTTTGGAAAATATGTGCTTGGGAATTGTCGCAAGATAAACGCATAGGTAATTATTTATTTAATATTACCGAAATATATTATCGAAAAAAGATTATAAATTATTAGAATACTTTATTAGAATAATTTTCAAATACTTTAAAATGCCGAAATTTTATATCAATTAATTTTATCGATTAAATTCAACTGTTTATTTGTAACTAAATATATAAAAGATAAATGTTTTTATGTATACATATTTTACAATTTTATTGCAGGTATATTTTATCGTGCCATATATGCAAGTCTTTGTGGTAATGTCCAACTATTACTTCAAATAGCATCCTCTTGGCAAGATGCATTGTGGGCTTACGTGAAGAGCCTTCTAGATATCAAAGTCGAATCAGCATTGAGATTAATGATGGTAAAAATTTATACAATTATGCCGGAAGAATATTGGAAAAATGAAATCTTGTTGGAAGACGCATTCAAAGAGCTGCACGCGTCGAAAAATCCAATAATACGTGCTCAATCTAACAAACCTGATCATTTAATTCAAAAATATATAATACTAGACCAAATACCAAAATTAATGGAAGAGATTGAAAGTATGATAGACGACGGCACCTGTGATTCGCAATTCCTTAGATTTCTGGCTCATCTAATATTATTCTTCAGACAAATCGGGAAAAGTACAAAGGATAAAGTAGAAGACAAAGTTTTGCTGGCGTATGTTCGCGTTCTCATTGAAATGAGTGATCCGACTTTAATTGCGTTCTACACAGCTACATTACCACAAGAGGATCAAATAATCAATTATGCCTCTTATTTAGAAAGTGTTAAAGAGCATGAAGAGCGCAAGAAATGTTTGCATGCAGCGGAAGACGCGAACTTGAATGTAGAAGCAATTACAAAATTGGTGGTGGAAAACATACGTAAGAAAGACATAGAATCCGACCCAACAGACTTAAAGGGAACTATTACTGAAGCGGACATGGAAAAGATTAATAGTCTGGATTGGTTGATTTTCTATCAAAGTCAGAGAGAAGAAGCTTTACGACAAACAAACGCGCTCATTAGATACTTTTTGACTAACGAAAAAATCGATGCGGCTCGAAAAGCATTTAACAAGGTAAATATTAAAGATAATTATAATTATTATATGAATTTTAATAGCAGTTTATAATTCTATAATAAATTGTTTTTATTAGTGTATAATTGAATAATTATTTTTGTATGTTGTATAGATTCCATCAGATTCAATTGAATCGGTTATGAGCGAGTATCCAACTATAGACTGCACGCTCAATCTTACGATAACTAATAACTTGTCGAAGAAAGCTGCTGCGGCAATAAGGGAATATCTTTGTTATAAAACATATCTTGACGCCCAGGAAGGTTTTGGCGAATGGTTTTCTCATTATCATCACGGTAAACCCACGTCACCAGAAGAATTGCCCACATATGCTACGTTTACTGAAAAGGTTGCGTACGATCACAGAAAGACGCAGTACAATTTAGAACTCGAAAGATGGAAATCTACTATGCAGCATCATACGAAGGTATGCGAAAAATGTGATTGCGTACAAAATGCATTAATGTAAGCACAATCGAATGTGAATATATGAATGTTTGTTTCTTTTTGTTTCAGGCTGTGAAACAATTATTATTTAATGTTTTATTATTTCCCGACGGTGGTTGGCTCGTCGATTCGAAGAATAGTAACGACGAGTCGTGTACGCCCGAAGATGAACTTAGAGAACACCAGTTGAAAAAACTGCGTGAGCTTTGTATTCCTAAAGTCACACTTTTGCTACATTCGGTTATGTCGGAAATGAATGAGCACGACGGCTCTATTCAATTGGCTGACGTACTTGCTTCCGAGCAATATCAGCTATACAAAGTACGTATAAATAATAAAATAACTATTGTAACATATTTAGATGTTAATTTTATAGAAATATGTATATTTATATGTCGTTGTTCTTGTATAGGTATTTTCAAAGGGAAAGTTACGCGAGGTATTTAAAAAGATCTGTGAATCTTCTCTTATTTTAATGGATCAAAAGAAAGACCCTTGGGGATATCCGAAATGAAGTTTAAATATATAATACTATATAAATCTCTCTTTGTACAGCAACACATGTTATTTATATTAGCCAGATACTCATTAGTTCTGTTTAGCCATCGCATTAAATGTATAATCTTAATGATACTTTTTCTCCTTTTTTTCTTTTTTATAAAACCAGTTTATTGTCAACCACAAGAAGTGAATATAAAATTTGATACAATGTTCAATAATTCGTAATCATAATATATCATATACCTTGTGATTACTTAGATATGCTCCTTTTACCCAATTATTAATAAATGTAGCGCTATCAAAGCCATTAAGATTAATGCGTGAAACGTGCAATGAAACTCATAGTCCGTAAAAGAGTAGAACATCCTGAGATATATTTCGCAGCGACACTTAGAACTCGATTTTACAGTTGAGACACTTTTAATCATATATCTTGATCAAATCGCATAACATAAATTCGCGCATGACAACGACGAATACATATGTTCCATATGGAAGAATATGTTCCATATGCAAGAATAAGAACGCCTGAAATGAAACGATGCTGCATCTCATTGAAATACGAACGAATGCCATTACATTTAAAGAACAATAGTGATATGATTCATTGCGTATTCTATTCTATTGTCAAAGAGACTGATATTTTTCTGTCAAGAAACAGGTAGCAGTCTTCTTTTCATCAAAATTTCCCTTCTTCTTATGTATGGCTTTGATTTTGAAGATCGGATGCTTTCTAAGTAACGCTACAGGTTAACTGAAAAAGAGATATTTATACGGTACATTACATATAGACTATATAAAGAAAATTAACATTTTCGACAAAGTCTCCTATCTATTAAACAATCGAGATTTTAATGACGCTTGCGCGCTTCGTGATCGACGTTGACCGACTTTTTTTTTCTTTTATCTTACGCGAGATATGTCAAATTACGATTTAAATATTGTAGTAAGGATTGACTTCTTATTACGTGTTTTATGCGACAATTAAACCATGAGCATTAATATATCTTAATAATCTCTAGGCAAACTTTGGAATGAATAAAGAGCTAGAGATATTTAGAATAATTTTCTGATCTAATGCGTATATGAAAAAACCATCATGAATTTTCATTTTAAATATGTGAGATGGAGACTTGAAGACACGAAAAATATTGAGATCTTGACCGCGCCGAAAGATAACAAAATCTCAGAAGACTTTAAAACGCTATTTCAAAACGCACTTTTGAACATCTGAAGAGATTTTTTTGGACGCTTTTAGATATTTTTCAGTCATTGCGTTATTCGCGCAATTCATTTAAATTAATTCAATACTTAATAATGCACTTGATAGATTGAGCGCAAAAAGATCATTATTTCTTATCTTTCAGCACGGCGTTATGTAATGTAACAACCTCACAGTGAAAAGAGTATATCGTGTTAGAATTCTTCGGCATTCTTGCAAATATTTTTACCGGATTTGAACTCGTACAGTTCGTGCATTTGCTTGAAATAGGAGATAAATGAACGTTTTAGATAAAGTGTCCACGATAACAAGTAGACGATTAGTGGAGTTAGTTGTTAGTTAAACTAGTCTAACATGTAAATGCTGAAGAGAAACGAAAGGGTTGACAATTTCAACGTTCCTCGGATACAATTCGACACGTGCGCGCTAGTCTTGCAAGACGATTTTGTTCGCCAGCTAATATTTTCACTCTCTATGTAAGACATTTTAGCTTTGCAGTACGGAACGAACGCGCTTTTCGTATGCGGAACGGTGGATCTAAAAAAATACTTAAAGATAAGTATCCTGCCTACGAAATTTTTTCAATGAGATCACCAATTTTTGTAAAAATTTTCTAATTCTTTTTTTTAGGGATCAGGTACATCAACATCAATTAGCATTTATCAAACCTTCCTCCACTTTTTTTAAAAATTTATATAATTTTTTTGAATTTTACTTGAAATTCTTCATATAAAATATTTCAGAATTTTTCTAATAATTTTTTATACACTTTTTAAATATAATTTCTCATAATATTTCTATATTTGTTTCAGAATTTTTGGAAATTTTTGTATAACTTAATAATTTTTTTAAAAAAAAACCTTGCACTAATCATAGAAAACATTTTGGTCAAATTGGTTGAAATTACGATATTTTGTAAATTACGAGATATTGAAAAATTTTCTTAGGAAAAACCATAAAAAAATGAATAGATGTTACTGTGGCATCATTTGAAAATTGTTATTTTACGTCCAATTGGATTGAAAAATATCTTTATTTATTAAATTATTTATTTTTTTTGCAATTGTATCTTAGTACCTTTATGCATAAATAATGAAATAAATCGATTAATATAAAAAAATACATAGTCTACATATTGCAAATTGCATAATTTTTTTTCAATTTTTTCAATTTTTTACAAATTGAAACATTCTTTTACTCTATAATTTCCGAAGAAAACTTATAAAATCTGAAGAAAAGTTTAAGCTATTTTTTTCAAAAACCTTTATAAATTTAAAATATAAAAATATAAATATTAATAATATAAATATTCTTAAAAATATTATGTTTTATGAAAATTTTGTTCAGAACACTTTTTATTTATTAGTGATAAGACATCAATATTCAAAGATATCAAAGAAAGAATAGAAGATATAACATGGTTTAATTTATAATTGATAACGTAAAAGAATAATAAATTCAAATAAGACAGTTGACATGCATAATTTTCTCTCCTAAATTGTATATCTAATCTCATTAAGATTTGTTTTTAAATTTTAAAATTGTGTGCCTAAACAAATCTCTGATTTATTAAAGATTAGGAAAGCAATTCAATGAAGCTTTATAAATTTCTTTTTATTTTTCTGTTTCATCATTGAACTAATTAACTCATATCTTTTTGAAGAAATAGATTTTTTTCTATATATAATATAGAAGAAATAATGTATAATATAGAAGTGTATAATGTAGAAGGAAGATATAACTAACGATGATATTGTTGCAACTGTCCCGGAATTGCGACATCACCACAAAAAAGACTTTTGTGGAACGCAATATTTGCACAGGTGTTAAGTACGGTATGATTCGACTATCGTTCCGTACATATTAACAAGCTTTGTCCTTTGCTTAATATAAACTTTAAAATAATTTTTATCTCGAACTCTTATAGCTATTTATTCCTCTTACCGAGAAGTTACAAGACCATTCATACTTAAGCGATCGTTTTTACAATATATTGTTTGAAATATTAGTCTGCGCGTATAAAAACTAGTTGTACAGTTTTGAAATGTATAAAATAATTCACAAAAAAGGGAAATAAAAAGAAAGAAGCTTTTGCAATATCGTGTTATTTTTGCATACATTAAACACTAAAGTAATGATGTAGAATAAATGACAATGAAAATGCAAAGTGATAAGCGTCGTTCGAACTTTACAGTTCACATTTATCGCAGAATTTCTCTTTTAAAATTTGCGATAAAAATGTATGTAACATATAGAGATATGAGATTTTGCAAAAACTTCTTGATAAAATTGCTAATCGGAATATATCAATGCCTTTAATAAGTTAAGTTATAAAATAATTACACAGCATTTTTAGAGTAAAATTTCGACATTGTTCATAATGTGTCCATGCGTAAATACAGACTTCGAAAAACATGAAATCTAAAAAGGCATTGTAATTAAAATGTAACGAAAGATGCGCTAAGACATTATTTCAAAACTCTTTTGTAAAATCTATCGTTTGTGATTATATAGTTTTTGTTGGAATCCGCTGCTTATGGAAAATTGCCTAAATTGCATTCGGACATGGTAATATAATAAGAGTTTCATTTTTATCTCATCGCATCTCTGTCATTCCACGTGATAGTACTTACATAGTAACTGCATGGATGGAAGCTTATAAGTAGATCGTTTTAGTAATATTAATTCAAAGATAGATCTAAAGTTGTAAATATATTATGTGCTAAGTACCACTAACAATTCGAAATCACGTTTAAAACTGTACAACATTGATGATAATCATTCACATGCTATACCGGATGACTAATATTTTGAATTTAGTCTCCGGAGATGCTTCCACAAACACGTTTCATTTATCCTCTTTTTATATATTAATGTATATAGTAATATAGCCAAAAAGTTCTCTTAGCAGTTATTATTTGTTTCTTATGAACTAACAACTTGGGTCATTATCGGGCTGCTTCTAGAAAAATAGAAATACTTATCAATCTTTAGTATAATTAAAGAAGTAAAATATAAAATAATTAAACGCGAGCAAAAATTAAGCTTGGCTTTCTGAAATGCATAGAAATTATTAATTATAACAAGAGATATATCAATATTTCTTTTTTCATTTCAAGTAATTCTGCAAAATTAAACAATTTAGATAAATAACTAAATGAATTTAGAAAAAGATGTATTGACAAATGTCAGAGAAGATAATCAATTACATTTGTATGATTTGAACTAAGGCAAATTCATTGGACATTTTTTATTTAATTTTGTTATTTAATGAAAATATTATAATGAAATTTTATTTGTACTCACACTACGAACGATGTATTTATCTATACGTTATTGTCTATTATATTATCTGTACATGTACATCATGCGAATGGAACACTTTACCTATGCGACTTATGACTTATGTTTTATTGCAGAATAATACACGGCTTATAATTTGTTTCGTACATATATATGGGCGAATGATTGATTCGTACACATGCAATTTGTTATTGTAAATTGGCGAGTAATTTGATTATTGAAGAAAAAAAAAATTGCTTTTTCCGGGAGCAGCCCGCTTCTATTGTAGATCCTGCAAGTTGATTATCTATTATTGTCATTTCCGAGTATAGGAGTTTCATCCGCTTATAAACTAGAATCTGTTACTTTCAAATTTCCTTAGAAAAAGAAGAAATAAACGGATGAAAAATATAGCGACATAGCTGTCTCGAGCAAAGATCTCGTTATTGATCGGGATTACAAGTATTGTCATATCGAAAATTCAGCGACACAAACATCGATTAAACGATTCTTATTTATTTACTTATATGGTAATTAGTACGAGTCCCTATTTACCTTCTCTTTTTTTTAACTCTTCGCCCTTTGTAAAGCTAGATAATGTAAGTTTCAGAGAATTCTGTTCGGTATATGTATGATATACTTGTGTATGTGTATATACGTATGTAATGAAATACAGACTGGTCTTCGTGCGATAAGCGGTTGAATCGTAAAGAATTTTACTGCTGCAAATTTCGTGGACACTCCGATACTTAAGAGTTTGGACACACATTTAAAACTTGACATTACAAGAAGGACATTATATTAAATTCACTACCCTAAGTGATTATGTATTCTGCTGATTTCTCTTGGTTGCACGTCTTATTATATCCCTTGTACGTTTTGCAAGTACAGTGAGTTACATCTATGAAATGTCTGCCACAGGCCATCTTTTGATATTTCTTTTACAATTTTATGTTTCCTTTTTTTATTATACTTGCGAAATTTGTCCTTGCTACACGCGCAAAATACAGCACTGCTTAACAACTATAATTATGTCAGCACATATATAAAATATTATAAACATAATTAAAATTGCATTGAATATTTGAAGAAATAGTTTTTGAAATAGTTCCCTTCTATGATATTTTTTTTCTATAAAATATATAACCTTTACTCATGCGACACGCTTCACGCACAAGAGACCAGTTCCAAAATACTAGACGGTGTCCTTCTGTCGAGTGGATTCTAATCCTTGTAATTAAAGACATTTATTATTATCTGTACCCAAGGCACATTTACTTTCATTCCGTTTTAGGAAGGTCCACTCTATAGTATATACATATTATAGCATTGTTACACGTATAGGGGATAGTTCGTAACTTGCACATCACCCTTAAATATTACTTTTTCTTTACTTTCTTGTACATAATTCACATTTCGTTTTAATTCAATCTCTTTTCTTTCTCTTTTTCTCTTGATTGACTACTCTACGTATTATTGTCAAGTCGACAGCATTTATAAATGTATTTCTTACGTATTATCGTCGATTTAAAGTTATATTAAGATCAACTATAGTTTTGTGCAAAATGTACATTGTACATGCTGATACATCTCCATTTCTCAGCAATCAAATTTATATCTATATATAATTACGTGTTAATCATTTCATCCCCAAATATCATTTTGACATATCCTTCCCCTAAACGATCATTCGTTACTGTCAAAATTTCAATAATTATTCAGTTCTTATTACAATTATTGTCAAAATTTTATTGATTATTCAGTTCTGATCACGATTATTGTCAGAATTTCATTGATTATTCAGTTCTGATCACGATTATTGTCAGAATTTCATTGATTATTCAGTTCTGATCACGATTATTGTCAGAATACCCCATTTCGATCGTTATTATTGTCAACTCAGCTTTATATGTCAAAGAGAGTATGGAAATTTTGCGTCCATGTTCATACATGTATATGTGTATGCGTGTACCTGTGTATATATGTATATGTATTATATATAATATATATATATATATATATATATATATCTCATATGTATATAATATGAAATATTGAATCTGGTAGGTCTTAAAAATATTTTGCTAATCTTTTACCTTAGAATAGATCTTACATACTAAATACTTTCGTACAACCTTGTATGTGTTTTGTCGATTTAACAATCGTACATTGTTGTATAGCTTTCGTAATTATTTTAAATCGATCAGTTTTCGTCGTCATCTTTGTCTTCTATTATTTGTTCCGCATGAAAGAAAGAAACACAATGATTCATCTTGAGAATAAAAGAAGTGCGATAATGGCCACAAACGTCGTAAACGTAGGCAGAACTTGACTGATGCCGTTTTTCTGCGATCCCGGATCGACAACATGAATCTTCCAGCCCAGATGTTTGTGCGTGAAACACTGAAGAAAAAAATTGTAATAAAAAGTTTGATATTTGAAATTTCTCAGAAAATCTAATAAATTTTAATTTTAGATTGTTTACTAAAATAATTTATATCTTCGCAAGTATAGTTATTCAATTTTTGGCTTTTCCCTAATAAGTTATACCTGATAATAGACTAAGTCTGGCGTATTCTCTTTCACAGTCCATATGAGCTTGGCAGGTTCGCCCATGTCGCATTTAAGTTCGAGCGTTTCGAAGAAACTCTTGAATGTCTTGTAATCATCCGCGTTATTCACTATGAGACGAGTCCATTCGCAATAACGGCCGGCTGCAGTTGCGCGGGGATATCCATTGGAATCGTACTCTGCGCCAGCAAATATCGTTTCCTCCGTTTGTTTCTCTACATTTTGTCCGAGACCACCCTCCGAACTATCAGTTATATAGAATGGATGATACCTATATCAAAGACATATGAATGTTTTATAATAATGTACTTTACAACGTCTTATTGGGAATATTATATAGCGATCCTGATTCAATTTTGTCCTGTATGTACGCACTTTGAAGGGTACGTATTATATCATAAATGAGAATACGACTCACTTAGCGGGATTGGCAGGATCGTCTCCACCCTCCACGATGAAAGTATAAGTTTTTCCTCGCTCAACGGTGAGCTCTGGGATCAGTAAATCATTGATGTACCATGCGATGCCCCAAGAAGGTGTACCTATAAATTACAATAAGAATCACTGATCGATCTCGATCTTAAATTATTTCTATCATTTTAAAGTTAAAAAAAACACAAAGTTCAAGATTATCATTCAAGATTATCATAGTACTAATATCATTTGACATTATTGTTTTGTAATGGTAGAATAAAAAATGTATCATATGAATTAATTAAATTTTAAAAATGTATCATACGTATTTATTAAATTTAAATGTATTATATATATATATATATATATATATATATATATAATTAAAAGATAGTATCTTATTATGAAAATAATATCCGTCATATCGATAAATTTACAGATACATTTTTTATTCTACCATCTAATTTTTAATTAAGTTCCAAATACCGTCATTATCAAATAATTTATAAATAATTTATAGTAATTTTTTGTTTGCATTTAGCGTAAGCCTATAAGATTTTACTTACTAAATGTTATTAAGTAAATTGATAATAACAAGTTAGATGCGTAATTCAGTCACAACATATTGATACCTGTAATTCGTGAGTATCCTCTTTTCGCACCAGTCGGCCCAATCCTTGCATTGAAAATATTTTTATCATTAATGACAGCTGGCGTCCAGGGTTCAAGATCAGGAGCGTCCGGAATATTGTACAGAGAATTTGTACATTCGTGAACATTTATCGACGTAAAATCGATACGAATATCCTCAGTGGTCTTATCGAATCTTTCATGAGCATTGGCTTCGCCTCGCGCATTCAGAGATCCGATGGCAGCAATCACACTTGTTTCCCTTTCCGGAATCATTCTGTCCTTCTCTGGCTCGTTAGTCCTTAGTGGACGTGTGTACGTAACTGTAAATTAAAATAAATCACATATTAACAATAATTCCTCGTTTATATTTTAAAGTTAATTCAATGATAATTACAAAGTAATCAAAGGAGCGCGTAGAATCGTTTCTTAGTGTAAAATCATATATGTATATTTAAATTCTTTAAAAATATAAATTCAATCAAAAATATGAATTCAAGCAATAAACATTTCGACTAAGATTAGGCCATCTTTGATATATTATATAATTAAAATTTGATATATAAATTAATAGAAAATTATATAGTAAATTGTCAAGATCTTAAAATAGTCATAAACGAAAAAGCGGTAACAATAATAATTCTCCGTTTCATATACTTTAATTAACTTTATATAAAACACACATACACACACACACACACACACACACACACACACGCACACACACACACACACACGCGCACACACGCGCACACACGCGCACACACGCACACACACGCACACACACGCGCACACACGCACACACACACACACAATTCAAATTATATAAATACATCCAGAAATAGTTTTTAGTTCTCATATTAAAAATCGCAAATACCTATGGCAATTTTAAATAAATTTTCAATTATAAAATTTCTATATATTTATCCAGTTAAAAATTTATCCAGTAAAAAATTTTTCATGAATAAACATACATAAATATTTATAAATATGCATAATTATATGAAATTATATGCATCATTATATGAAATACGTTCATACATGGTTATACATCCCTCTTTCTTTTGTAAAATTATTTTATTGTTAGTATAATAGAAATAATAATAATGTGTGAAAAAAAAAATTAAAAGGATAATTTTCACATTTTATTAAAAAAAAAATCAAGTTTGAAGAAAGAAAAAAAATACTTATGTATAATTATATAAAAATTATGCATTATTGTGTATGAGCAATCTTTTTTTACATTTGTTTTTTTTCTAAAACGAACAATGCGAAAATTATCCCTTTAATTATTTTTTACACATATTTTCACATATTACTATTATTATTTCTATTATACTAAAAAGTAATTTTATAAAAAAAAGGGATGTATGAACATGTACAGACATATTTCATGTATGATATATATTTATGAATATTTATGTATGTTTATACATATATATATATATATTTATACATATTCATGCATGAAAAATTTGTTACCTAGTACTTTATTTTGTACTCTAATTACTTACTAAATATAATTAAATTATTGTATAAAAAAATTATTCATAAATTTTTTTTATATAACTGATTTATACATATAATTATAGTTGTATAACTGTAAGCAACTGCATTTTTATAAGACTAACATTGTCTAATTGTAAATGATATGAAGAGTAAAATTGCTAAGGAATTGCTAGGGAATAAAGCAATTAGCTATGTATTTCTTCCATCGCTGTCACATTCATAATGTATATAAGACATTCAAGTAAAACAATAGATCATAACCTAGATAACATTTTATATTGCATAAGATATCGAAAAGACGTTTTATATATTTTATTCAATATGCAAATTATCTCACAATAACCTTAAAATAACATTAAAATATGCAAGAATTGTGACGTGATCAAAGAGTGATTTTATCATCATTTTAAAGACATTTTAACCATTTTGATGTTTTATGACTTTTTGTTCTGTTTGGATAAAGACGTACCCGTTGTTATGCCATTCTGTCTTTCCCCATGTACAAGTATTGCATCGTTCCTTCCACCGATCCTCTGATCCGGGCATACACCCCTCTTGCCATCACACTGAGATATGTCCGTCATGTAGTAATCCTCGGCGATAAACTTGCCAGTTTTATTATTGTATCCGATCACAACGACGTCGCCGCCGATCATCTCGGCCTTGCCATCCCGACCTGACAATCCAAATGCCACATATTGATCTTCCTCGATGCGTCCTGAGATTCGAATCTGTACGTCCTCACCCTGTAGCTGCCACTGCACTTGAACACGGCCATCCAACATTTCTTTGCAATTGGTCACCTGCCTAGGTGCCGGTGTGCTGCTCGTCTGAAAAAATAAAGGTCGCATCTGTGACCTCACTACGAGAGATTATCGTCCATGCGACAAAATCGTGCATCGATCGCGTTGTACTTACTGGATTGTACCACCACGGCGGCTATTCCATTTGAAAATAACATTGTTATTAAGAAGAAAAAATATGCAGTGATTAAATTTAAACGACAACCCAATAAACATCAATAATAACAATAAATTATCCAAACAATTTGCATATCTAAAAACTTTGTAAAGACATATCATAAACACGACTTTTATATATATATCTAAAAGATATCTAAAAGGCATAAAGATTCTTTAGACATACATGTTATATGGATAACATTAATGTTATGTTATTAACTACTAATTGATGCTTACTGGAAAATGTGCTAATAGTTTCATTATATAGAAAGACAGGATTGAGAAGATTATCTTTTCGAGATAAAATTTATCTTGTTTTTAATTATAGCTTTTAAGAAAATATTGTTACTCAAAAAAAATTAAAGCAAGATTTACTAGAACAATTTCTATTAAATCTAAAACATTAGCAACTACATATATTTTGTCATATAAAGACGCAAACGTCCCTCTTAAACAGTACATTCAATTCATCTCTATTAAAGCAAAGCTTTTCATCGTGTATATCAAAGAGTAAAGTAGAGTACATTATTATTTCACAGTAAACGTTAATGAGGGTACATAAGACACGAAAGTTTGGATCGCATCAGACCGGCAGATTGGAGAACTCATTTTGGTTTACCGTAATTTTCGTTTGGCCAAGAGCTGGTGGAACATCGAGGTCCTTTGGAATTAGAACATGTCCAAAATTGTGTCTATATTCAACGCACCAAACCGCGAGCCAGTTGATGTCGTACACCGTCAAGTTCCCCGGTAAGACGATTTCAATGTCCTCTCCTTGGTATCCTCTTAATGGTACCAAACTGTCAGTGGATCAGATAAGATTAATAATCGTCTCGTTAAATTGAATAAAACGTTTTATATTAAGAAAGCAAATTATCTTTTTAAATAAAAAAAACAGATAGTATTCGGAAACTTATTTAAAAAAATTACTAAACAAATTTGTTTGAATTTTATATATGTAATTGTAATTATATGTAACAATTGTACAGGATGTCTGACAATTGCATTTCCTTTTAAGGACATATTCTTGAAGTAATTTTGAGACGAAAATCCTAATACGAAAATGTCGAGATTACAATAATTTTTGGAATTATAAGTTAACTTTAAATGCTTATAAGTACAAAATCATTTTACTTACTTTTATAGTCTCTATTATTATTTCTGGGTTCTTTTGAATATTCTAAGACAAAAATCCTAAAACGAAAATATCGATGATGTAATAGTTTTTGAATTACACACATCTTTAATCAATTATAATTCAAAAATTATTGTAAACTCGACATTTTTGTATTAAGACATTTTCTCAAAATTATCTCAAAATTACGGTTCTTAAGAAGATATACGATAATTATGAAACATTCTGTATAATAAAAGGAAATTCATTTTTCATTTTTTATGTGGAAATGTTACGGCATCCATTTTGCTTTTGAGCAAAATTTTTTATTTTGAAAATCTATATTTTTTTAAGTCATTTTAAAAAAGAACATTTTTTATTGGACATTTTTTATTAAAATCCACTGAATCCTTATTTTATAAAAATAAAATTAAAACAAAAATTTGAAAAATTTGGGAGACTATAGAGAATTAGAAATATCTAAATTTTTCATTTAAAAATATTAAAATATGGCTAAGTTAATGTGCACCTTAATAAAATATTATGTATTTTACGATAAAGATTTTATAAATAAAATAACGTTTTTTAAAAAAAATTTATCGTCAACAATACAAAATTATAAATATTTTCTAGGATTATATAAATATTTCAAAAATTTTTTAAACATTGATTTATTTTCTCTAGAAAATAATTAGAAACCTTATTGCATAATAACTCTTAAGAATTTTGGATTTTTGCAAACATTATAGTTTTCACAATCAAATAAGTAATTACTTAAAGTATATATATATATACATACATAAATGAAGAAAATAAA
>Ga0157364_1003424_pt1 | contig 15363 bp, 7 predicted proteins | sample AttsexASBM2_FD_111476 | JGI IMG/M metagenome (GOLD analysis project Ga0157364, IMG submission 111476) | Fungus gardens microbial communities from leaf cutter ant in Ribeirão Preto, State of São Paulo, Brazil - Atta sexdens ASBM2 | ecosystem: Host-associated > Fungi > Mycelium > Unclassified ...
AAATCTTCAAATAAAATTAAATTCCAAAATAATAAAAAAAATTAAATTATATTTTAAAACTAAAGGAATTAAGAATTTTTATTTTTTTTTTTTAGAAAAAAAAAAAAAAAAGATAGCTTCGTCCTTATCAAGGTTTCTCTTGGAAATTTCATGTCGGAAGTCACGACACAGAACATCAACAGCGCGAATAAGAAATAGCACGGCAATGCTTTAAAGGATTTATCATATACTGTATTATTTGCTGTACCGACTGTATACATAGTATACGCATCGTAAAGCGGTAATGTACAGTTCCCTGAGACCTTCGTTTTATGTCAGGAGCAAATAATACAGTACATTTGCCAGAACGAGACCCGGGAGTTGCGGCTTTCCATGGCGACCAAATAGATTCACATATTGACCCTGATAGACATTGCAGAAGTTTTCAATAATTTAAAGTTAGAATTACGCGGATGACATTAATTAATGGACTCTGCTTGATTTAATGTCAAAGGTATAACTGCTATCAGTCAACTTTTCCGCTTCGCATTTTAATACTCTTATGAATATATCGTATTATGCAATAATGTAAAATTGTAAAACATTAATATCTTTTTTACCATTTTCATATTTGCGAGCGTGATTTATCGTTAAAATCATACACTGAGAAAAAAGTTGCTATTTCAAAAAAATATTAGTTGAGTCAACTAAATGTAACGATCATGGGTTATCAAGCAAATATTTATTAATTCAAGCAAATAACATGTTTTAATTTATAAGATTTTGTTAATTTAAAAATATAAATATTTGAACTAAATAATCATTATGAACTAAACGCATTTAATTAAGTTAATAACTTTTTTCTCATTGTCAGTGTAGAAATATAATCGTGCAATTATCATTTCATACATCTCTCTCATGTTTTATTTATTAAATTACAATGAAATTTTTCAATATATAGAAAACTCGTTGATTGCATTGACTGTACTATTATATTTGCACAGTTCTAAAATTGGATATTTTCGAGATAATTGTGCCAATAAATAAATAACATTTATAAATTCTATAATAAACAACGTGTGCAAGTATGTTATTTTGTGCTCAATTTGTTATTATAGACCCGCATGAGCGAGCATGTTGCGTGACATGCGCTGCAAGTACGCACAACGCAATTACAGTTTAATTAATATATTGGTTCACCACCCACCATCATCACCTGATTACGCCAGGCTTGTGGCTCATTTGTCCTTCAGATAAAGGAAAAATATAAATGTATGCGTACCATATGTATGCTGAAATAATTAATTATTTGCCAAATAATATTTGGAGCTTTCTCAGCATATCGTTCGGTTGACTAATGCCGTATGAGTCCTAATTAAGAGACGTTCAGATCAATCGTGAACTTAACAACCTCTCTTCGACCGAAAACTTCAACTTTCGTTGCGCAATTTTTTCGATTATTTCGGCAGAAGTCACTGAAGATAATTGAGCCATTGCAAGCTTAAACTCTTTCGACACGCAAAAAAATATATGCAGATGCTGATATATTAAAAGTTAAATTTTGATAGCTTACTCGTTCTCTACGTAAAATGCATTTGCAAGACAATTATATTTTGTGTTACATTCTTATTTATATATACATTTATATATATATATACATTTATACGTAATTCTCAAAAATAGTTAATTAACAATAATACGTATAATCAAACATTTAACTTTATAAACGTCAAAATCATATTACGTTACATAAAATATAATTGAAAAAAATCGTAATTGTTATTGCTGCTCAGATATTAAAATACAGACATTACTAAAAACATTACCAAGAAATGCTTTACACGCGATATATCAAATCAGCGTGACACTAAGTAATTATGAGAATCTTTATATTATATTAACTATTTTTAGAAATGAGTATTCATTATATCAGTAGTTTAATAATCAAGAAAAATCTTTCAAGCATTCGTGACTGTCTCATTATATGGATAAAAAAACGTAATTCATGATATCACGTATATCAAATGTTATATCTCACGAAACTGAGATTTACGATAATACACAAGTAAACGAGACTCGCGTTATTAATTTACTAGAAATTAATTTACTAGAAAATTTTAATTTTCTTTAGTTTATTTAGAGACTAATAAAGATAAATAATATTTAATGAAAAATAAACAACACATTAAAAACACGCAATGTTCGTCAACATATTTTGTTTTAATAAAACAAATTTTTCGTAAGTGCAGTTGTAAATATGCTTATCAGTTTTTCAGTACCATTAAGTAATAAAAGCTGAATAATCGACTACTTCATGATAAGATTATTATAAGTTACAATGTTCTTATCGCATTATTTTTTTTTTTTTGCAATTTCTGCGATATTGGCCGCAGCCAAAAATGAATAATAATAACAAAACAAAATATTTGCCTGTGAGCGATATATATGGAAATACATATGACATATGTTACATTTTACAAGTAACGATGCAGTTTCGAAGTGGTGGCATACTTTTATCATTTCTGCATTACGCAATTTGCCGGAGGAACGCGAAAGTCTCACGTTTTCTTACGCTTTCTCCGCGCGACAGTAAAAACCAGCTGATTGTTCCATTCATTATTAACGTCCCCGCTTTTTTCTTCCTTACATTATCTTTTTTCACGCCATCTTCGAAATCATAAAATAATGAAAAATATTAACCTTTTTGCTAAATTTTTATCTTAAAGATGAATTAAATTTTCATTGATAGAGAGTTTTTTAATTACATTAAATAAGCTTTCATCTCTTTTCTTAAGAGAACAAAATTAATAAGATCTCAGAGAGAAAGAAAAATAATATTTTAACGTATAAAGGAATATTCTCAAAAGAAACGTATTACTACAGAAAAATAAATTTTAAAAGAAAAATAATACAGCAAAAAAATTAAGAAACTAAAGATTGATAAAAATAGCTTTCACATGAATCATGCTCAAGATAATTATCAACATGTTTATAGATTAAAGAATAAATCTAAGATAAATTTGGGTAAGATGGCCATCTTTAAAATGCAAAAAAAAACACACTTTAAATTTGTCTTTAATAGTATTGTATTGGTATCTATATAATACTATTGAACTTTCCGTATGACGGAAAGGTATATGTACCAATATAACACTATTAAAGATAACAAAATTAAAGTAAATATTTTTTGCATTTTAAAGATGGTCATCTTACTAATAAGTTTATTCTATTTTAGGAGAAAAATCCACAATGTAGACAAATTGTTTGATTCTTGAGTTATCTACCGCCTCTCGATTCTTGTCTCTGCGCTACGTTGACAGTGCATTGTAATTTATAGTGCATACGTGCGCATATCGCTCATTTGTTGGTCGGTTGCGGATACAACGGTGACAAAATGCAGATAAATACGCATTCCACGGTGGTACGTGCTTCACGTACATAAATAATGGATACCAGTTTTTCCGGTGATCGCGATTTGAAACCGAAACCTGCATGTTCGCGTTTTCTCGTTGGCATTCGCGGATCGTTCATGATCTCATCGAGTGTTAAATTTTCTGCAAAACGCTGTATGTTCTAGCGATATTCCTTGTTGACAGATGACAATCGATTGTCAAGACATGTATGCGTTTGTACAAAAAAATGTGTGTGTAAGAACTATTTTCCGCGAAAGATGTATTTAATTACAAATGAAAACTTGTCTCACGACGCAAAGGTGTGAAGATTCTTTTTTTAATCTTACAGAACTGCGAGATGCATTTTCACGAAAGCTATACGAATTTTGAAAATTTACTTATTAAGAGCATTTAGAGACGTTCACACAGTAATTTTAGTGTAATTACGAGCCATTGTATTATATACGCAGAAGTTTTGCGAACTTCTTTTTACGTAACTTATTTACATTGTTAAGTAGATACTCGCAATGATCAGCCTCCTCGATGTACGATGGCATTTTTTAGATAACATGTGATATATATTCTTGCGGCTAATTTTTCGACTTGGCGCGTTTCTCGCAGAATGTGAAGTTGTTTATTGAAAATTTACATATGAACCTTATAAAAATTGACTATCAAGAAAATGCTAATATAATACTTAACAGGATTAAATTAAAGTTTTTAATAAAGAGTAAATTTAACAAATTTTTCAAGACATTTTTTTTTACAAAATAATGTCTATATAAAATCGCGATTTATATATAGAAACGGAAATATATTGTAATTATCACAGAAGGGCAGAATATATTTTCATTTCCACATTATTGAAAAATATTACATGATTAAAATTTTAATATTAATCATAATGATATTTTAATTAATATTAGTATTAATAATAATTTAAGTACACTATATAATAATTTAAGTTACTCTAATATTATGATTAAACTTATATTTAATAAACTTAAACTTAATAAAATTATTGACATTTAATTTTAGATGCTAATTGCTAACAGTTTATTTATTTCTCAATATTAGAGTATAATTAAAATCACGTTTTGTTATGTTAGAATAATTGATATTGAAACGTCAAAGTTATAATTAAAGGAGTATTAGAAACTACAGTGTACAATTCTGAATCCAATATGTAGTTTGCGTGAATAATACAGGAATAGTTTGATAGGTTTGCGTTGAACTCGACTTATTCGATGTATTTGTAAGCGATGATGCGCGCAACTATTCCCTATACGCTTGTGTAAGCAAATTGTTGAAGAAGGTTTCAGCACATGATACTATAGCAATGGGATTTGATTCCGCAAAGAAATGACAAATTTAAGAAATGGCAAATTAACCGTCTTGGATTTTGATTAAAAAAATTTTTTACCATATAGGTAAAAATTTAAGAAAAATTACAAATAATTTTAAGAGAATAAAAATAATAATTAAAAATTATGAATATTTCCATAAATATTTATTTTTACAAAAAAGAAATATAGAAAAGCATTTTCTAAAATTAAATTAAACTCAATTATGAAAATTGATCTATCTATCTATCTATCTATCTATCTATTTAGCTATCTATTCTCTATTTATTTACACGCACTACCAGCCTGATAATGATTTTTTTATTAATATTTTCATGAAATTGTTCTTTTAATTTTTAGAAATTTTAATATTATATCTTTCAAGCAAAAAAGTATATAATGTTTACGTTAAATATATTATCTATTATTAATACATAATAATATAAATTTAGAAGATTGATAGAGTCAGAGAAATGTGATTCTTATTAGTTGTTTCTAGTTTGCCTATCTTCTCAGACTACGCTATTGCTCACAATTCCCTTTACATCGAAGGGACATTTTGAGTTTAATGTAACTTTGTCTATGCGGCAGCGAATGCAGATCTTGCATCTCGCCATTGCATTCATTGGCCTAGTTTGGACCGTACAATTGATCCACATACCGAGCACTTCGTGTCGAATCGCACTTCACTCTCTGGGTGCATCAGACGGCAGCAAGCGACGCCTCGCGTATTGCGAAGTACATAACATTACGTCTTCCATTATTCCATCATCTATAAAGGATGAAAAATGGACTACCGCATATTATCGATATTTTGACTGTCGACTTTTACACCCGCAAAAATGCTTACGATGTAGACGTAAAATTACAGCGCATGCTTCTCTAGACGGTAGAGTGAAATTCTGACAAGTTGCACCGTCACGCAAAGGAAAGATTTAATCTTTACTAGGTAATAGTCACGCGACTCTTGTTAAAATTAATGTTAAATATTATTATATTAATATATATGTATAAATAATTAATAAATAAAAAAGACGTATACTTTTTTCATTATTATCTAATTGTGCGAAAGTTTCAAAGATCGTAAATTCAATTTTTGTAGATCAAACACTTTTCAGAATATAATATATAAGGATAATACTTTTTTTCATCAAAAATGTTAAGTTGCTTAATTTTTGACGTAAATAACTACATGATAACGTATTAAATTTAATATCGCAAGATCTATTAAATATATATTTTATTTAATCGTCTTTACTTCATAATGTAAAAAATATTCCCGATCTTATCACATATGACACGAATGAAAAAAAACTTAGTCACTATTGTATTGAAGAGAATGTGAGTTCATCTTATACGCGTCGACGATTTTATCTTCTTCTGCTCCGCTTTATTTCGGAGCAAGCAGTGACCTACGGAGCTGATTTGTTATTTAAATTTCATATTTTCGCGTTTCAATGTGTGACCACATCACACCGACAAATCTCAATTGCAGATTACTCGTTTTTGCCGTGAATAAACATGTATTTATACGAGACTCCGTGAATTTAATGAGAATGTCATCGCTTGACTCCTCAAGATCAATTTAATGTTTAATTATTATTTTAGTCATTACACAGTTCGCATAGCTATTGATTTAATCTGAGAACTTTATATAACTTTATTTGATGTCGAAAGGAATTGATGAATGTTTTGCATATATTATGTGTATACTATAGTATAAATATTATTAAACACAAATAAATAAATACTATTTCTGAGATAGATATTTTGTTGTGTATTATGTATTTTCTAAGGTTAATCGAGAATCTTAAGATAAACTAAGACAAGTATAATTGTTCCGTGAATAAAACAATTCATAGAAACAAAGTGAAATATAAATAATTTAATTAAACCTCCGATTTATCGTAATTCATATTTAATTTGATAGTATATTGGATATTTGACTATTTTTTAATGAAAAAGAGATTAAATATATGCAAGTGCGATTAGTCATATAAACAAAATATATTCCTTTATTGGCAATAAAATGAATAAATTATTTTTCAATAGAGTATATGAAATACAATTATAAAGATATATTTATTGTTATCTGAATGTAATTTGGATATAATTAAGAGACATTATTAAACAAAAAATTAAATGCAAAAAATTAAATGCAAGAATAAGAACGAGATCGTTTAAAAAATATCAAAATCTATTCTCGATTTTTTAATTTGATTTTCAGCATTTTTAGCAACGTACCTCGTTATCAGCAAGTCAATAAATGAACTGTTCATGTATTAAATCATATGAGACTGCATCCGCATTGTCAAAGCTTATTTATTTATATACCGTTCGTGGCCATTTAAAGGAGCGTATCGGTGACGCTTTTTCCCGTTCCGTAATTATTTAATGACGTCAAATATCGTACCGATTATCTCGATAAACGATAATCCACTACCGCGCGTTGGCTGTCTGACATTTTGTTATCGAGCTGGAGCTCTGCACTTTTAAACAACGGCGCAGTAATATGAGGATAATTCTTTGATAAAAAATCTTATGAATTTTATAAATGGTATATGGATATATTATCGGAAGTTTAAAGTAATTTTACTTATCATAAAATTCTCGTCGTTAAACAATCGTGGGCATTATTAAAAATACAATTTTTTATAATAGAAAAAGTTATGATCAATTTCTTTATTGTGAAAACTTACGAAACTTTTTAACTTTTTAAAGTGAAAACTTAAAATTTTCCTTACAAATTGTTTTTTGAAAATGTTTCTAAGATTTTTGTTACTGAGTTACCGCAAAATAAATAAAAGATTTGAAGAATGCATTTTGACGTTGAATGCTTATAACTCCGTTAAAAATAGTATTGCGCAGTTCAAATAAATTCCCTCGATAAGAAATGTTGCAATATATAAATGTTGTTACTATTGTTTCTAATGCTTCCATGATATAATTGTAAAAATAGATCATAGAATGAAAAAACAATTTTCTTCTTTTTCAGAGGTTCTGCAGTCGATAGTTCTCCCTCAAATTCACCTACTTCGAAGACGACAAGTGCTTCTGACACTGAACAATTATCGACGGATGCGCCAGGCCCGTCGAAAGTACTATCGAGTCCGGAGTATATCCAAGAAGTACGCAAAGACAGTGCATTGTACCTTGAAGAGGGTGAGGGTACGCTAAAGACTGTGACACAGACTACTACTGATGTTCTCCGAAGACAGAGCAGTGGTTATGTGAGCCGTCGAGATAGTTTGGAGGATAACAGAAGAAATTCTACGAGTGACACGCAACAGCAAGAGAAGGAGAGATACAAATCGAAATCAATAACTCTTGGAGCCTTGATTGAGGATCTTGCTGGTAGAAAAGAGGAGAACACTGAGGAGAACATTAAAAACATTAAGCCATCCGCAGAGGTAGCGAAAGAGAGAATGCCAACGACAGAGATACATAGAAAGGTGTCAAGTTCCAACCTCGACATGCCCGACGTTGATGAGGCGAAGGAAGTCGTCAGAGAGAAAACTCTACCCCGGCAAAAGAGTTTCGAGACCCAGGAGATTACCGAAGGACTGACGACACGTCTCAGTAAGTAAACTGAGTCACTGTTAATACGAGTTAAATAAAAGTCAAACGAGTTAAATAAAATATCAAGTTAAATAAAACGAAATTTTTTCTGTGAAACGCATAATTAGAGTCCTTCGTAGGCCAAACATCGTAGGCAAAATAATTTAACAAGACGGAAAATCAATCTAAAAAATGTTTTTCTAATTTCATTTTATATATATATATATATATATTTATATATATATATTATTTTAATATATATTACTTTCATTTTCAAAAAAACAGATTAATTGTTACAATATTTTAATCTTATTCAAAACATGTTTTTCGACTTTCTCAATTTTGTTACTTAATGAAACATTACTTGAGTAAGACAAAAAAATTACAAAATTCTTGAAATTCATGGATAATGTATAATTATACAGAGAGTCTTCTTCCAGACAATATATCGTAGAGATAAAATAATTTGACAAGGTGCTCTGTAAAAAATCGCCGACCTAAAAAAAATGTTCTTATATATAATTTGATTACTTTTATTCAAAACAGATTACTTGTTATATTATATATAATTTAATCTCGTTCTTATAAAGCGTATTTTTCGTCCCTCTCAATTTTGTTACTTAATGGAACAGGCTCGAGGGTAAGATAAAAAATGACGGTATAAAATATAATTTCCTTCAAAATTAATTTGCCAGGATTTTCACTGTTCTTAATATCTTCTTAGGCGATATGCAAGTGACGTCTATTTTCAAGAACCCCAATATTTACCTTCCGCGCAATAGCGGCAAAAATGCACCATCGGACGAGGCGGGCACAATTCAGCGAGACACAGCCATCGGTCATTCTGGCGGCGACTCGAATTGTAAGAATGTGCACAAGACAAACGTGGAAACTATTATTGCCTCGGATAATAATCGGACTGTAGATTTGAGAAAATTATCCTTGCCCGACGAAGCAGGACCGAGCCAGCGACTGTTCGAGAAAGCTGACGTCACCTACAAATCCGTTCATTCTCGCTACCCTCACGCCAGTCCTCAGAGATCGCCCAGGAAACGTATCAGAGCGCTCAACAGGGAATGTTCCGTCGATAGCCAGCATGACAACCAACAGCAATTAAACCAATACAAAGTGCTGAACGAAATCGGAAAGGTAAGATTAAAATTCAGTTAAAACTCATTTAAATTTCAAGTAAACAATAATTTATATTTGTCCCTAAAAATTGTAAAAGTTTTTATATAATTACATACTTAATCGCTTATATGAAAATCATTAGAAATTGTACAAATGTCTTTGTTAGGAGAGAATCAACTTCGAATTTATGAAATATGAAAAAAATAATATAAAATATTTCGCATACAATTTATTAAATAACGAATTGACTTTTCAATTGTCAGAAAGTTATGAAAGAGTGTGCATAATTGGACACATTTCATCGTTATTACATTTTATAGCCAGTATACAATTATTTATGTATAATTGTACAAATAGAAAACGCGAAAAAAATATCTTTAACCTGATTCATAAATGAAAAATATTCGTGCTGAATTAAATTCGTTTACTACAGTCTAATGTTTTTTCAATTATGTCCGCGGCATTTTAACAATCACAGCTGTATTCATCGGTAAGAGGATCAACATATCGCGTTTCTCTCATTGAAGAGCGAAACCATTTCACGGCACTCACGTAACAAACGAGAGAATGATATGATTATCGATATCGAGCGGATGCTTCCTCGATAACCAATAACTCGTGCCGTAAGTCATCATTTTCAGCAATTTCCTCTCTTGCCAATCCTTCGTACTTGTTAAGAAGTAATTAACAGCGCGCAGTTACGGATTATTCCGATAATCACGTTATATCGCACCCGATAACGCAATATTGCCCGCAGGACTAGAAGTTTGAACGACACAGAAAATTATTAAAATCGTCATCTTCATGCGCAATTTTTTTTTTCGATTATATTGTCAACGTTTACGAGATAAATTGCACATTTTTTCCTGTCATACGGATATGTTAATTTGCTGACGCGTTTTCTCGAGAATTGTTTGTTACATGACTGTTTAACGAGTTAAATTTTTTCTTTGAAGTATATATTTTTCTTTCATTTTTAGATTAATTTCTGTTAATTTTTTAATTAATTAAATGAAAACTCGAAAATGATAATTTTAATAAAAATGCTTAATGCTTTTGCAAGAAAATTAGAGAACAAGGAAATAATATTGAATAAACACGTGGAACAGAATAGAAAGGTTAAAAGTTGCTTGCACTTTTAGAAAAACAGCAAATTCCGTTTGATGTAAATGTCTCTCGAACATTCCCTTCGAATGAAAGCGCTAACAAAAGCCAGTACAAAAATGAAAATGCGAAGCTCAATGCTTACGCATCCAGTATAGCATGATTGGATTCAAAATAAATGCGAGAAAGAAAACAAGACAACCGCCGCAATAACTTTGCACTTTGCTATTACTGAGTGAAAAGCGAAACTTCCAACTGCGAGAAGAAGTTTGCAGCACACGATCTTGAGGTTGCGTTGAGAATTCCAGAGATCGTTTCCCCAGAGACGAAGAAAGAAAGAGAGAGCGAGAGAGAGAGAAAATATAATATTTTTTTATGAACAAGAGAGCAAATGTCATTTCATGCGTGAGATTATCTTTAACGAATGGTAGATAAAAAAAGAGAGAGACGAATTCGCAAAGTTCACGATTGAATTTCTCTTTCCCTTATCGTTTAAAACTACATTCGAACTCGAGATTAAATTCCTCATCGAAATAAGAGTCATCGATTGAAATAGAGTTTCATATCGACGATTAATTTTTTCAACCTCGCGAAATGTTCGAAATGCACAATCTCCATCATCGTGCATTCATAAACAATATATCGATCTGATTTTTTCTCGGTATCTAATACCGTTATCGGCATCGATTCTTTTCCTCTACTATACAATTATACAGTAAAGATTTTGTCGAGGCAAACAAAAACCAGATAATCATTATACCGATTACTATATTGCGTCAAGAGTTGTTTTTTATGTGAAATTAATTCATTTTATGAGGAATTAATTAAAATTCATTGAAATAATTGTAAATGATATAAATGATGTAGCAATCTTGTAATTATAAAAAATTATTTTTTTAAGTTATCCTTGTCAAATAATATAATTTTAATCATCCAAACATAAAGTCAACTTTGGAACATTCATTATTTGTTACATACATTATTAAACGCGAGATTAAGATATAGAATAAGAGTTACAGATACATTTTTAAATTTTACATCACTTATATTTATAACGAAATAATGACCACGACCGGACGTGCTCAAAGGTGACCATACCGTGAACCATAAAATTTTACTTCTACTCCCGATAGCATCGCCGATGACCTTCGACCTAGTCGCCACGATGATATAAAGCGCATTATGATAACAGCGTAGCTGAACCACAAAAAGGGTTGCAAGGTTAAGGTAAAAGGATGCGAAGAGAGTCATGAAATTATCGATAAAATCTTCCATAATTCCTCTTTATATTATGTTCATCCCAAAATATTATTTTACAATATTTTTCGTATCAATGTCAAGAATATTCCATTTAAAATCTATCCGTGTCAAACAAAAAATCGTCATATTTCAGAAAAGAGGAAATATCCTCTAATAAAAATAATCTTCGTTAAATGAAAAATAAAATACTATATTAAAAATATTACTTCATTGAGATGAATGAATAATTTTTCATATTTTTATCAAAATAAAATATGAATTGAAACTTTCTTGCTATTTATATCGCATAAATAAAAATACTCTTGACGTTGACGACGACCTTTTTAGAAGCATTCAATAATACGTTTGTTTGTCGAGAATGTCGAAAAAATGAAAAGTCGAATTATACAATAAATGCAAAGAAACCCCCAAAAATGTCAAGCCTGAGATCAAACAGGAACGCGCTGTGCTTTCGCATCTTCACTTATGCAACACTTCGCACTTGTACAGGGTTCTTTCGGTGTTGTGAAGAAGGTTTTCAACGAAGAAGATGGCGCGTATTACGCCATGAAAATAGTGAGCAAGAGAAAATTAATGAAAAAAACAGGGATATTTGGAAGAATACCACCGCGCAGAGCAGGTGCTGATCCCTTGGCGAAAGTTTATAGGGAAATCGCCATTCTGAAGAAACTCGATCACCCCAACGTCGTGAAACTAGTCGAGGTGCTGGACCATCCCGACAAAGATAATCTCTATCTGGTCTTCGAACTAGTCCACAGGGGTGAAATCCTTCTTATACCCACCGATAAACCTCTGAATGAAGAAACGGCCAGGCGTTATTTTCGCGATGTTGTCTTGGGAGTCGAATATTGTAAGTCATTATGTATATTCTATTCATAAAAACTAAAAATTGTTTACAAAGAATTTTTTTCTATAAAAATTCTAGAAAATCCTATATAATTCAAACGATTAATTATTAAAATCCCATATATCTCGTGATTAATTAACACGTGCAACATATTTTGAAATTGATTTTAGTTATATTATCACAAATTTGAATAATAGTGTGTTTAAAATTTAAAATTTCTCTTCCTTTTCAATCCTGTTTTTATCTCCTGAAAAAATTTTCCAAATTTAGAGGATTGGTATTTTAATCACATAGCATACGCTTGGCATAAATCATGTTTATCATGTACGCGTTAAATAATAGAATGCAAATCCTCTCGACAGGCGGATTTGCGTAATGTATCTGGCGCCTATTACGGATCACAACGTTCATCATGGATCAATGGCAAAAGAGGCGTCATATGCATTACGTAAACTTAGTGATCGTGTTAGTATACTTTATTGTACATGAGAGTGTAGTATAGTCGCGTTAGACACTATTCAATAAAACATCAAGGTGCTTAGATGATAATCGACTTAAAACTTGTAACATCAATCTTACTAAGTGGAGAAGAGAGATGAGTAAGATGTATTCATTAGTAAACAATCTTCAAGTTAAGAAATATTCCGTATAACTACGAACATAATATATTCAGACTTTTAGAATTAAATTTTAATAAAAATTGTGTGATTGTATTAAAAACAGTATTATATATATAATACTTATTTTTTGTTTTCGCAGTGCATTACCAAAAGATAGTGCATCGTGACATAAAGCCAAGCAATCTATTGGTGGCTAGAGATGACAGAATTAAAATCGCTGATTTAGGTGTCAGTACGGAATTAAGAGAATCTGGAGAATTATTAACAGGACAAGCTGGTACACCGGCTTTCGCAGCGCCTGAAACAACCGTTGCTAACGCACAGTATTTGGGACCGGTAAGTAAAATCACAGCATTATATATTATTCTCGAAGTATAATGTACAATCCAGAAGTACAAAAAGAGAAGTACGAAAAGAGATTCAAGTAGAATATAATTAATATATTCCTAGTAATATATTTCTAATATATTCTAGAAATAAATTTCTAGTATACAGAGCCGTGATTACATTAAAATATAAAGTAACTTAAAAATTATCGTCTCTAACAGAAAAAAATCCTATTACATACAGAGTTAATTATCGTATAATGGCTAACGATAATGATAATTTATAGCAACAATCTGCACTGAAAAAAAAATTTTTAATTTCAAAGAAATATTTTTTGTATTAAAAAAAAAATTATTTCTTAATTGGATCAAAGAAATTTTTATTAATTCAAAGAAATAATTTTTTTGAATACGAGCAAAGAAATATTTCTTTGAAATAAAAAATTTTTTTTTCAGTGTGGTTCATAAATATATTTTACAGAAAAAATAATTCTATTACATATAGAGTTCTAATATATTTTAATGCGTGACTTATTTTCTTTAGGTATCATATAATTCATCTATATCGTGCCAATCTATCTCCTCATTCTTCTTTGTTGTCTGGTTTATTAATTATTGAAATCGGATTTTTCTGAGCGCTGAACATACGTTTCTATTGTGTTCTTTCATTCGCGGAATCCGATACGCTCGCGATACACATTTGCAATATTCACGACGGCGCGTTGAAGTCGCAATGAAACAAGATCAGACAACAAATAACGCAGCGCTCATCCAAGCGATTTCGTTTTGTGAGATTAAAAGTCGATAAATCGGCCGGCTATTATATGTCACTTCCACCCGCAAGCAGTGACCTCTCAAACCGCAGCGTCGACACGTGCGAATTGACCTACATGCATCGGGAGAGAGGTTCCCGATCAAGGATCCCTCGCGCGGTGCATAAATATTCGTGATTACAAAAAGAGATTTTCCGACCACGTCACTCCCAGGCGTCGATCTCAACTGATTGAATACGCTTCAATTAGAATCGTTAAACTCGCGTACATCGCGTCGCCTGCTCCGAATAGTCTCCGAATGAACTGAGCGTAATAATACAATGTGACGATCCGACAAAGAAAGGCGCAACAAAGTGGCCGATGCAACAGTGAGGCAATTTGCGTGTCCCAGCTGCGTTGAGTTCATTAGGTTGCATACGTTGCAGGCTCTAAGCGCGGAGAAAAAAAAAGTCTGACGTTGCGGGCTAATTCAGAATTTTCGAAGGTTTCGCATTTCACAAGCGAAACGGTTTTGTATCTTATAAAAGTGTTTCAATAGGCAAAAACCTGTAACACAATAGGATCGTACAAAATATATTCAATGTTACAAAAAATGAATTTTATTAAAAATACTTTTACTCTCTTTGTTTTAACGATAATCTTTTCAATTAAATAAGGGTCTTTCTTGAGCAAAAATTTTACAGTACACTTTTTGTTATTCAAAAATAAACCTGATATTGATGTTTCATGAAATGAAAATATATGCTCGTAATACACACGCATGGTATACATATATTCGAAAAAACATAGAGATAGTAATTGCCAAGCTTGAATAGTTATATTTCATCCTGTTTTTTTCTCTTTTTCTTCAATCAGCGCTTCACGATGGAATGCAATTTACGCGAATGTGTTTTCTGTGAATATTGATTGCAAAAAAAAAAAATCTAAATATAGCAATTGAATTTTAAACTATGATCATGTTTAAACTATCATGTTACGCGAATTTATGTTAAAAAAACGTGATATTAGTATTAGATATTAGAAAATCTTC